>Ga0070724_10002100_pt1 | contig 11364 bp, 12 predicted proteins | sample tdDd001_FD_67278 | JGI IMG/M metagenome (GOLD analysis project Ga0070724, IMG submission 67278) | Marine sediment microbial communities from the Atlantic coast under amendment with organic carbon and nitrate - tdDd00.1 | ecosystem: Environmental > Aquatic > Marine > Coastal > Sediment | place...
TTAGAAGAACATCCGGTAAATTGGTTATCTTAGTTACATATTTCAAATCTTGCCATAATTTAAAATCTTCAACCAAAGTATAATCCTCATTATAATAAATATTATTACTTAACAATACATCTCTTCTCAACATTACTGTGGGGTGAGGAACCATAGTTCCTCCCTTTAAAAAAGTATAAAACAAGTTATAAAAATTAGATAGTGGCTTTCCTATACCCTTTTCAGAACCTATTAATTCAACCCAAGATCCAATAACACCATAATATGGGTTATTATCTAAGAAATCTACTTGTTTTGCAAACCTTTTAGGCAAAGAAATATCATCAGCATCCATCCTAGCTATATACTCACCCTTTGCTAGTTTAATACCTTTATTTAAAGTCTTAATTAAACCTAAATTTTTTTTATTTTTTATATACTTAATTCTTTTATCATTATAAGACTGTATAATACTATCAGACTCATCTATCGAGCCATCATTAATTAATAACAACTCAAAATCTGTAAAAGTTTGACCTAAGATACTATCTATTGCCTCTTTTAAGTACTTTTCACCATTATAAACTGGCATTAATACACTAATTTTTGGCATTATTATTACCCCCTTAAAATAGAAATTAACATATATAATCTAATATTTTTTAATAATCTATAACTATCTTTTTTAGATCTCATTTTACTTCTTAAAAACCTTTTAATAAGCAAAATTTTAAAAGACCTATTTCTATAACTTATTATCGATTCTAAAAAGCGTTTTAAAACACTCTGATTAACATTTTTAAAGTCATTATTAATTATTTTAAAATAATCATTCATAAAATCACGACCAAAAACTTTCCTAAATTCATCTGATACAACTATACCTCTAAAATTCTTCTGTTCAATTGACTTACTTGATGTAATTGAGCCGTAGTGAGTTCTATATTTTAGCAAAACTTCTTGGATATTTGAAATTTTTGATACATGTTTAATATCGTTCCATAATTTAAAATCTTGCGCAGATGAAAAACTTTCACAATAAAAAATATTATAATCTAATAGAATACTTTTTCTTATCATTGCGGCTGGATGGCAAAGTGTTGCGTCATTTTTGATAAAAGCGTAAAAAATATCACTAAAATTATTTGAATACTTTGTAATATGATCAACACGTCCAAATGAGTGAATCCAACACCCAACAACACCGTAATCGCGATTAATATCTAAAAACTTGACTTGTTTTACAAATCTTTCTGGAAATGATATATCATCACCATCCATCCTTGCTATATATTCACCATTTGCCAATCTAATCCCTTTATTTAACGATGCTGGTAAACCTAAATTTTGGATATTTGCTACATAAACTATTCTTGAGTCATTGTAAGATTTAATAATCTCTTCTGTTTTATCTGAAGAACCATCATTAACAATAATAAATTCAAAGTCATCAAAAGTTTGACTTAAAATGCTATCCATTGACTCTTTTAAATACTTTTCATCATTATAAACAGACATAACTACAGAAACTTTAGGCATTTTTAACTCCTAATTTAAATAATAAATATAAAAAAACAGCCTTAATAAATAAAATAATATTAAATTTTTCAGTCTGAATTGAATTTAAAACTAATGCATATTGTTTGGCGCATTTTTCCATAGAATAATCTTTACTATGATCCAAAGCATTTGCCTTATATAAATCAAAATTACCAATAGACAACTCAAGCTTTTCGGCTAATTTCTTATAATCAAAGTCTTCATATACTTGAAATACATCTTCACTAACATACGCAAATAACTCTTTATTAAAATGACATATTTCTGTCATTGCGCCGCTATCAAAACCAACAACTGGCAGACCGCAGGACACAGCCTCTATTACCGAATTTGGACATGGTGGATTCAAATGTGAATAAATAAACACATCTGAATTCCTCAATGCCTCTGCTATTATGTGTTGATCTTTTGATTGACTATTTACCACATATTTTTTTGCAAGAATACTTTCCTTATTTTCTACTTTTATAGGTCCTAATAAATTAAGCTCAAAATCATAACCTTTTTCTTCTAAGAGATCTAAGGCTTTAATTACAGGATCTATCATATCTTTATTTCTAAAGCTACCTGTTGTAATAAACCTTACTTTTTTGTGAATTCCTTTGCATTCTATAGGGTAAAATATGTTTTGGTTCGCACCATTGCAAATTAATGAATATTTACCTTTCTCCAATGAGCCAAACATTTCAAAAACTTGTTTTTTTGAATATTCACTTTGAAAAATAACATAGTCAGAATATTTTGAATATACATGTTGCATTCCCCTGTTAGCATTTTTATAATTTTCAGGGTTCTTCGATGGATAATAAACGCCATCTAATCTTTGTATAATTTTCCCACCAAAAGCTTTAACAAACCTTATAGAATGTTGGCTACTAGACATAGGAAAAAACATACATTTAGCAAACCATGGTTTACTTTGATACTCAACACCAGACTTATCAAATTCTACTTTCAAGTTTTTCATAAACGTAATCGGACCACCAACGTTACCGTTATAACTTTTAAATGGTATAAATATTTTTTTCATAGTTATCTATCTTTTTTTATTTTGTAAAACTAAACAAACACAATGTCCAGCATATTGCGCAAAAAGCTTTTCTATAATACGAATTAACAACCCATGCTTAGGAAACTTACCATCGTAAATTTTTTGCAGTATAGGCTTTAATAATGAAACTTCATCTTTTATTCCCTTTACAGCATCGAAGAAAAACTTTTCTTCTAACTCAAATCCCTTAGATTCGTAATGTTCAATTATTAAATTAGGATCTAATGCAAACTGATAGAATTCATCTACGTTTGTTTTATTTGTCAAATTCTTATAGCCAAATAATTTTGATTTTATTTTTCTTAAAGGAGACATTGCAGGAAATGTTAAAAATAGGTAACCATCTTTTTTTATAGTTCGGTACATTTCATTTGCAATACCATTATAACCATCCCAAAAGTGCTCAACAACTCCTAAAGACCAATAACCATCAAGAGAGTTATCCTCTAGTTTTAAATCAAAAACATCGCCTTCCCTAACATCTAGTTCAGGCGCTAACTCATTAACTTTTTTTACTGTTTTTTTCGCAAAGTCTATACCAACACACTTATAGCCAGAAGTTTGCAATGCATAAACATTATCAGAAAAACCACAGCCGCCTTCTAATATTATAGAGCTTTCGGCAAGGTACTTCTTAGTTAATTTAACACAAAAGTTATTCTGTGGCCTTTGTGTTTTTATTTTTTTTACAGAAAGTCCGTCCCAATGAGAATCCCAATACTCACTTGAAGCATTTTCTTTTAAATATACTAATCTTTTATTTTCTCTATCATAATATCTCATGTTAAAATTTATTCCTCCTTACCTAACAACAGCCCAAACCTCTCCCCATTTATAAATGGTAGATTCGATACTTAAGCCAGCATTTTTTATTTCTTGTTCGAAAATTTCTGTGGTGTATTCTAGCTCATGAGTTGGATCTAGTCGATAATCAAGACCTAACTCTTCTTTTAAAGGCACCCTCCAGTCTCGTTCATACATAGGAACTCTAATTAAAAACCTATCTGGATTAATATTAGAGTTTAATTTTTTTAAGAAATCACTTCTATCTTTTAAGTGCTCTAAAACATTTGATAACACTATTACATCAAATTGTTCTTCAAATTCAATTTTAGTAGCATCCCCTAAAACAAAATCAACCTTTTTGTGATTAAATATTTTTTTAGCTTTTTCCACATTCTTAGGGTCAATCTCAACCCCATAAATTTTTTCACATTCAGACCTTGTTGCTATGGAGTTTGCTAAAGCACCGTAGCCACATCCAATATCTAAAATTTTTTCGCCTTTCTCAATATTTTCAATAAAGAAATCATGATATTTCATGTGACGATGTTTTGAGTGAATACCATCACCATATTCTACTGAAGCATATCCCTGCAACTCATAAGTAAAATTATCAAACTCCAAAAGATATTTAATTTTTTCTGTTTTATTTAGACGATTTAATAAAACTAAAAAACCCTTTTTTACCAAAAACTTTAAAAACCGTAAAGGCAGAGCTTTAAAAGTCAAAGTTAAAGATCTATTTATTATTTTTTTTAACAACATTTTTACTAATTTACCTCCATTTTCATCTTTATTTAACTTATTAAGCATTTTATTAAATTTATTTACCGATTTTAACGATATTTTCTTACTTTGTCCATTTTTATAAACTTCTAGCATGAACTGGTAGTAATCATCAGATACTTTATCTATATTCTTAAGTTTCATATTAAGCTTTAAATCTACGTAATTACTTGCTGTATAGTCTATAGCACTTACTATATCACCACAGTCATTAAACAACTGTTTTGAATTTTTAATAATTTCTGGAGTTCCGCCACTATTATGCCCGACCGCAGGCAATCCCATATGCATAGATTCTATTAATGAGTTTGAACAAGGCTCATCAAAAGCGCATGATACAAATATATTATAATTTTTTAGTTCTTCTGCAAGCTCTTTACTAGAAAGGGGCTTTTTCATTTTAATATTTTTAAAATCTACAGGAGAGTTACCTAAAAAAGTCATTTCATATTTAGAAAAATCTAAATTTTCATCTAAATATTTATAAAAATCAAAGCCCTTTCTTTTATTAGGAGCCCAGCATGTTGATACAAGCTTAATTTTACCATTTATATCTAAAATATCGCTTTTTGAAAAAATATTATCATCAGGGGCATTTAAACAAGTTACATTACTAATATTGCTATCTATTCCATAATTTTGCTGAATTTCTTTAATCCAGTTTGTTTGATATATAACTCCATCAACAAAATTATTTGCAAAGAACATACAAACATCATCAATTTTTTTCTGTGACTCATCAAGTCTATTTCTATAATACAATCCATCTAATCTATAAAAAATAAATTTATTTTCTTTTATCTTCTTATCAATTGGCTTTCTAAATAGCTCCATATTTCCTGTAGGAAATGCATTTGTTAAATAGGCATCTGCATCATCGAAATTTTCAGCATAAACACCTTTTTTGCGCCACTGCTCGCGGAGGGCTTTTAAAAATTGATTTCCACCACCCCAAGGACCATCTTTAAAATCAAATGCTATATGAACCTTCATAATATACCTAACCTTTTATATTCTTTATTATTGAGCTAAACACTTCTTCAACAGAAATATCCTGCATACACTTTCTTTCAATTGGACATGGAGTCAGTAGAAGACCGCAGTTGTTGCAATCTTGTTTTTTATAAATATTAATATCATCTTGGTATGACCCTAATTCTAAAGGTTCAAAGCCACTAATCAAAACTACAGATTTACCGCCTACAGACTTATTTAAATGAACTAGACCTCCCATATACCCGACAAACAATTTAGACTTCTGTAATATTGCTGAAGTTTCTCTAAAACTAAGACCTTTATTAGTAAGATCAATAACTCCATCCAAAACTTTAGACTTTGGAGCACCGATTTGGACGACTTTTATACTTTGGTTGTTTTCAGCAAAGTGAGCATTGATGCTATCAACTAAGTCTTGCCATCTATCCCAAAACCAAGCTTTATTTACAGTAAAGTTCTCTTTAAAGTTTGGCTCTATACAAATAAATTCATATTCATCTGATAGTTCATGAACTTTACGGTTTACATCTTTTAATTCTAGCTTTGTTAAACTTATTGTAGGGTGGTATGTTGAAACCTCAATTTCCAAGCCCTCACATAGGTAGTCAACCATATGCTTACCAGATTTATAAAATATTTTACCATCTTCAACCTTATCATGAATACTAACTTCTTTTTTTGTTGTATCCACTACGAAAAAAACTTTATCCCAAAATAAAAACTTTACTCTTCTATAAATAAAAAATGGAAGTTTTAAGAACAAATCTTTATTGTTTTCATAGATAACAAAGTCTCCATTTTTTTCTCCTTTAAGAAAAGACTTAAATGTCTGACTATATACATAAACAATTTTTTTATTTGGGTATTGTTTTTTTATATTTTTAAAAACAGCCGTCCAAATTAAAGCTCCGCCTAATCCCATAACGATGCCTTTACTTCTTTTTTAATAATACTCTTGCTTGACCAGAAATATTATCTGGGCCTGCAGGTTTATCTAAGTATTTTTTAATATATTTTTTCTTTCTTATAGTTACTTTTATTTTTTGCAATACTGGTTTTACTAACTTCTTTATCATTATTGACTTCCTTTTTTTACTATTCTATTAAACTCTACAACTGTACAATCATTTAGAACAGACTTTGTAACCGTGGCATTTGCACCAATTTTAACATTATCCCCAATAGTTACATTGCCTATAACTACTGCACCAACACCCATAAAAACATTATCACCAATAACAGGAAATCCCTTATTATTTCCAATGACATTATTACCGGCTAAAACACAGTTATTACCAATTTTAGCATTTTTATTAATCAATATTGAGTGAGGATGCCAAACCAAAATACTATTCCCTATTTTTTGATTCTTTTTATAATCAGGCCACATTCTATTGATAAAATTATCCGGAATATCGCAGTTTATCCTTATACAATAATAAAACTTTAACCACTCCTTAAAATTTTTTAATTTAGAAAGAAGAGCTATAGAACATACTCTTAAAAAATACCTAAGCTTTTGATTTGGCACTAACAACCTACCTATTATAATCAAGTTACTCATCACACTACCCCTTAAATTGTTGTAAAAAATCATTTCGCTTTTCTATTATATAATCAATAGCTTCTTCAATATCACAAACCCTATTTGTTTCTGGATTGACATATACAGAATGTTTAAGGTAAATGAAATAAAATAACTCTTCTAGAGACCTTTTCTTTAGCCTTCTATGTGAAAAACCTCTTCTGTCTTCTGTTAACCCCCATCCGGCATAAATAGGGGAGCCAAACACGTGAACTTTTTTACCTACAAGCAAAGCTTCCCAACCAACTGTTGAAGAATAACAATAAACCTTATCTATTTCTTCCATTAAAGACATTGGATTTATTTGGTCTGAATAAACTATAACATTTTCTGGTAATTCTAATCTAGAAAAATACGTTGCATTACTTACTTTATCAACATGTGTCTTGATTATAATATTACATTCAGGATTTTCTTTTATAGCCTGATTTAACATATTTTCAAAGCTTTCATCTTCGGCACCTGAAATAGCAACAGAAAAGTCTCGATAAGCCTGATCAATAACTAATACATTTTTTTTATCATTATTAGGTAAACTAGGTTTTAAAACAGGCTGGCAATTATATTTAGATAGTTTATTTTCTACTATTTTATCAATTAACTTCCTAGATTTTTCTAAATTATCACCTGATACTAGCTCATCTGAATTAATTGAATGCTCTAGCTGCGTTGTAATACCCGGGAAAAAGTGAATTCCTCTAGTATCTAAAAATAAAGACACACCCTTAAATAAAGATTCGTTAACCTCATCATTGCCAACACTCATTGAAAAAGGCATTACACTTTTAAAAAATGTCTCATCTATTGAATAGCACGGAGTCTGCATATAATTTACTCTTTCTAAATAACTTTTTACACCTCTACCTATACCACTTATAATATAAATATCTGCATGATCCCAGTTAGCAGAGTCAATATATAATACTTCTTTACCTTCTAATAAGGGCCAGATATTATGCCATAAACTTTTATTTTGCGTACTAGGTATAAATAATCCAACTTTTTTCGCCTTTTGTATTTCTTCTAGCACGTTAATATCTAGAGAATTTCTAGACATAATTTTTTCATACAAAGCCATATGATCTACATAATCTGAAGGGTTTCTATATGTATCTATTTTTTTTAATTTTTGTGAGCATAATTTATTTTTTATTCTAAAAAGCATGTTAACTATTTCCAGTTTATTTTTGAGATATTTCCATCAAAGTTTTTAGTAATATAGGGTTGAATTTCTTTAGGAAAATACTTCTTCAACAACATAATATCATCTTTATCATAAGTAAGAACAGATAAATCAACTGTTTTACTTTTCCTTACAATTAATGAGATATTGTAATCATACCATAATAAAGATGCATCTGAACAGTCAAAACCTGCTAGTATAGCTTGATACACTAACAGACCTGGATTATATAAATTAACATGACCTCCGACAATTCTAGCTTTCATTGGAGGAACTGTTATCGCTAATATTCCATCATCTTTTAGATCAGCATATATTTTTTTAAAAAAAAGATTTGGATTTAGCTGGTGTTCCAAAACATGAGACGCCCAAATACAATCAAGTTTTTCACTAAAATTAAGCTTATTATAATCACCTATCAAAAAGCTTTCTTTATCTTTTGATTTTTCAAAGTAAGGAGACTTACCATAATCAAGAGGCCTCACTACTTTATTATATTTTTTTAAAATATCACTATGCAGCCCTTCTCCAGCACCTATATCCAAAACCGTATTAAAATCATAATTTTTTAATAGATACTCCAACCCAACTCCTGATTTTATATATCTGAATTCATGTGAGCAGTTAGCTACATAAGGCCTTCTAATCATCTGCAAAAAAAACCTTTGTGAAAAAAAGCGTTTAACACTATAAAACCTCAAGTATAGATAAGAATAGTATATTTTTTTTAACATATTTAGTATTATATTTTTATAAGAATACTTTGTAATTTTACTAAATTTAAACCCCATCATTAAAAACCTCTTTTTTCAGTCCAAATGCTATTTTTGAAGCCTTGGCTACGTATTTTTCATATCCATAACCAGTCGGAAGCTTTATATTATCAGCTCTATATAGAACACCTCCTCCTGATATCGCCAAGTGAATAAACAAATAACAACTTGAATCCATAAGATTAAACCCATTAAAATCCAATAAAATCTTATTATTACCTTTTGATATATTAAAAAGCTCTTCTGAATAGTTACTTTTATAATGAGTGATAATATTCATATTAGAATCAAGAACTGCTACATCAAAGAAACATTTTTTGAATACTTCTTTAGATAAAAAATCAAAGGATAATCTTAAAGATGACCCATACTTAATAGCACTAGGAATATCAAAACCTACTAATGATATAGCCTTATCTTTATGGAGCTCCCTATAGTCACCTCCTGAATCAAAAAAGCTTAAATAACTTTCAATAGCTTCATCAATATCTCCAGCAAACTTAACCTGCCCTTGCTCCATCACAATACCTTTATCGCATAGGTTTTGGACTGCTGACATATTATGGGATACGAAGATGATTGTACGGCCTTCACCTTTTGAAATTTCATCCATTTTACCTAAGCATTTTTTCTGAAATTCAGCGTCACCTACTGCTAATACTTCATCAACAATTAAAATTTCTGATTCTAAGTGAGCTGCTACTGCAAAACCTAAACGCACTCGCATACCCGATGAATAACGCTTAACTGGAGTATCTAAAAACTTCTCACAGCCAGAAAATTCAACAATATCATCAAATTTTTCTGTAATTTCTTTTTTAGTCATACCTAAAATAGCACCGTTTAAGAATATATTCTCACGACCTGTTAATTCTGGATGAAAACCGGTACCAACTTCTAGAAGTGACGCTACGCGGCCTTTTATTTTAACTGAACCATTTGTTGGCTCTGTAATTCTGCTTAAAACTTTTAGAAGAGTTGATTTACCGGCACCGTTTCGGCCGATAATTGCAATTTTTTCGCCTTTTTTAATTTCAAAATTAACGTCATTTAAGGCTTTAAACATTTCAACTTCTTTAGTTTTAAAAAACTTCCACGGCATCACTAGTTTTTTAGCGAAACCAATCATTGCGTCAGAAAACTTTGCATAAGGATCTTTAGTCTCATGCATAATTTTGTATTCTTTTGTTAAGTTTTCTACTTTAATTACTGTATTACTCATCAAATCACCTTAAATTTTATCTGCAAATGTACGTTCTAGATTTCTAAATATTTTTAGAGAAACTACTAATAAGATTACTGTCATTGTTGTTGAAATTGCTAATGACTGCACATTTAATGTATCGGTCCCTAAAATAGACCATCTGAAACCATCAATGATTCCCACCATTGGATTTAAACTGTATAAAAGCTGATACTTTTCAGGAACAATTGAACTAGAGAATCCAACTGGTGAAATATACAAGCCAAACTGAACAATAAATGGAATAATGTGTTTAAAGTCGCGGTATTCTACATTTAAAGCTGCAATTAATACACCTGTTGAAAACACGGTAAAGAATGTAAGAATAATAAATAATGGTAAGAAAACAATATTACCACTAGGCATAAAACCATAATAAATCATTAGAGCTGCTAAAATAGCAAAAGAAATAGCAAAATCAACAAGAGCCGTTAGAATTGAACTAATTGGTAAAATCAGCCTAGGGAAGTAAATTTTTGATAGCATCCCTGCTCCGGCAACTAAACTATTACCACAAGAAGTAAATCCATTAGCAAAAAACTGCCATGGAAGTAGAGCTGTAAATACTAAAATAGCATATGGTGCTGCTGTATCATTAGGTAAATTAGCAATTTTACCAAAGACAACTGTAAATACTACCATAGTTAAAACAGGACGAATTAATGCCCATAGCAAACCAATTACCGTTTGCTTATATCTTACTAAAACATCTCGCCAAGTCAGCAGAAAAAGCAGATCTTTAAACCTTAAAATATCGACAAAATAGTCGCTACTTTTTTGCTTTGGCTTTATTATTAAATCATAATCTTGCATATTAAAAACTTTTATTAAATTTGTTAGACATTGAAAAACTAACATATTTAATAAAAATTTTCAACTAAATAAAATGATGAAAAAGCACAGTCAAAGCCATGCTTTTTTATCAACTTATCTTATTTCTATAGAATTGCTGCTAAACTTAACGCATCAATTTCTTGTAAAGAGATACACGAATCTAAGTAAACCTCTGCATTTTGAGGAGCATCTTTCAATTTTTGACGCTCTTGCTTCAGAATATCCATATCAACTTCGTCTTTTAAAGCAATATTATAACGTTTATCAAAGTCAATAAACTTTTCATCTCTACTCTTACGAATAATTTCAACCTTAAGCTCTCTTGCTTTTTCTAAATCAATAATTGCCTGGTTATTTTTAATACTATAAGCAGAAATATAATCATGTCTAACATTGTTTATATCTACCAAACAACCTCCTAGCTCTTCTTTGGCTTTTTCAATATCATAACCATTAGCAACCGTTGTCAATAAAACCTCTGCATTATCATTTTTATGTAAAATAGTTCTCATTTTTATTCTCCTTTTATTCTGTATCTAGCTCATAAATTCTAACGTAATATGGATGATTAGCCGTTGCATTTGACTTTAC
>Ga0070724_10002101_pt1 | contig 11360 bp, 8 predicted proteins | sample tdDd001_FD_67278 | JGI IMG/M metagenome (GOLD analysis project Ga0070724, IMG submission 67278) | Marine sediment microbial communities from the Atlantic coast under amendment with organic carbon and nitrate - tdDd00.1 | ecosystem: Environmental > Aquatic > Marine > Coastal > Sediment | place...
ATTTCGACGAGCCTTTGCTTCAGTCGTTGCGGGACATGGGTGTTCAGATCAGTTTTGTCACGCTGCATGTCGGGGCGGGGACATTCCTGCCGGTCAAGGTCGATGACGTGACAACCCACAAGATGCACGCCGAATGGGGCGAGGTCAGCGAAGCCGCCGCCGCTGAAATCGCCGCGACCAAGGCCGCAGGCGGGCGGGTAATCCCGGTGGGCACCACGGCGCTGCGGCTGATCGAAAGCGCGGGGCGCAGCGGCACGCTGACACCTTGGCAGGGCGAGACGGATATTTTCATCTACCCCGGTTTTGAATTCCACGTCGCCGACGCGCTTATGACCAATTTTCACCTGCCCAAATCAACGCTGATGATGCTGGTGTCTGCCTTGATGGGGCCTGAAACGATCCGCAGGATTTATGACCATGCGGTGGCGGACGGGTACAGGTTCTTTTCCTATGGGGACGCGTCCTTGTTGATCCCAAAGCGGTGATCGTGTCTGCTGTCGTGAATGCATGCCTGGATGCCGTTTTCGGCGCTGTGCAGGTCTAGCCGTTCCGACAAAAGAGCCGTCTGGTGACTCGGCTTGCTGATAAGGACTGTCGCATGTTTCAACTTCTCTCGAATGCCTGGGCGTTGCTGCTGGGCCTGATGCTGCTGATGGTGGGGAACGGGCTGCAAGGCACGCTGTTAGGTGTGCGCGGCCAGCTGGAGGGATTCGGCACCTACGAGATGTCCATCGTGATGTCTGCCTATTTTATAGGCTTTTTGGGCGGATCGCGTATGGCGCCCGAAATGATCCGCCGCGTGGGCCATGTGCGCGTGTTTGCGGCGCTGGGATCGTTGATTTCGGCCGTGTTGATCCTGTTTCCGGTGCTGACGGACCCATGGATCTGGGCCATCGGGCGGGTGATCATCGGGTTTTGCTATTCGGGGGTGTATGTCGTCACCGAAAGCTGGCTGAACAATGCCGCCACCAACGAGACACGCGGGCAGGCGCTGTCGGCGTATATGATCACGATGATGTTTGGGATCGTGGCGGCGCAGGGTCTTTTGCTGGTTGCGGATCCATCGGGGTTTATCCTGTTTGTGATCCCTTCGGTGCTGGTGTCGATCTCATTCGCGCCGATCCTGCTGTCGGTGAACCCGACCCCGGCCTTTGACACGACGTCTCCTATGAGCCTGCGTCAGGTTGTGGATGCCTCGCCGTTGGGGGCGGTGGGGATGTTCTTGCTGGGAGGAGTCTACGCCGCGCAATTCGGGATGGCGGCCGTTTATGGTAGCCAGGTCGGGCTGAGCCTGCCGCAACTGACTGTATTTGTTGCAACATTTTACATTGGCGCGACGCTGACGCAATATCCCTTGGGCTGGCTTTCTGACCGTATGGATCGGCGTCTGTTAATTTTCCTGGTCGCCGGTAGTGGCGGTCTGGGCGGTCTGGTTGGGCTGTTGCAGGGTGATAACTATACGATGCTTCTGGTCGCGGCCTTCTGTATTGGGGGCACGTCCAATCCGCTGTATTCGCTGCTGATCGCATATACCAACGACTTTCTGGAGCCCAAAGATATGGCCGCCGCGTCCTCGGGGCTGGTGTTTATTAACGGGGTTGGTGCTGTTGCGGGGCCGTTGATTGTCGGTTGGGTGATGGCCGTGGTCGGAGCGCCGGGCTATTTCTTGCTGATCATGGTGCTGTTGTTGCTGTTTGCCGCCTATGCGGCCTACCGGATGACCCAGCGTCCGGCGCCCGTTCATGATGAGAGCATGCAATATGCGCCTGTTTCGCCTTCGGCCTCGCCCGTTGCTGTTGAAATAGCTCAGGAATTCGCCCTTGATGCGCAGGAAGACGCCGAAGCTAGCGCTACCAACACCTAATATGACCAATATGTCGCAAATTGTGACTGTTCACAGCGGCCTAAGGGTATGTAACGTTTCAATGAAGATAAGCCCAAACGTGGAAGGGGAGGCTTCCGATGGAACGTGTCACTGAAATACTGGCCTTTTGGTTGGACGAGATCGGACCCAGAGGATGGTATTCGGTCGATCCCGTGCTGGATCAGCAGATCCGGGATAAATTCATGGATACCTGGCAGAGTGCCTGCGAGGGCAACCATAGCCTTTGGTTGACCTATCCCAGCGGTGCGCTGGCCTATACCATCCTGCTGGATCAATTCCCGCGCAATATGTTCCGGGGGGATGCGCAGGCCTTTGCCTCGGATCCGATCGCGCTGACGGCTGCCAAGATCTCGATTGATCACGGGTGGGACCTGAAGATCGACGAACCCGCGCGACAGTTTTTTTATCTGCCGCTGATGCATTCGGAAAACCTCTGCGATCAAGAGCGGTGCGTGCGTCTGATGTCTGAACGCATGCCCCAAAGCGACAGCAATCTGCTGCACGCCAAGGCGCATCGCAAAGTGATCCGAGAGTTCGGCCGTTTCCCGTATCGCAATGACGCATTGGACCGGCGCACCAGCGCGAATGAACGTGATTTCATTGACCAGGGTGGCTATGGTCACGCGGTTCGGCAGCTTCAGGCAGGATAAGACCGGATTTCTGCGGATAAAGAACTAAACCTTTCCATAAGGTTACATGCCCGTTGCGCGTCAAAGCGCAGCGGGCTTTTTGTTTTTGTTGAGGCGCTGAATTAAATAGTTTAATGTCAAACTAGTTTTGAAATCGGAGGGGGCACATGTCTGCCAAGTCGTTTGATATGATCGTGATCGGGGCGGGCCCCGGTGGATACGTGGCTGCAATTCGCGGGGCTCAGCTAGGGCTGAGCGTTGCCGTGGTCGAGCGGGAGCACCTTGGCGGTATCTGCCTGAACTGGGGCTGCATCCCGACCAAGGCACTGTTGCGCTCGTCCGAGGTGTTTCACCTGATGGAGCGGGCCAAGGATTTCGGCCTGACCGCAGACAAGATCGGCTATGATCTGGATGCCGTGGTGAAACGTTCGCGCGGCGTGGCGGCCCAACTGTCCGGGGGCATCGGCCACCTGCTGAAAAAGAACAAGGTCACCGTGGTGATGGGCGAGGCCTCGCTGCCCGCCAAGGGCAAAGTCAGCGTCAAAACCGACAAAGGCACCGAAGAGCTGACCGCCAAGGCCATCGTTCTGGCCACCGGCGCGCGCGCGCGTGAGCTGCCTGGGCTTGAGGCGGACGGTGATCTGGTCTGGACCTACAAACACGCGCTGAACCCGCCGCGGATGCCGAAAAAGCTGTTGGTGATTGGCTCGGGTGCGATCGGGATCGAATTCGCCAGCTTCTACAACACGCTGGGCGCCGACACGACCGTGGTCGAGGTCATGGACCGTGTTCTGCCTGTCGAAGACGCCGAAATCAGCGCCTTCGCCAAGAAACAGTTTGTTAAGCAAGGCATGACCATCATGGAAAAAGCCATGGTGAAGCAACTGGATCGCGGCAAGGGCAAGGTCACCGCCCATATCGAAACCAAGGGCAAGGTCGAGAAGATCGAGTATGACACGGTCATCAGCGCCGTGGGTATCGTGGGCAACGTGGAAAACCTGGGCCTCGAAGGTCTGGGCGTGAAACTTGATCGCACCCATGTGGTGACGGATGAATTCTGCCGCACCGGGGTGGATGGTCTCTATGCGATCGGTGACATCGCCGGCGCGCCGTGGCTGGCCCACAAAGCCAGCCACGAAGGCGTCATGGTGGCCGAACTGATCGCGGGCAAACATGCCCATCCGGTCAAGCCCGAAACCATCGCGGGTTGCACCTATTGCCACCCGCAGGTGGCCAGCGTCGGCTATACCGAAGCCAAGGCTAAAGAGCTGGGCTATGACATCAAGGTCGGTCGTTTCCCCTTCATCGGGAACGGCAAGGCGATTGCGTTGGGCGAACCCGAGGGCATGGTTAAAACTGTATTCGACGCGAAAACCGGCGAGTTGCTGGGCGCGCATATGGTGGGGGCCGAGGTGACCGAGATGATCCAAGGCTATGTCATCGGCCGTCAGCTGGAAACCACCGAAGAAGACCTGATGAACACGGTTTTCCCGCACCCGACCCTGTCCGAGATGATGCACGAAAGCGTTCTGGACGCGTTTGATCGTGTGATCCACATGTAAGAAAAACGCCTCGTCTGATCTATGAGGATCGGACGAGGCGATTTGAACTCGAGGCGCTGATTTTTCTGGATCAGGCTTTCTCGACGGCGCCGCCTGCGGCGACCCAATGGCCTAGACCGCCTAGGTTGTGCACATTTTCATATCCCAGGCGTTTCATCAGCCCGGCAGCCATGTGCGACCGCGCCCCCGAGGCGCAGTACAGGCCCACAGGTTTGCTGATGTCCAGCTCTGGGTGGAAATCCGGGTGACGCGGATCAGCCATATCCGCCAGTCGCATCATCGGAATATGCAGCGCGCCTTTGGCTTTGCCAGAGTAGGTCAGTTCTCCGTGGTCGCGAATGTCGATCAGGGTCATTTGACCATCTGCCACCTGTTTGATGGCGTCGGCGACGGGCAGGGCGGGCGCGGATTTCCGCATGAGTCCGAACATGGGTGTTTCCTTCGTGGGGGTCGTGTTGATGCTCTATCTGCGCAGCGTGCGGGGCTGCTTCAAGGGTGTGATAGCATATAAATTCCAAAAGCAGAATATTAAATTCCCTCGGAGCCGCCAACGGGCTTGGAAATGGCGCGGATTTCAGCAGGCGTCGCGTCAGTTTTTGGCAAAGTTCCCTAAATGTTCTGCAATTTTCCTTGGAGACTCGACGCAGGTCAACTATCTCTTAACCATTGCACGGGGGACCGAATGGCCGATCTGAAGAAAATCGAAGTGCGCGGCGCGCGCGAGCACAACCTGAAAAACATCGACGTGGATATCCCGCGCGATGAATTGGTGGTGATCACTGGCCTGTCTGGGTCGGGAAAATCGTCGCTGGCGTTTGATACGATCTATGCCGAAGGGCAGCGTCGCTATGTCGAAAGCCTGAGCGCTTACGCCCGCCAATTCCTTGATATGATGGAAAAACCCGACGTCGATCATATCAGCGGCCTGTCTCCGGCGATCTCGATCGAGCAAAAGACAACCAGCAAGAACCCGCGTTCGACCGTGGGGACCGTGACCGAGATTTACGACTATATGCGCCTGTTGTTCGCGCGGGTCGGCACGCCCTACAGCCCTGCCACCGGTAAGCCAATCGAGGCGCAGCAAGTGCAGGATATGGTCGATCGGATCATGACGATGGAGGAGGGCACGCGCGCCTTTCTGCTGGCGCCCATCGTGCGCGACCGTAAAGGCGAATATAAGAAAGAGTTCCTGGACCTGCGCAAACAGGGCTTTCAGCGGGTCAAGGTAAACGGCGAATTCCATGAGCTGGACACGCCGCCTGTGCTGGACAAAAAATTCCGCCATGACATCGACGTGGTTGTAGACCGGATCGTCGTGCGCGAGGGGCTGGAGACGCGGCTGGCGGATAGTCTGCGCACGGCTCTGGATCTGGCCGACGGGATTGCCGTGCTGGAGACCGCGCCGAAAGAGGGCGAGCCAGAGCGTATCACCTTCAGCGAGAAATTTGCCTGTCCTGTCAGTGGCTTCACCATCCCCGAGATCGAACCGCGGCTGTTTTCGTTCAACGCGCCCTTTGGTGCCTGCCCAACCTGCGACGGGCTGGGCAAAGAGCTGTATTTTGACGAACGGCTGGTCGTGCCCGATCAGAATCTGAAAATCTATGACGGTGCGCTGGCCCCCTGGCGCAAGGGAAAATCTCCCTATTTTCTCCAAACCATCGAAGCCTTGGCGAAACACTATGATTTCGACAAGAATACCCGCTGGAAGGACCTGCCAAAGAACGTTCAGCAGGTGTTCCTCTATGGTTCGGGCGAAGAGGAAATCCTGTTCCGTTACGACGAGGGGGGCCGCGTCTATCAGGTGACGCGTGTCTTTGAGGGCGTCATTCCAAACATGGAGCGACGCTATCGCGAGACGGATTCCAATTGGGTCCGCGAGGAATTTGAACGCTATCAGAACAACCGTCCTTGTGGCGCCTGCGGCGGTTATCGCCTGCGCGAAGAGGCCCTGGCGGTTCGGATCGCGGATCTGCATGTCGGCAAGGTTGTCGAAATGTCTATCCGCGAGGCTTTTGCCTGGTGTCAGACGGTGCCCGAGCATCTGACCAACCAGAAAAACGAAATCGCCAAAGCCATTCTGAAGGAAATCCGCGAGCGCCTTGGATTCCTGAATAACGTTGGATTAGAATATCTTACGCTAAGTCGTGCAAGTGGAACATTAAGTGGGGGCGAAAGCCAGCGCATCCGTTTGGCCAGCCAGATCGGTTCGGGTTTGACGGGTGTGTTGTATGTGCTGGACGAGCCGTCGATCGGGTTGCATCAGCGGGACAATGATCGGCTGATCGGCACGCTAAAGAACCTGCGCGATCAGGGGAATACAGTGATCGTGGTCGAACATGACGAGGATATGATCCGTCAGGCGGACTATGTTTTCGACATCGGGCCGGGTGCCGGTGTGCACGGTGGGCAAGTGGTGTCCAAGGGCACGCCGCAGGATATCTGTGACGATGCGGCCAGCCTGACCGGGCAGTACCTGAGCGGCGCGCGTGAAATCGAAGTGCCTGCTAAGCGGCGCAAGGGAAACAAGAAAAAACTGACCGTGGTCAAAGCCAGCGGCAATAACCTACGGGACGTAACCGCTGAATTTCCCTTGGGAAAATTCGTATGTGTGACGGGTGTGTCGGGCGGGGGGAAATCCACGCTGACGATCGAAACGCTGTTCAAAACCGCCTCGATGCGGCTGAATGGGGCGCGCCAGACGCCCGCGCCCTGCGAAACGATCAAAGGGTTGGAGCATCTGGACAAGGTGATCGACATCGACCAGCGGCCCATCGGTCGGACTCCGCGGTCGAACCCGGCTACGTATACGGGCGCCTTTACCCCGATCCGTGACTGGTTCGCCGGACTGCCGGAATCCAAGGCGCGCGGCTATAAACCCGGCCGTTTCAGTTTTAACGTCAAGGGTGGCCGCTGCGAGGCCTGCCAGGGCGATGGCCTGATCAAAATCGAGATGCATTTCCTGCCCGATGTATACGTCACCTGCGAGACATGCAAAGGGGCGCGGTATAACCGCGAAACATTGGAAATTCAGTTTAAAGGCAAAAGCATAGCTGACGTTCTTGATATGACGGTTGAAGATGCGCAGACGTTTTTCCAGGCCGTTCCCTCGATCCGAGAGAAGATGGATGCGCTGATGCGCGTGGGCCTGGGCTATATCAAGGTCGGCCAACAGGCGACGACCCTGTCGGGCGGCGAGGCGCAGCGGGTCAAACTGTCCAAGGAACTGGCGCGCAGGTCCACGGGGCGGACGCTTTATATTCTCGATGAACCCACGACAGGCTTGCATTTCGAAGACGTGCGCAAGCTACTGGAGGTCCTGCACGAGCTGGTCGAACAGGGGAATACGGTGGTGGTGATCGAACACAATCTGGACGTGGTCAAAACCGCCGATTGGATCATCGACATCGGTCCCGAAGGCGGTGACGGGGGCGGCGAAATCGTCGCTACAGGCACGCCCGAGGACGTGGCAGAGGCCCCGCGCAGCCATACAGGGCACTATCTGAAACAGATGCTGAATCCCACACGCACGGCCGCAGAATAAGTCGAAACCCCTCCGGTTGTTCACCGGAAGGGGCATCTTACCTGTTCTGATTGCGGATCAGAGCGGTTACTTTTTCACGGGGCACGTGTTGACGCCAACCAGCTTGTACAGCAGGCAAGAGCCCGTCAGACCCGTTACCAGGGGCACAAGGCCGATCCACATCCACACGCCGTATCCCATCAGCGCGCCAACGACCAGCAAGGCGCCGATAACGATACGCAGGATTTTGTCGATACCACCAACATTTTTCATGAGAGAGTCTCCTTTGAGTTCCAATTGGAGACAGGCTAGGCGATTCTGCGCAGTGTGTCTGTGACGGCGTCACATAGCGTCTTTTGACAGCATCAACAGCGCTTGGGGATCCAGGATTTCGACCGTGCCACGACCTGTGCGGACCCAGCCATGACGGGACCAGTTTTCCAAACGACGCGAGACAACCTCGCGGGCGGTGCCAACTTGGGTGGCCAGATCCGATTGGGTCAGATGTAGCACCGGAGTGTCGGCCGATAGCGCCAGAAGCCGTTCGGCCAGGCGGCATTCAACGCGGGTAAATGCAATTTTCTCAAGGAGTTGCATCATGTTCTGAAAGCGATGCGCAAAGGCGCGAAACACCAGCGCGCGGAAGGCGGGATCGCTGTCCATCAGTGACAGGAACAGCGATTTTGGCAGCAGCACCAGCCGTGTGTCGACCATGGTTTCGGCCTCGGCGGTGTAGTCTTCGCCCCCCAGCAGCCCCATTGTGGTCTGGATACAGGATTGGCCCGGCTCGACCGAATAGAGCAGCATCTCGCGGCCCGAGGCACCAGTCATCGATACATCAACGCGCCCGGACAGGACCATGGCATAGCCCTGCACAGCGTCGCCTGCGTGAAACAGAGGAGTGTGCGCGGGCAAGGTGACAGGCAACAAAGAGGCGAGCCGCAGCCGCGATTGCGGCGCCAGTTCAGCCAGTTTCAGATCGCCTGCCACCCAGTCGGTCATGCGTCGCGACCACGCTTTTCAAACCGGGGCAGCATGGCGCTGAAGTCCATGCCCAACCCGTCCTCGGATTCGACAAACCGTTCATAGAGCGCGGCAGCCATCTGGCCCATAGGTGTGTCCGCATCCGCCGATTCCGCTGCCTGTTGCGACAGGCGCAGATCCTTGAGCATCAGCTCGGCTGCGAAACCGGGCTGATAATCGTTGTCGGCCGGGCTGACGGGGCCGACGCCGGGGGCGGGGCAATATGCGTTCATGGTCCAGCTATACCCCGAAGAGGTCGATACCACATCAAACATCTTTTGACGGTCCAGCCCCAATTTGTCGGCCAAAGCAAAGGATTCACAGGTGGCAATCATCGTGACGCCCAGGATCATGTTGTTGCAGATCTTGGCGGCCTGACCCGCGCCGCTGTCGCCGCAATGCACAGCCTTTTGGCCCATGATGTCAAACAGCGGGGAGGCGACGGCAAAGGCCTCTTCGGTGCCGCCCGCCATAAAGGTCAGCGTGCCATTGATGGCGCCGCCAGTACCGCCGGAAACCGGGGCGTCAACGGCCTTCAGACCGGCGGTCTGGGCCTGTTCGGCCACGGCGCGGGCGCTGTCCACGTCAACTGTCGAACAATCGACCAGCGTGGCGCCGGGCTTCATCGCGGGGATTACCTGATCCGCCACCGCGCGCAGGATGGTCCCATTCGGCAGCATGGTGATGACCACGTCCGCCCCCGAGACAGCCTCTTGGACCGTTGGGGCATTGGTGACGCCCTCGGCGGTGGTGCCTGCGGTGTCAAACCCGGTAACGGTGTGGCCGGCCTTGGCTAGGTTTGCGGCCATGGGCGCGCCCATGTTCCCCAGACCGATGAATGCGATTTGCATGGCTTTGTCCTCTTCAAAGCTGAGTTTATCGGCACCCAGAGGCATCAACATCTGCGACACGGCGGCCGCGGGAACGCTGTCATGGGCGTGTTTCCAGTTCGGGTTGCGGTCCTTGTCGATGATCGCGGCGCGAATTCCTTCGAGGAAATCTCCGTGCTGCATGATCCGATGGGACACGCGGTATTCCATTTCCAGCGCTTTGCGGATGGACAGGCTGGGACCACGCAGGCGGTGGATCATTTCCAGCGTCACGGCCATCGACAGCGGGGCATTGCGCATCAGGGTTTTCAGGGCCTTACCGGCGAATTCCGTCCCCGCAGCGCGCAAGCTGTTCAGCACGTCCTGTAGGGTCTCACCGTCAAACAGAGCGTCAATTTCGGCCTGTTGTGCGGCCATCGGGCTGTCTGGGGCAGGGTGACTGGCCGCAACCAGCGCAGAGATGTCGCCGCTGTCGGCCAGTGTTTCGATCAGCGCAGGCCATTGATCTTGCGGGACAAAGTAATCGGCAAAGCCTGCGTGGATCGCGTCCCCCGGTCCCATTCGGGCCGCCGTCAGGCCCAGATATTCACCCAGACGTCCTGGTGCATTGGCCAAAACAAAGCTGCCACCGACATCGGGCACAAACCCGATCCCGCATTCGGGCATGGAAATCTGAGTGCTGTCGCACACCACCCGGTGGCTGACATGTCCGCCCAGCCCCACACCGCCGCCCATGGTAAAGCCTTGCATCAGGCTGATGATGGGTTTGGGGTATTCGGCCAGCTTGGCGTTCATTCGGTATTCGTCGCGCCAGAACTTGCGGCCATAGTCCAGATCGCCCGCTGTGCCGGTGGCATACATTTCGGCAATGTCCCCGCCCGCGCAAAAGGCCCGGTCGCCCTCGGCGTCGATGACAATCAGCGCGACGGAGGGATCATCGCGCCACGCGTCCAATGCCTTTTCGGTGGCAATGCACATGTCATAGGACAGCGCGTTCAGAGCCTTGGGGCGGGTCAGGGTGATACGCCCGATTTGGCCCTGGGTACGGATGGAAATCTCGGTCATGCGCGGTCACTCAGCAGTTGGCGCGCTACGATTAGGCGCATGATTTCATTGGTGCCTTCAAGAATTTCATGCACGCGCAGGTCGCGGACGATTTTTTCAATGCCGTAATCGGACAGATAGCCATAGCCGCCGTGCAGTTGCAGACAGTCATTGGCCACGCGCGATCCGACCTCGGTGACGAACCGTTTCGCCATGGCGCAGAATTTCGTCGCATCCGGCGTGCCCTGGTCCAGTTTCCAGGCGGCCTGCCGCAGGAACGTGCGGGCGGCCTGTAGATCGGTTTCCATATCGGCCAGACGGAATTGCAGCGCCTGGAACTGGTCGATGGATTTGCCGAATGCCTTGCGCTCGCCCATGTATTGCAGGGTTTTGGTCAGCGCCGATTGCGCAGCGCCCAGAGAACAGGCCGAGATATTCAGTCGACCGCCATCCAGGCCCATCATCGCGTATTTGAATCCATCGCCTTCGACCCCCAGCAGATTTGCAGCGGGGATTTTGCAATCATCGAACTGTACTTGACGGGTGGGTTGGGATTTCCAGCCCATCTTTTCCTCAAGCCCGCCAAAGGACAGACCCTCGGTGCCGTCTTCTACGACGACGGTGGAAATTCCCTTGGGGCCGTCGTCGCCCGTGCGGCACATCACGACATAGGCGTCGGAATACCCCCCGCCCGAGATGAACGCCTTGGTGCCGTTCAGCGTGTAGCCGTCATTCGTGCGCTCGGCGCGGGTCTTCAGGGCTGCGGCGTCCGACCCAGAGCCAGGTTCGGTCAGGCAATAGGACAGCACGGTTTCCATGCTGATCGCAGGGGCCAGATAGCGCGCCTTTACGTCGTCTGATCCAAAC
>Ga0070724_10002109_pt1 | contig 11336 bp, 9 predicted proteins | sample tdDd001_FD_67278 | JGI IMG/M metagenome (GOLD analysis project Ga0070724, IMG submission 67278) | Marine sediment microbial communities from the Atlantic coast under amendment with organic carbon and nitrate - tdDd00.1 | ecosystem: Environmental > Aquatic > Marine > Coastal > Sediment | place...
ACCGACGGCGGCCATGAGCCCGGCAAGCTCTGTCGCACTCGCGACGCCGCTAATGCCGAGACCAAAGGCTGCCCCGGCATTGGCATCGAAATTGCCGCCAACCGTGCCGACTTTGAGGGGTATGTTGATCACACCGACAAGCTCCCCACCGTCCCCCACAGACCAGGTGGAGAGCGGACCGTACTGACCATCCCGCACTGCATAGACGTGCGCACCCGCTTCTACAGCGCGCCAATCGTTGCCAGTAGCAATTGCGACGGCATCGATTCCATTCATGATGCCCTTGTTGTGCGTAGCCGCACGATACGGATCGGCGCTTGCGATATCGCTTGCGAGCACGATACCGTCGCGGACGTCGTCTTCGATCTGGTAACTCACACGTGCCGTAACTATCGAACGGTCTGCAAGGTTGGAAAGGATCCGCAGCGCAACCTTCCCTTCACACAGCTCCGCGATTCGTGGTGCAACCGCTTCGCAAATTGCGTTGACAAGATTGGCACCCATCGCATCCTGTGTATCGACGAGCAGATGTACGGCCAGAACAGCGTCTCCATTGGGCAGACCAAGAACATGGTGTTCTATGTCGCGCACACCACCGCCACGTTTCGTGAGTCTCGGATGCACGATGTTGCAGAGTTCGAGGAGCTCATCGCGAGCTTTGGTCAGCTGTTCGACCGCCGTACCGCAGTCATCGACACCATGAATGTGAATCTGCCCAATCAGCAACGATTCGTCACACGATGTCGTGAAACCACCCGTTGAGCGCGCCATCATCGCCGCGCCGCTCGTTGCTGCGACAACTGATGGCTCCTCAACAACCATGGGTACGATGTACTCGCGGCCATTGACAATGAAGTTCGGTGCGACGGCAAAAGGCAGGCCGAAAACGCCAAGCACGTTCTCGACCATCTTATCCGCGTTGGCAGCCAACAATGTCGACCGGCCCTGTCGTAACTGTTCTGCGTCCGTGGCACTCAACCAGCCGCGGCGCTGCAGCTCATCAATACGCTCCGGGACGCTCAGCCGGTACAGTCCACCTATTCGCGAGTCACCCACTATCTGTTCGCTCCGCCTGTACGCCTTTCCCATCCAGCCTCGCGTCGAGGACCTGGCCACTCCCGTCCACGGCGTTGCCAAGGAACGACTCGACCGCAGCCGCACTGTCGGCGAGAACGATGCCAACATCGCCTCCCCCTGCCCCGCAGGGTTTGTAAACGATTCCGGCAGCCTGGGCCGCAAAGACCAATTCTGCGTGGCCAGCATCGAATATGCCGATGTCATGGTCAACACTGAATTCTCGCAACACGTTTATGTAGTCGTGATACTCATTGAGAATATTGTCCGCTCGCCCCTTTTGCCAGGCTTTGCCGAGTCGCCGTGCCGAGTACACCAGCGCCGCGCGCGACGGCCGCGGTTTACTGCGAGCCAGGCGATCGAGCTTTTGCGTTGTGCTGGCCGGCGCACCCGTCCAGACCAATGCGTAGGCAAGTTCATCGGGCCAACTCAATCGACGTATGTTGCGTCCGTTCATGACGTATTCGATCAGGCCACCCGCACCGCTAGTAGCAATATCAACACCGCTGCCGCGACCGCCCTGAAATTTATGATGCGCATCGAACGCGGCAGTCGCAGACTGCGGTGCACTCGATTTCTGCTCGCCTGAGTTCAATTCACAAAGGGCTGCCGTAAGCGCCACGGTTAAGGCCGCACTCGAGCCGATACCCGTCTTGTTACCGGTTGCAATATCCGAAAATTCGCTAGTGTCGAGCTGCAGCGACAGGTTCGATGTCGGCGCCAAACCGACAGTCTCCCAAACGGCCTCGAGCAAGGCAAAATCCTCACCTGCATCAATCCACTCGATAACACCGTCGCTGCTCTTGAACCGACAGGGCTTACTGTTTTTTGCGACACGACTGACTACATGATGTTCACTGTCACTCGCCGCAACTGTGACATGTGCTCGCCGGTCGATCGCCATACAAACAGCCGGGGCGCCGGCGAGGACGGCGTATTCGCCGGACAATACAACTTTACCGGGCGCGCTCGCTGTTGCCAGAATCTGTTGTTCAGTCATCGTTGATCTGCGCCGCGCCCTGCCCGAGCCCACTGACAAGAACCTGCTCGACACCCGGCGTTGCGGCAAGCGCCTGCTGAACCGTTGCCTCGTCCTCCGGATTGCAAATCGCTTTGACCTGCGGACCCGCATCAATGGTAAAGAACACGGCGATGCCCGCTGACTGCAACTCTCGAATGGTCTGCATGCATGCGAGCGTCGTGCTGTTCCAGTAGATCATCGGCGGCCGCGAGCCCCACATGACCGAGTGCATCTTGAGACAGTTGTGTTCAGCAACCGAGGCCAGCCGCGCGAAGTCCTTGCCGGCGATCGCCACCCTGGCCTCATCGAGATCGGTATCCTGCTGCTCGATCCAGCGATCGTAGAACGGCGAGGTGTTTCGACTCACCTCCATCGCCTCGGTTGAGCCAACAGGCTTCGGGCCCTTTGCCGTGACCGCCACTACCACGCGCAGGGGCCAGTCGCCTCGACCACGTAATTCGCTGACAGCGATGTCGTCACCAGCATTCTTAAGCTCAACAAATCCGGCGAATAGTGAACGCGCTGCGGACCCGGATGCCTGGCCTGCAAGGCTGGCCAACTGCGCGCTGGTATATTCCCGCCCTGCGGCCGCATCGGCAGCGACGACCAGCGCCGCGAACGCTGATGCTGATGATGCGAGGCCGGCAGCTATCGGAAAATTACTCTCGCTCTCAATCCGTGCATGAGCCCGTTCAGCGCCAACGACAGTGTCGAGACAACGTGACACGCGCGGCAGCATCGAATTGTCGTCCGCGCCGTTGACGACCAGCGCATCGGCACCCAGCGACTCGTTGAACTCGACGCTCATCGTGGTGTACAGATCGGCCAGCGTAATGGAAATCGAGCCAACAGCCGGGAGATTGCGACATGTGTCGCGTTTACCCCAGTATTTGATCAGCGCGATGTTTGGCTGGGCTTTGGCAGTTGCCCGCATAGGTCTGCTTGCTGGCGAAAAGTGGACGCGAATTATAGCCCAGGCTTGCTGCAGACTGGCTGCAATTCCGTGTACGCTACACGACCCTGTTGATCGTGGCGGAGAACACGTTGTCAGCTTCTTTTGAGAACCGTATCGCGCACTGCACAGCGCGCGTAACCGATGCACTGGATAAGGCCCTGCCGCCGGCGACACAACCGCCCAAACGGCTGCATGACGCCATGCGCTACGCCGTTTTCAACGGTGGCAAGCGCGTCAGGCCGCTACTGGTATACGCCACCGGTCAGTGTCTCGGCCTCAATGAAGCGTTGCTCGACGCGCCCGCAGCAGCAATAGAGCTCATTCACGCGTTCTCCCTCGTGCACGATGATCTGCCGGCCATGGACGATGACGATATCCGCCGCGGCAAGCCGACCTTACACCGCCAGTTTGACGAGGCCACAGCGATACTCGCCGCGGACGCCTTGCAACCGCTGGCGTTCAATGTCCTTGCCGAGGCCCCGGATGTGGCACCCACAACCCGCGCACGCCTGGTTAAACTGGTGGCCGATGCCTGCGGTTCGATCGGCATGACCGGGGGACAATCAATGGATCTTGCCGCAGAGGGCCAAACGCTGACCGCAGAAGAGATCGAGTACATGTATTCGCTGAAGACCGGCGCCCTTATTCACGCATCGGTCGTGTCCGCTTCGATGCTCAGCGAAAACCTGCCCGAGGACCGCGTATCAGCGATTGATGCGTTTGGCCGCACGATCGGCGTCGCATTCCAGATCAAGGATGACATCCTGGATGTTGAAGGCGAGACCGAGGTCATCGGCAAACAGTCAGGTGCCGATCAGCGCCTCGGCAAAGCGACCTACCCCGGGCTGGTTGGCATCGACGAGGCCCGCTCGCGGTGTGACAGCCTGCTGCGCAGTGCACTCGAACAACTTGACGATTTCGGCAATGACGCCGAGTCGCTGCGCTCGCTCGCCCGCTTCATTGTCGAGCGCGGTAATTGAAATGGCCTCAACTGCGCGCACGATCCTGCACGTCGACATGGATGCTTTCTATGCGTCAGTCGAGCAGCGTGATAATCCTGAATTGCGCGGCAAGCCCGTCGTCGTCGGCGGCGGTAGCAATCGGGGTGTCGTAGCAGCGGCCAGTTACGAGGTGCGCGAGTTCGGTGTCCGCTCTGCGATGTCTATGGCGGATGCGCTGCGCCGTTGTCCGGATCTCATACGCGTCGCGCCGCGCATGTCGCATTACAAGAGCGAGTCGAGGCAGGTATTCGAAATCTTTCGGCAATTCACTCCGTTGGTGGAAGGGCTGTCGCTCGACGAGGCGTTTCTCGACGTCACAGCGAGCCATAATCTCCATGGTAGCGGCATCGAGATCGCGACACGTATCAAGTCCCTGATTGTGGAGCGAACCGGATTGAAGGCCTCGGTTGGTGTGGCCGAAAACAAACTTGTTGCCAAGATAGCCTCTGATCTCGACAAGCCGGACGGCCTGGCCGTTATCACGTCCGACAATGTGCAGGAAAAACTCGACCCGCTGCCCGTATCGGTCATCCCGGGCATCGGCCGGCAGACACTGGCCAAGCTGCAGCACCTCAGCATTCTTACGATCTCCGACTTACGGCTCGCGCCGGATCGTGACCTGGAATCAGTGTTCGGGCGATTCGCGCAGCGCACCCGCGAGCGCGCGGCCGGCGTCGACAATCGCCCTGTCGTCGCCGAGCGCGAGGAAAAATCAGTAAGCAGCGAGGAGACCTACGACGTCGATCTCGACGACCGCGGCGATATGGAGCGTGAGTTGCTGCGCCTGGCCGAAACAACGGCAGGTCGGCTGCGCAAGTCCGAATTGCAGGCTGGCACGGTACAGATCAAGATCCGCCAGGATGACTTCCAGACGTTTACGCGCCAACGCAGCGTGCAGCCACCGGTCAATAATACGGACCAGATCTACCATGTCACCTGCGATTTGCTCCGCGCTTGGCTCGAGGAAAACCCCGGCGCGCGCATCCGCCTGCTTGGAGTGGGGGGCAGCAAGCTGTCTCGGGCCGAGCAGCGTGATCTGTTCTCCAGCGAAGAGTCTTCGACGACGAATGCCGTGGATGAAGCAGTGGACGATATTCGCGACCGATTCGGCAATTTGTCGGTTGGCCGCGCGCGGACTCTCGAACGGCCCTGAGTCATGTAGAATCGGTCATGTTGAGGGGCCTGACTACGGCGAATAATAATGTACACCAGCTTTTTTGGTCTCAATGAAAAGCCGTTCTCGATAACGCCCGACCCGCGTTATCTGTTCATGAGCGAGCGCCACGGCGAAGCCCTGGCGCATCTCGTCTATGGCGTCACAGAGAGCGGTGGCTTTATGCAGCTGACCGGCGAGGTCGGCACGGGCAAAACAACGCTCGTTCGCACACTGCTACTGAATCGCATGCCGGCCAATGCAGACGTTGCCGTGGTATTGAATCCGCAACTCTCGGCCCGTGAATTCCTTATCACGATCTGCGAGGAACTTGGCATTGCAGTGCCGGCGGACCGCAGCAGCATCAAGGCGCTGATCGACACACTGAATCACCACTTGCTCGACGCGCACTCCGACGGCCGCCGCACCATATTGGTCGTCGACGAAGCACAGAACCTCGCACCAGACGTTCTCGAGGAGGTTCGCCTACTGACGAACCTGGAAACGGCCAAACAAAAGCTGCTGCAAATTGTGCTAATCGGGCAACCCGAATTACGCGACCTGCTGGCGAGAAATGATTTGCGCCAGCTCGCGCAGCGCATTACGGGCCGTTATCACCTCGAACCGTTGTCCCGCGACGAGACAGCTCAGTACGTCGAGCACCGCCTCAAGGTGGCCGGCGCGCTTGGTGAGGTTTTCGATGCGGGCGCAAAGCGTGAGGTGTTTCGCCTCTCCCATGGTGTGCCGCGACTCATCAATGTTATCTGTGACCGCGCATTGCTTGGTGCTTATACCGTGGAGAGCCGGCGTGTTAATCGCCGCATGGTACGGCGTGCTGCCATCGAGATTACGGGCAAGACAGAGAAAACGACATGGCCACGCTGGGCGATTCCGACCATTGGAATGGGTGCCGCCGTCGTCATCGTGGCTGGCTTCCTGCAGGCTTTCGATGAACGCCACAACCTGATCGATGCCAGCATCGACCCGCCGGTCGCCGAGGTCTTGCCCGAATCCACACCTGAGCCGGTGGCTGCCGTCGTCGAGACGGCAGACATCATCGAGGACGAAGGTGACCCGATAGTTTCGCTCGACGACCAGTTACGAATGGCCAGCGAACTCACGAGCTCTGACTCCGCACTGATGACATTGCTCGACTTGTGGGGCATTGATTTCCAGCGCGGCCAGCGCGGCTGCACGCAGGCCGCTGCGGCAGGCTATGAATGCCTTTTTCAACGTGGTTCCTGGGGCGGCCTGAAACAGTTTGACCGCCCCGCGATATTGACGCTTGTTGACGGCAGGGGCGCAGTACATGACGTCGTATTGACAGCGATCAACGGCGCGATGGTCGAACTCTCCATCGGCGGTGTCGCGGTAACGCACACACTCGACGAAATCACCGACATGTGGTTCGGCGAATTCCTGCTGCTATGGCGTCCGCCAAATGGCTCGTCCGAGGCACTGGGACCAGGATCGAGCGGTCCGGGCGTGGCCTGGTTGCGGCAGAGCCTTGCGGCCATCGATATCCGTTACCAAACCACCCCACAGGCACCCGACGTATTTGACGAGGACCTGGCTGAGAAGGTTCGCCTGTTCCAGCGGGATAACCGCCTGGATGTTGACGGACTCGCGGGGCACCAGACACAGATCATCATCAACACACTTCTCAACCCTGACAGTACGCCGCGGCTTCTTATCCCGCGTCTCGCCCAGGAGTAATGCATGTCTTTCATACTGGACGCTCTCAAGAAGTCTGAAACCGAACGCCAGGAACAAACCGGCGCCGAGTTTTCAAACGTCCCGTCAAGTTCTGGCGAACCGCAATCGTTCAAGTGGCTATGGATCCTGGCACTGCTACTGCTCGTAAACGTGATCGTTCTGTTCGGCATCCTGTTGCGCGAAGATGAAGCGCCTGACACGCCGACACCGGTTGAACAAACGCCTGTTGAGCAAAGCCAGCCTGCCAGCTCATCGTTCGAAGATCGTGTCGCGGAGGCACGGCAGAACCAGCCGGCACCTGACACGAAAACGGCTGAATCATCACCCTCACAACCTGCAAGTACGGCTCCGGTTGAAGCGCCACCGCAAACGGTAGCGCAGAGTGGTCCGCGATTGATGACCATTGATGAACTACGCCTCAACGGCACGCTACAGCTGCCGGAGTTGCACGTCGACATTCATGTCTACGCAGAGGACCCGGCGGAGCGCTTCGTCTTCATCAACATGAAGAAGCATCGCGAAAATTCGCAGCTCGATGAAGGCCCGGTCGTGGCCGAGATCACCACGGACGGTGTCATTCTCAAACATCAGGGATCGACGTTCTTGTTGCCGCGCGAGTAGCAGCGCGTTTGGGGGACCCTGTTTCAAAGTATCTCGACGGTGCGGCGCTGGCCGACGCGCTCGTATCGGGCATACACAGAGTTATAGGCACCCAGGATTTTCTAAATCACATCAACGTGTTCCCGGTTGCCGATGGCGACACGGGAACGAACCTGACGCTGTCGCTTGGATCAGCCCTGCCCGTGTTGCAACAGCAGAGCGATGAACACCTGGGCACGTTGCTCGCGAGAATCGCGGACGCCTTACTCGACGGGTCACGAGGCAACTCCGGCGCCATCCTCGCGCAGTTCTTCCAGGGCATCAGCGACTCGGCGGGAGAGCTCACACGCTTCACGCCCTATACGTTCAGTTCCGCCATGGCGAAAGGCAGCAAGTATGCGCACGACGCGCTGTCGCAACCGCGCGAAGGCACGATCCTGACAGTGATCGCAGCAGTGTCGGCGGCCATCCAGACGCACGTCACGAGCGTTCACGACGGCGAGTTTCCGGCAATGATGAAGGTCGCACTCGAGCGAGCCAATACAGCTCTCGCCGAAACGACCGAGCAGCTGGACGTACTTCGCAAGGCGGGAGTCGTCGATGCCGGTGCAAAGGGGTTCGTCGAACTCCTGCGCGGCATGTCCGACTACATCGTCGATGGCCGCATTGCGGACGAGCCCGATCTGACGGTGCTTCGTGGTGAGATGTCACAAGTCGCCATGGCCGGATCGGGCGCCGACTCCGAGTTTCGTTACTGCACCGAATGTATTGTGAGTGGCACCGACATCGACCGCCGCAAATTGCGTGAAGCCCTGTCCGAAATCGGCGATTCGCTATTGCTGGCCGGTACCAAGCGCAAAGCCAAGATTCACATTCACGTTAACGACCCCGAAGACGTGTTCAATATTGGTCGTGAATACGGCGCAGTTAGTGCTGAAAAGGCCGATGACATGCACCGGCAAGCGCACAGCAGTCACGACACCGCGAGCCGGTTTGCCGTGATTACGGACACGGCTGCCGACATCGCCGACGAAGACCTCGAACGCCTCGATATTCACATGGTCCCGTGCCGCTTGCAGTTCGGCGACAGGGGTTACCTCGACAAGATCAGCATCACGGCCGCCGAGTTTTTCGCGGAGCTGGCATCAAATCCGATACACCCGACAACGTCGCAGCCTGCACCGGGCGATTTTCGCCGCCAGTTCCAGTTTCTTGCGAGTCATTTCGAAGATGTCCTGTCCATCAACCTGACGAGCTCGGCGAGCGGCACCTATGAGGCGGCCCGTTCTGCGGCAGAGCGGATCAATGCGCCGGGCAAGATCCATGTCATCAATTCGCTCAATGCATCACTGGGTCAGGGACTGCTGGTCGTGTTTGCTGCCGAATGTGCACATGCGGGGGTGTCCGTCGAGAAGACTATCTCCGCGGTTCACGCACTCATTCCACAAACGCAAACCTACGGCATGCTGCGGGACCTGAGCTACGCGGTACGCGGCGGCCGAGTACCGGCATGGGTCCAGACCGCAGCCCGCTTCATGCATGTCACGCCGTTCATCCGTGCGACAGCCGATGGCAAAATCGCGCCGGCGGGATGTGTGTTTGGCCGGCGTGACAGCATACGTAAATTTGCGCGCATCCTGGTTCGGCGCGCACGCCGGAAGGGTCCGCTTAATGTTGCGGTCGGCCACGCGATGTGTCCCGATGATGCAGACAGACTTGCTACTCTATTGCGGCAGGGCCTGCCACAGATCGAACGCCTGACGATGGCTGAGATCGGCGCTGCCCTCGGGGTGCATACCGGGCCCGGCACGGTGATCGTCTCAATGCAGCCTTTTACGCTACCGCCTCAATAAGATCCTCACCCTCATTGCGCGCATTGTTGACGCGGCGATCGACCGTCCATGCGCGCAGTTCCGGTCCGTGGCTTGAAGCGAAATCGATAAGGTCATCGTCTCCGGCCAGCCAGCGATCCGCGGTCTCACTTCTGAGAACGACTGGCATGCGGTGATGCAGGGTAGACATGAAATCGTTTGCCGCGGTCGTTATGAGCGTCGTGCTCTGAATGGACTCGTCGCTGACCTTGCTTTGCCAGTTCTCCCACAATGCGGCAAAGGCGAATGGCTCCCCATCCGACGCAGAAATGTAATACGGCCTTTTCACGCCGCCTTCGGTATGCCATTCGTAGAATCCATCCGCGAGTACGAGGCAACGGCGGTGGCGATAGGCAGCGCGATAGGAAGGCTTTTCGGCGACCGTCTCGGCGCGAGCATTGATCATGCGATTGCCGATGGATGGATCCTTGGCCCAGAACGGCACCAGGCCCCAACGCAACATCGTTAGTTCGCGACCACCCTCGCCAGCGTCACGAACAGCCGCAATGTACTGAGTGGGTGCAATGTTGTAGCGGGCCTCGACCGGTAACGAGCCGCTGACTCCAAACAGGGCCGCTGTCGCCTCGCCTGGTGAGTAGAATGCGAATCGGCCACACATGGCTACTCGCGGATGCCAACGCCGCGATTCAGGAGCTGGACACAGGCTGTAAAGAGCACAACAACAAATACAAGCAAAATGCCGTAGGCAACTCCAATGTTGATATCGGAGGTGCCGAGAATCCCGTATCGAAATGCATTGACCATGTACAGAATCGGGTTGGCGAGCGATACCGTTTGCCAGAATTCGGGCAATAACGAGATTGAATAAAACACGCCACCCAGGTAAGTCAGCGGCGTCAGTACAAACGTTGGCACGATCGAGATATCGTCGAACTTCTTGGCGAATACCGCGTTGATGAAGCCCGCCAGGGAGAACACGATCGATGACAACAGGACAATCGAGATCGTGATGAACGGATGTTGTACTTCCAGTCGCGTGAAAAACAGGGCAATGATCGTGACCAGCACTCCGATCAACATGCCGCGCAACACGCCACCAGCGACATGCCCGATCACAATCGTTGCATTCGACATCGGCGCGATGAGCATCTCTTCGAGATGCCGGCCAAATTTCGCACCAAAAAACGACGACACGACGTTACCGTAGGAATTTGTAATGACAGACATCATGATCAGTCCCGGTGCGATGTACTGCATGTAGTCGAAGCCACCCATTGTGCCGATACGCCGACCGATCAGGTTGCCGAAGATGATGAAGTACAAGGTCATCGTAATTGCCGGCGGCACCACTGTCTGTATCCAGATACGCAGGACCCGCACGACCTCCTTGCGCACGATGGTCTGCATTGCAACGATATTCAGTGCGATATTCATCCCTGTACCATTTCCTTGAAGCCGTCCTGCTTGTGCTCGACAAGCCGCATGAACAGCTCCTCAAGCCGATTCGCCTTGTTGCGCATGCTCACGACTTCAATTCCCTTGTCACCGAGCTGGGCGAACAAGTCGTTCAGGTTGACCGACGGTCCCTTGTCGACTTCAAGATCGCCGTCCTCGCGCAACAAGGTCTCAGAGCCATCGAGGTCCGGAGCCTCGTCCAGCGGTTTTGCGAGGCTGAGCACGAAAACCTCGCGCTGCAGCTTGCGCAGCACAGTTCTCATCCTCGCGTCCTCGATAATCCTGCCTTCATCGATGATCGCAACATGCCGGCACAGTGATTCTGCTTCTTCAAGATAGTGTGTCGTGAGAATGATTGTGGTTCCGGCTGCATTGATGTCACGCAGGAATGTCCACATCGATCGTCGTATCTCGATGTCGACGCCAGCGGTCGGCTCATCGAGAATTAACAGCTTCGGTTCGTGAACCAGTGCCCGAGCGATCATGAGGCGGCGTTTCATGCCGCCCGAAAGGCTGCGCGCCGAATCAT
>Ga0070724_10002111_pt1 | contig 11333 bp, 9 predicted proteins | sample tdDd001_FD_67278 | JGI IMG/M metagenome (GOLD analysis project Ga0070724, IMG submission 67278) | Marine sediment microbial communities from the Atlantic coast under amendment with organic carbon and nitrate - tdDd00.1 | ecosystem: Environmental > Aquatic > Marine > Coastal > Sediment | place...
AGGAATAAGATTGAAAAAAATATTATTAGGAACAATTTTTTTTGCTAGTGTATTATTTGCTAATAGTACAACATTGTCTTATAGTCATAGTAAAAAAGATTTTGAAAACTCTATGACAAAAAAAGATGATGCAAAAGTGAAAAATATAAATATTTCACATAAAGTTTCAAATCATCTAATAAGTCTAGGATATCAAAGTGATAATGTAAATAGACAACATTCTATTACAAATGCTATTTTGCCATCTTTAGATATTGAGAAATACAATGCAAAATATATTTATAGTTTAAACAAAAACTTAAAACTAAAAGCAAATTACGTTAAAATAATTGATAATCTTGCTCCAACAGATCAGGGTAAAATTTATGGTTTGGGTGCTAAATATAATTTGTCAAAAGGTTTAAATATTGCTCTTGATTTTTATAGAAGTGATTATGATAAGTTTAATGTAAATCAATATGATTTGAGTTTATCAAAAGGTTTTAAGTTTGATAAGTTAAAAGTTAAAACTACAATAATTGCAAAAAAAATAGATATCGATGGTAATAAATATGGTGGTTATACATTTGTTGATAAGGATTACTTTATAACAGGATTAAAATTAGGTGCAAATTATAATAGTTACTATGCAGGAGTAGGGGCATTTTTTGGAAAAAGAATTTTTTCAATATTAGATGATGGAACAAAAGTACAACATCATGCTATGGAACAAGATAAAACATATATGTTAAAGCTTGGAAAAAAGTTTAAAGATTTTGATTTTAATGTTAAATATTCTTTTCAAAATGGAAAAGAATTACCTGAAAATAGAGATGATGTGGATACAAAAGTTGTATCTTTTAACATAAATTATACTTTTTAATTTAAAACTATAATGGATATTTTTGCAACTAAGTCGCAAAAATATCATATCTATCTCATAAGCGATGTATATAATTATATTTTATTAATGCAACTTAGTTGCAAAATACTATATAAGGAATAATAGTGGAAAATTTAAAGGGTAAATATTTAGATTTTTATAATCAAATACAAAAAACTATACCTCTAGAAAGAATCTTCACAGATGAATTACATCTATTAACATATGGGACAGAAGGTTCTTTTTATAGGCTTACACCAAAAATTATTCTTCGAACTGAAAATATCGATGAAATCCAAGTGATTTTAAAACTTTCAAATGAACTAAACTTACCTATTACATTTAGAGCGGGTGGTACATCTCTATCTGGACAATCAATCACAGATTCAATTTTAGTAATGACTTCAAGGGATTGGAATAAAATCAGTGTAAATGATAATAAAACAAAAATTACTATGCAACCTTCTGTATTAGGTGCTCATGCAAATACAGTTTTAGCTCCATTTGCTAAAAAAATTGGACCAGATCCAGCAAGTGTTGATAGGGCAATGATTGCAGGTATTGTAGCAAACAATGGTAGTGGTATGTGTTGTGGAGTTGTTGAAAACTCATATGAAACAGTTGCTGATATGAAAATTGTTTTAGTTGATGGGACAGAAATTGATACGGCTGATGAAAAAAGTAGAGATGCATTTAGAAAATCTCATGGAGAGTTTTTAGATAAGTTATCAAATATTAGGCAAAGTATTTTAGCTAATCAAGAACTACATGACAAGATTGTAAAAAAGTATAGTATCAAAAATGTTACTGGTTATGCTATCAACTCGTTTTTAAAAGCCGAAGATCCAATTGATATTATGAAATATTTAATGGTTGGTAGTGAAGGAACTCTTGCTTTTATGAAAGAGATTACTTTAAATACTGTTGAAAACTATAAAGATAGAGCAAGTTCTTTAGTATTGTTCCCAACTTTAAGAGAAGCCTGTGAGGCGATTACAATCTTAAAACAAGATTGTGAAAAAGAAGTTGATGCTGGTGAGCTTTTAGATAAAGTTGCATTAAAAGCTATCTCAAATAAACCTGGTCTTCCTGATTATCTAAAAGGTTTAGAGGGGGATGAAACTGCTTTATTAATTGAAACAAGAGCACCATCAAAAGAAGAATTAGAAACAAATATTAAAACTATTACTGAAAAACTTGGAACTAAAGAGACTGTAGTTCCCGTTACTTTTACAGATGTTCCAGAAGAGTATATGAACTACTGGCAAATCAGAAAAGGTGTTTTCCCCGCTTCAGTTGGTAATAGAGAAAAGGGAACAACAAGTGTTATTGAAGATATTGCCTGTCCTATTGAACATCTTGCAGATATGGCTACAAGATTACAAGGTATATTAGATAAACATAAATATGAAAATACAGTTATTTATGGTCATGCTTTAGAGGGAAATTTCCACTTTATGATTAATCAGCAGTTTGAAACTCCTGAACAAATTAAACAATACGACGATATGATGCTTGAAGTTATTGAGATGATTGCAAAAGATTATGGTGGAAGTTTAAAAGCAGAACATGGAACTGGAAGAAACATGGCTCCATTTGTTGAGTATGAGTGGGGAAGTGATGCCTATAAAATCATGCAAGAAATTAAATTCTTATTTGATCCAAAAGAACTTTTAAATCCAGGTGTTATTATCAATGATGACCCAGAGATTCATATTAAAAATTTCAAAAAAATGCCTGCAACTGATGATTTAATTGATATGTGTATTGAGTGTGGTTACTGTGAGTCTACTTGTCCATCAAATATGATTACTCTAAGTCCAAGACAAAGAATAGTTACTCAAAGATATATGACTTCGCTAAAAGAAAAAGGTGATACAGAAAAACTAAAAGAGTATGAAGAACTATACCAATTTGAAGGTATAGATACATGTGCAACATGTCAATTATGTTCAATTGCTTGTCCTTTAGATATTGACACTGGACTGTTTACTAAAAAACTAAAATCACAACAAACTACACCATTACAAAATAAAATAGCTGACACAGTTGTAAATAACTTTGGTTTTACACTAAGTGCAGGTAAATTTGCTTTAAATGTAGTAAGTGCTATAAACAAGGTTGTTCCAGATAGTATTATAAGTGGTGCTAGTAAAGGTTTAAGAAAAATAAGTAAAGAAGCTCCTTTATGGACACCATCTCTTCCAAAAGGAAATAACTTTGATATTAAACCTACTTTACAAAGCCAGAAAAAAGTAGTTTATTTCTCTTCTTGTATTAATAGAACTATGGCAAATCCAAAACAAGCAGACGAAGAATCATCTCTTGGTGATATTGTTGTGATTTTACTAGAACGTGCTGGATATGAAATAATTGTTCCTCAAAATATCAATAACTTATGTTGTGGTATGCCTTTCTCTTCAAAAGGATTTAAGAATCAAGGTAAAAAAATGTCTGATGAACTTGAAGTGGCTTTAAGAGAGGCAAGTAACAATGGTGCTTATCCAATTTTATGTGATATGAGTCCATGTTCAAAAACTATGAGTCAAAGTTTTAGTGAAGATGTGAAGATTTATGATAGTACGGAATTTATTATGGATTATTTAGTTGATGATTTAGAGTTTAAACAAATTGATGATTCTGTTGTTATTCATACAACTTGTAGTGTTAGAAAAATGGGACAAGCTCAAAAGTTAGCAGACCTTGCAAGACTATGTAGTACAAATGTTACTATTCCATTAAGTGTAAACTGTTGTGGTTTTGCTGGGGACAAAGGGTTTACTCTTCCCGAGCTTAATAAATCTGCTCTTAGAAATCTAAAAGCTGAAATACCTGAGGGAACTAAATATGCATTCTCTACAAGTAAAACTTGTGAAATAGGACTTAGTGAAGAAAGTGGATTAGATTATAAATCGATATTCTATTTAGTAGAGAGATGTACTAGATAGTAAAGTAAATTTAGCAGATATATATCTGCTAAATTTTTATAAAGTTCTTGGGATTTGTGAAGAGTGATGGTGTAAAATAGGTTTTTCTTTACTTAAATCAAAGATATAAGAGAATCTTGCTTCAAAGTTAAATAACTCACCATCAATGTCAAATCTCCAATTGTAAATACCACTTATAGAATAAAGGTCTTTCCCAATCTCTTGCGTAATTACTGTATTATCATGAAGTGCAATACTTAATTGCTCTTTTTGACCTACTTTTTCAAAATAGTCTTTAATTTTATCTTTATTATCTAATAATCTATTTGAAAATGTTGGGATTAAAACTGCTTCATCATTATATAGACTTAATAGTTTCTCAACATCCGCAGTGTTGATACCTTTCATCCATTCTTGAAGAATTTCTAATGCTTTATTCATTGTGTGAATTTCCTTTTTATTAAACTTTATTTTCTGCTAATTAATAATTATAAATTATATGTTTGCAACTAAGTTGCATTTTGGTATTATATCAAATCTGTTTTAAATGCAACTTGGTTGCAAGATTAATAAATTTGAAAAGGTATTTAAAAATTGGAAAACTTTATAATTAACTCTCCTTTAGATATGCACTTGCATCTACGTGACGATGATATGTTAAAACTTGTGGGTCCTTTAACATCAAAGCATTTTTCGGCTGCTTTAATCATGCCAAACCTAGCTCCTCCTGTTACAACAAAAGAGGCTATGTTTGCTTATAAAAAAAGAATTCAAGAAGCCTGTAATGATGATAGTTTTGATCCAAGAATGACAATTTTCTTTCAAGTTGATTTCTCTTATGAGTTTTTAAAAGAAATCAAAGATGATATTATTGCTGTAAAACTATATCCATTTGGTGTTACAACAAACTCTGAAACTGGTGTTGCTTCTATGGATGTTGAGGTTTTAAGACCAACTTTAGAGTCTATGGAAAAACTTGGAATTCCTTTATGTGTTCATGGTGAAACAAAAGGTTTTGTAATGGATAGGGAAAAAGAGTTTTTACCTATTTATGAATCACTAGCTATAAACTTTCCTAAACTTCAAATTACAATGGAGCATATTTCAAGTAAAGAGACTATTGATTTACTTCACAAGTATGAAAATTTAAGAGCTACAGTTACAGTACATCACTTAATGATTGATTTAGATGAAGTTATTGGTGGAATGATGAATCCTCACGCATTTTGTAAACCAATTGTAAAAAGACCAGAAGATAAAGAAGCTATTAGGCAATTAGCTCTTAGTGCTCATCCTAGAGTTATGTTTGGTTCAGATTCAGCTCCTCATCAAAAAAACACAAAAGAGTGTCACCATGGAGCAGCAGGAGTATTTACTGCACCTATTACTTTACAAATATTAACTCAACTTTTTGAAGAAAATGGAAAACTAGATAACTTAAATGCCTTTGTAAGTGGTAATGCACAAAAAAACTATAGTCTTAAACCAATTGAAAAAACTATTAAACTAGTTAAAAAAGATTTTGTAGTTCCCGAAAGCTATAAATACGAAAATGAAGAGGTTGTTCCTTTATTTGCAGGGCAAACTCTTTCTTGGAGTATTGAAGAGTAGGGCTAAAAGATGATTATTAGAAAAAAGTTTAAATTTGAAGGTGCTCATATTGTAAGAAATTGTAGTACCAATAGATGTAAAAAGTCTATTCATGGACACTCTTATGTTGTTGAAGTATTTTTCACTTCAAACAAATTAGATAATGGATATATGATTTTAGATTTTGGATTAACAAAAAAACATATTAAAAATATTATTGACTCATTTGATCATGCTTATTCACTTTGGGTAGGAGAATCTGATGAATTTAAAAACTTTTTTAAATCTAATAGTGAGAGGTGGATTGAAATGCCGGTTTCTCCTAGTGCAGAATCTTATAGTTTGATGTTTTTAAAATTTGTTGATCATATTTTAAAAAATACTACTTTTACTAATGGTGAAGGGGATGTTCAAGTTTCATCTGTAAGAGTTCATGAAACACAAACAGGTTATGCTGAAGCTTTTAGGCATGATATGGATATAATTGAACTAGATTTATCTAAGGTAGTTTTCTCTCCTCAAGTTATAGATGAGTGGGAAGAGAAAGAAGAATTATTAAAGATACTATCAAATATAAAAGACTAAATATATAAGGATATATATTGGAAAATGTAAAAGAAGAACTAAAAAATGTAATCTTAGATGTAATGCTACCTGAGACAGAAACTTATTTAGAAGACATAAATAAAGCAATAGCTGACAATATCGCATCAGAAGATGATATCACAGCAAAAGCAGATATTGGTGCTTTCATAGGTGAGTTAAAAACTATAGTAGCAGTAATTGAAGAGAATAAAATCTCAGATGAAGATGCAAAAAGTGTGTTTGATAAAATTACTACAATGCTTGAAGAACACGAATAATATAAAAAGTAGCACTTTAGTTTGATATAGTATAATTATCCATTAATATTTAGGAGTAGAAATGGATTACAAAAAATTTGCAGACTTTTCACCTTGTGATTATGCAGGTCCTTTAAAAAGAGAGAGTTTTATGGACTCTGGAATAAGAGAGCTATGGACTGGTATTCCTAGAATCTCTGGACCTGCTTTTACTGTTGAGATGGTAGCAGGTGAAAACTTAGCACTTCACAGAGCAATATATGAAGCACCTGTTGGCTCTATTATTGTTGCACAATCAAATACAGTAGATTACTCAGTAATTGGTGGAAATGTTGCTTTAATTGCTAAAAAAAGAGGAATTACTGGTTTTGTAATTGATGGAACAGTAAGAGATATTGCTGAGATAAGAGAAAATGAAGTGGCAATATTTGGAAGAGGGGTTCTTCCTATGCCTGGCGGTAAGAAAAATGCAGTACCTGTAAATGTTCCTATTACAGCAGGTGGTATTTCTGTAAATCCAGGTGATATTGTTGTTGCTGATGAAGAGGGAGTTGTTGTAATTCCAAAAGACAAAGCCCAAGAGATTTATGAGCAAACAAAAGTAAATGTTGAAAAAGAAAGAGCAATGACTTTTGAACAATGGGCTTCTAATCACAAAAATAAAATAGACTCTTTTTATAACTAACAAAATTTAAAACTAAAATTGGAACATAGTTCTAGTTTTAGTCTCTTTTTTCTAAATACAAATCTTCAAGTTGTCAAGAAAGTGTAAAGAAATATTACCTATTAAAGTTGATATTTATCCTATATAATTTTTCCAGTTTAACTAAAAACATTATATGAAAGGATGATTATGGAATTTCTAAGAAATTTAGTGATTTTGGTAGCAGTTTCTTTTATCACTCTAGGAATAATAAGCTTTAATATATAAGTTTAATTCTCAAGTTTAGGTTGAAAAGTTAGAAAAAAGTATTCTAACTTTTGACTTAAATACTCTCTTTATCTATTATATTTATAACTTCAAATATTAGTTTTATCTTGTTTTTAATCAGATTGGAATAAAATTGCAGAATTATTACTAAAAAGTAGCATTAAAATAGCTATTTTATTACAAAGGAAAACAGATGAACTCTGTGGTAATTGCCGTTTCGGTTATGGTTTTACTGTCATTAAGTAGAGTAAATATTGTTATTGCTTTAATTATTGGAGCAATAGTTGGTGGTCTAACAGGTGGTTTAGGTCTAAATGAAACAATTGAGGCTTTTAACAAAGGTCTAGGAAATGGTGCAACTATTGCATTATCCTATGCAATGCTTGGAACATTTGCCGTTGCTATCTCAAAATCTGGTATTACTGATTTATTATCAAATATGATTATAAAAAGAGTAAATGGTGGTACTTCAGATATGCAGTTTATTTATATAAAATATGTGATGTTAACTCTTATTTTATTAGCAGCAGTGTCTTCTCAAAACTTAGTACCTGTACATATTGCGTTTATTCCTATTTTAATTCCTCCACTTTTACACTCTATGGCACAATTAAAGCTTGATAGAAGAGTTGTTGCTTGTGTTATTACATTTGGTTTAGTGGCAACTTATATGTTATTACCAGTTGGTTTTGGTGGGATTTTCTTAAATGAAATTTTATTAAAAAACTTAGTTGATGCAGGTGTTGCTGCAAAATCAGCTCAATTACCAATGGCTATGGCTATTCCTGTATTTGGAATGTTCTTAGGTTTATTAGTTGCTATTTTATTTTCATATAGAAAAAAAAGAGAGTATGATGTAAGTAAGATTTTAGAGATTGAATCAGAGAGAAAAGATATTAATATCTTCCATGTAATTATCGCTTTAATCTCTGTTGTAACTGCTTTAGGTTTACAACTTTCAACTAACTCTATTATTTTAGGTTCTTTAGCAGGGTTTATCATCTTTATTATGGCTGGAGTAATCAAAGCTAATCAAACTCAAGACTTCTTTACAAAAGGTCTTAAGATGATGGGAATGATTGGATTTATTATGATTGCAGCAAATGGTTTTGCTTCTGTTATTAACTCAACTGGTGATGTTGCAACTTTAGTATCATCAACAGCTGAATTTATTGGTGACAATAAATCTTTAGCAGCACTATTAATGCTTATTGTTGGTCTATTTATTACAATGGGAATTGGTTCATCTTTCTCAACTATTCCAATTATTGCAACAATATATGCACCATTATGTATACAGCTAGATTTCTCTGTAATGGCTACAATTACTTTAATAGGTACAGCAGCAGCACTTGGAGATGCAGGAAGTCCAGCATCAGATAGTACACTTGGACCAACTTCTGGTCTTAATGTAGATGGACAACACGATCATATTTGGGATTCAGTGGTTCCTACATTTATTCACTATAATATTCCGTTAATTATCTTTGGATGGTTTGCAGCTGTTTATGTATTTTAAGAAGTAGAATAGGGTAATTCCTATTCTATTTTATCTCTTCACTTGGTTCTCTAAAGAAGTAGCCTTGTGAAAAGTCAATTTTCAACTCTTCAACAATTTTTTGAACCTCTTCATTATGAACAAACTCAGCAGTACAAGATATATCTACATTTTTTGCAAAAAATACTAAAGCTTTTGTGATTTCATAACTTCTTTTATTTGTATGAATATCTTTGATATATTTTGCATCAATTTTAATAATATCAATATCTAAATCTAATATTCTTTCAAAGTTAGAGTATTCTGTTCCAAAATCGTCAATAGCAATTTTTAGACCTAGTTTTTTTAATGCATTTAGTTGTTTGATATGGTTTTTCTTACCATGTGAACTTACACCTTCAAGTATCTCTAGTGTAATGTTTGAGGCTTTAATATTATGCTCTAACAGTTTCTCTTGAAAATATTTAACAAGATAATTTTGTGCTAAATCATCTTCAGTAATATTGATTGAAATTTCAATATTTTTATCTAATATTTTTCTAAATGTTTTTTCAATCATAATTTTTGTAATATCAGGAAGTAATCCAGATAGTTTTGCCGCTTCTAGGAAATAAAAAGGAGAGATTATTTCATCATCTTTTTTTATTCTTACAAGAGCTTCATATCTAGAAATCTCTTTTGTTATATTATTATGAATACCTTGAAAAAATGGAGTAATTAAATCATTTTCAATAGCATTTCTAACTAAATTAGAAGCTTGAACAATAGATTCTTTATTTTCATAGTTAAAGCTATCTTCTTTATCATCAAAGATATAAAATCTATTTTTCCCATTCTCTTTTGCTTGTTTTAGTGCAGAAGAGCTATTTCTTAACAGGTTTTTACTTCCACAAACAGCACCGTATGAAAAAGAAATATTAAGTTTTATATTATCAATCTTTATAGAGTTAGAAAGGAAATACTTTTGGATTTTAAGTATCTCTTCTTCTATATCTACTTTTTCTTTAAATAAAATAGCAAACTCATCGGCATTAAATTTAAATAGATATTCACTTCCATAATTACTTTTTAATATTTTTGCGATATTTATAAGTAGACTATCTGCAACATCAAAACCGTAAGCAGTATTGATATAACTAAAGTTATCAATATTTAAAAGTATTAAGCATCTATCCTGTTCATCAGAAGTGATTTTTTCAAAATAGGCTTTATTAAAAAGTTCTGTTACTGTTTCATGATAAGCCATAAAAGCTAATTTATCTTTATTTTTTTGGTTCTTTAAAACAATACTTACAATAGAAGCTGCTGTTTCAAGAAGCATTTTATGAAAGTTACTTGGTTGTCTATGTTCAAAAGATGATAAAGCAAAAGAACCAATTGCTTTTCCTTCATGGTCTTTAATAGGCATAGACCAACAAGAACATAAATTAAAATCATAAGCAATATGTCTAATATCAGTCCATCTTTCATCTTCAAAAGTATTTTGGACAAATTGAGCTTCATTTCTAAATACCGCATTTCCGCAAGAGCCACCACCTGGACCTGGTTTTAGGTTCTCTAGCGCTTTATGTCCAACCTCTGGAACACTTGGTGCTGACTCTACACTCATTAATCCTGTGTTGGAGTCTTTTAGCATTATTGATGCAATAGAGTTTGGTAGTAGTTTCTCTGCTAGTGAACAAAGTTTATCTAGAATGTCTTGTGTATTATTATGTGAAGTAATCATAGATAAAATATTTTGTTGAATATTTGTAAGTTCGTTATATTGCTCAATTGTTATAGGAACTTCTTGAAAGTTTTTATTTTCAAGATTTTCACAATTTAAGTTTTCGTTCATTTTTTTACCTATGAATTTTGATTATAACAATTATTATAACAAAAAATGAACGAAGTATATCAAAATAGCTAATATTTTGATTATTTTTTTAGATAACTGCTCCAGCCATACTCATAAGTTCTTGTGCTTCTTCACTCATCATATCTTTGCTCCATGCAGGAGAGAATGTCAAGCTAACATAAGCTTCATCAACTTCATCAACAGCTAATGAGACATATTTTACTTGCTCAACTAAGGCTTCAGCAACTGGACAAGCTGGACTTGTTAGTGTCATTAAGACATGACAATGTAAATAGTTTTTTTTCTCTTCAAGTGCGATTTCGTATATTAATCCTAAATCATAAATATTTACAGGTATTTCTGGATCAAATACTGATTTTAAATTAGTAATAATTTTTTCTTTTATTTCTTCTTTATTAAATTCTGCAGACATATTAACATCCTATTATATTTTTACATTTTGTTTGCATACTCTTTGATTTTTTTAATCATACCAATTACACCACTTTGTCTATTTGGTGTAACAACTTCTGCAAGTTTTAGTTCATGTACTATATCCATGTCTGTATCTTTTAACTCTTCAATAGTTGAACCTGAAAAGATTTGAAGAATCATATATACTAAACCTTTTACGATAATTGCATCTGATGTTCCAGTAAAATATAATCTATCATCTTTTTTCTCTACAATTAACCAAACTTGTGAAGTACAACCATGTACTAAGTTTGCTGGAATTTTATGTTCATCATCTAAAGGTTTTAGTTTTTTTCCTAAGTCAATAATATATTCATATTTTTGTAATTCATCTTCAAAAAAATCTAAATCTTCTTTTATCTCTTCTACTCT
>Ga0070724_10002112_pt1 | contig 11332 bp, 8 predicted proteins | sample tdDd001_FD_67278 | JGI IMG/M metagenome (GOLD analysis project Ga0070724, IMG submission 67278) | Marine sediment microbial communities from the Atlantic coast under amendment with organic carbon and nitrate - tdDd00.1 | ecosystem: Environmental > Aquatic > Marine > Coastal > Sediment | place...
AGTTACCTTGTTGTACTCCATTGTAAAGAATAATTCCATAGCTACACCAAGAATTCTCTCACGCGTGCTTAATCCTTCTGTTGTAAATGCTTCAGTCTTCATTTTTTCCACCTACCTACCGTCGGTATGTTCGTCTTTATATTACGCTTCTTCTTCTAAACTGTCAAGTTATTGAATTATCACTATTACTAAACTGGGATTGAAAGTGAAACACCTTCAATCCCAGTAAACTTGTATTATGATTTTAGCATAAATTGCATGAATTACTTCTGCTCTTCTAAAATTTCTTCAAGTGATTTAATAAACCGAAGTGTTTGTTCTCTTGTCCCAGTGCTAATACGGTTCCAATTTTCTTGTCCCCATAAGAATCCTGGACGAATAATCACACCACGTTTTAGAAGCTCTTCATTCACAATTCTAGACGATATTTCGGTCTTCATAAATATAAAGTTAGCATTTGATGGAATGTAATCAAGGCCATTCTTTTCAAAACAATCAATCATCAAATTCAGTGATTCGTAGTTAAGCTCAACCGTGTCTTCAATATGACTCGTATCTTTAAGTGCCGCAAGACCCGCAACTTGAGCAATGCGACTTGCATTGAATACACCTTTGACCTTTGTCATTTCACCAATAATCTCTTCCGTAGAAATGGCATAACCTATACGCACACCTGCAATACCTGCAACTTTTGAGAACGTACGAAGAATAACCGTATTTGGACGGTCATCCAATATTTTAAGACCATCAGGATACGCTGGATTTTTTATAGCATAGTCATAATAGGCTTCATCAAGGATCACAATAATGTCACGAGGCAACTTTTGAATGAACTTATGTACTTTTTCAGCTGTCATAATATTGCCAGTCGGATTATTAGGATTACAAATATAAACGAGTTTCGTCTTTTCGTTCACAGCATCCAACATTGCCTCGAAGTCATGTTCAAACCGATCCGTTAATGGAATTTCAACTGGAACACCGCCCATATGAGAGACCGATATATTATAAAGACCAAACGTTGGTTTTCCCATCACTGCTTCATCGCCTTTATTGATAAACATTTGAGCAATGAATTTTAAAATTTCTTCTCCACCATTTCCAATTAGGACTTGATCGGACATAATGTTAAATTTGTTTCCAATCGCTTCACGCAGAGCTGGTGCAGAAGACTCTGGATAAAGAAACACATTTTCAGCCTCATCTTTTATAGCCTGAATCGCCATTGGAGATGGACCTAATGGGTTTTCATTGGAAGCCAATTTTACAATATCTGTTAATCCATATTCACGTTTTACTTCTTCTATTGGCTTACCCGGTACATATTTTTTTAGTGTAGCGAGTTCCTTGCGATAAATACTGCTCATCAGATAGCCCTCCTGAAATCCTATTCATATTTTCACTCATCATAACGAATCTCGTGTAGTTTTACCAACACGAGATCTCGTTTCATTCATAATCTGAGTTATACTTTCTCACTTATTCTTAATTAAACATACATGATGCAATATCCTGCAACATTAATGCGTTTCTTTCTGAACAGTTAAATCACTGAACCTCATTTTCAAGAACCACTTCTTCTTCTGGAGTGTCTTCTGGTGGATTTAAGAAGTACATTTGGAACGTACCCTTACCTTTAACTTCAATAAGCTCACGTTTTTCAAAGTCAAACTTTTCTTTAAGTATTTCGTAGGTTTTGTCTGAAACGTTAATCCGCATAGGTTCTGAGTTGGACTCCATCCGTGAGGCTGTGTTCACAGTGTCACCAAACACATCATATATATATTTTTTTATACCAACCACACCACCGGTTACTTTACCGGTATGGATACCCACGCGTATACGCCATGTCTGCTCTGATGTTTCATTACGTGCATGTAACGCCTTAACAATATCTATGGACGCCCTCGCAATATTTTCAGCATGATTTTCATTTGGTGCAGGCAAACCACAAACACCCATGTATGCATCACCAATTGTCTTGATCCGCTCACAATCATAACTCTCCATAATATTATCAAAGGTTGTAAATATATCATTCAGTTCTTCTATTAAGTACTTTGGATCTAAACTATTGGACGCTTTTGTAAAGCTCACAATATCAGAGAAGTACATAGTTACCTCTTGGAAACTTTCTGGTTCTGTTTTACCATATTTCTTTAAAGTGTCCGCCACTTTCTTTGGCAGAATATTAAGCAACAGCTTCTCCGATTTTTGACGTTCTTGAAAGATCTTAATAGAAAGAACAACAACCACAAGAAGGAACGCAACTATGATTCCAATAATAATTGTCATAAGTTGAATTCTTAACGACTGGAGGGTTAATGCTACTTTTTGATCTTCTATTTGTGCATCTTTCTTTTCTGTTTCATAAATCGTTTGTGCATCTGCAAACTTTTGAGCCACATCTTCATTTCGAAGAATCTCTCTAAGTTCAGTATAAAGTGTTAAATATCTATTTGCTTCTTCATATCTTCCTAAGGCTTGATAATCAAGACTCAAATTTCGAAGTGAAGACTGTAAGCCACCTCTATAGGAAATTGTTTTCGACATCTCAAGAGCATTGTTATGTTCTCTAAGTGCTGACTCAAAGTCTCCCATTTTGTAGAATAATGTACCAACATTGTTAAAAACAGAAATAACACCTTCTTGGTCTCCTAATGCTTCGTAATCTGCAAAAGCGCGACCATAATTCTCAAGCGCCAAATCAAACGCATTACGTCTTTCATGAACACTTGCCATATTGAACTGAGCCGTTGCACCCAGTGATGTATCTCCACCTTGGACTGCCAAATCATAAGCGCGATTGAACATCGCTAGAGCCTCGTCTTGATAATTCAGGTCCGCATAAAGAGCACCCATATTATTCAGTCCATAAGCCATAGGGACAAGTCGACCCTCAGCTTCATTGATCTCTAAGGATTTTGAATAATACTCAAGGGCACTTTCAACATTACCCATGTTCGCATTTACTGATCCAATATTATTGAATGTCACAGCAATTTCTTCTTGCTTGTCATTATCTTCATAAATACGAAGGGCTTCTAAATATTGCTCTAAAGCAAGTTTATAATTTCCTAGCGCCTCATACACAGTACCGCGATTGTTCATGGTGAAGGCACGACCTAATGAATAACGCGCTTCTGTGAACAACTCGTCCGCTTTGTCAAAGTTTTCAAGCGCTTTTGTATAGTCGTCTACACTCGCCCAGAGTAAACCATAACCATTCTGGCTAAATGCTGCGCCTTTGCTGTAATCAAGAAGGATCGCATCCGCATAGGCCTTTTGAAATGAATCTGAAGCCGCTTCTGAGTTTTCAAGAACAATTTGTATGTAACCAAATTGGTTTCTGGAATCAACAAGCAGATGCGCATCACCTAGTGTTTCGGCTTCTTCTACAGCCTTCTCAGCAAATTCCAGTGCACGGTCAGGATTATAACCCGATTCCAACTCTGACATCTTAATTAAAATACTTACACGTTCTAAAGCGGTAGCCGATTCCAAATCTTTTTCATAAGACTCAATCGTATCAGAGTAAACAGGTAAACTTCCCGCGGCGAAGCATATGATGATGATATAAACGATACCCAATTTTACTGACTTCATATTGATCATATTAACCTCACAGTCTAAGCGTCATACCCTCGCGGGCAACGCTAACACGTATAGCTTCTTGATATAGTGTGGTTTCAAGTTCACGCATTTCTTCCTTTTTTCGGTGAACGCCATGATGGAATATAAGCAAGTGTTTTACATCAGCCATTTTCGACAACTCAAGTCCATATTCCCACGTTGAATGGCCCCAGCCTGCATATTGATCCAACTCGTATTCTGACTGATTGAAATTCGAGTCATAAATAAGTAAATCTGCATCTTTTACGAATTTCAAGAGTTCCCCTTGATCCATGTTCGCATGGTCAAGGTCTGTTAAGTAGACTACTTTCTTACCATATGATTCTATGGAGTAAGCCAGATTTCCACCCGGATGATCCGTTGGAAAACTCACCACTTTACAATTTTTCGTCAGATGAACCACATCATGTGGCTCAAGTTCTTCAAAAGAAATATCAGCATTCATAGTCTCCCATGAAACTGGAAAATAAGGATACACCATTAAACCTCGAAATACACTTTCTAACGTGATATTCTCCCGTTTTAACCCATAAATTTTCATTTTATTTTCAGGCATATACGCTTGTGAAAAATACGGCATCCCTTGAATATGGTCCCAATGTGTATGTGAAATAAACAAATGCATATCCAAAGGTTTCTCTTCATTCAGTTTTACACCGAGTGGAACAATACCTGTGCCGCAATCGAGAATGATCAACTTATCATCTGCACGAACTTCAATACACGGCGTAGCAATTCCATACTCTGATATACTCCTGTTTGCGCCAGGACATGAGCCAACGACGCCCCAAAGTTTTACTTCCATAACTTTCAATCTTACGCCCCCTCTGCTTCAAGTTCATATGCTTTTTCATCGATGAAAATTGTCACCAAGTCTGGATCAAGGCTGAGTCTATCCGCCTCTTCTTGAATGATACTCAGTGATTTTGGTATTGGAATTGCTGGCTTGTAAGGTCTATCTTTGGCTGTAAGAGCATCAAAAATATCTGCTATGGCGAGCATCCTCGCTTGAAGAGGCATATCCTCTCCGGTCAGCCCTTTGGGATACCCGTGCCCATTCACCTTCTCATGGTGAGACGCTGAAATGATCGGAACATTGCTCAGTTCCCGTGTCCACTTAATCCCAGATAGTATGTCAAAAGAGAAAAGTGCATGAGATTGAATCATCTCTCGCTCTTCTTGTGTTAACGTTCCTTTTCTAATACTTAATGATTCCAGTTCATGGGGGGTTAGAAGCACAACCTCTCCAACATCATCGTTTTGAAAACTCAACGTGCCCATAGCTTCCAATTTTGCAAATTCATCATCAGGAAGCCATCCTTTCTTATTCACATCTTCAATAAAAGTCCAGTAATCATCAATACTTTCTAATATGTTTTTCTCATTTTCTCCAAGCTCTTCACTAAGTTGCTTCGTTGAAAGATAACTTTTTATCCACTGATACTTGTAATACAGCGTCTGCATTTCAGAATCGAGAAGCTTGTTTCTCTTCATGAGAACAAACTCCCTAACACCGATTTTTCCGACATCATGGAGAAGGCATGCATAATACATCTCTTTATATTCTTCTTCTGTAAACTGCTGATCTTTATAAGGTCCGTAGCCTACATCATTTACTGCGCGTGCAAGACTAAGTGTATACTCAGTTACACGCTTAGAATGACCTGCAGTAATCGGATCTCGCTGGTCAAGCGCTGTAACGAGAGAGATTGTGAATGATTCAAGCAGCTCTTCGATTTCTTCAAACAGTTGACTTCTTTCAATAAGAATAGCCGCTTGTGCCGCAAGAGACTCAATCACTTCTGCCTCATCATCTGTAAATGGAATAACATGTTGAGGTATCGTTTCAGGCTCTCCCAGAATCATTGATCGATCACGTTTTTTATTGATTAATTGAAGAACGCCAATGACCTCGTTGGCGTAGTTTTTCATTGGAATAACAAGCATATTGCATGTCTTATAACCCATACTTTTATCAAAACTACCATCATGTCTAATTCCGATTTTTTCAAAACTTTCATCCATAGTTTTCAGATTATATGTGACGCCATTGAATGCACAAGCGCCAGACATACTGTTGCTATTAATAGGTAAGGTGAATGATTTAAACGGAAATGATTTCGATTTGTTTTGTGTGTATCTAAATCTTAAACACGGTGAACCGTCACATTCCTCTTGGAAATATAGGCTCCCTGCATCGCAACCTGTAATCTCCATACATTCCGCTAGGATTTTTTCAAGCAATCGATCCACATCTTTTTCTGCAGATAACTCTATTCCGATTTTCGCTAAATGATGAACCAAAGCTGTCAGTTCACTTCGATTCATTTCAGTTTCATGCTTTCCATTATTCATAAATTTATCATCCCTAATCGTTGTCATTGATCGATTTAAATTTTTTGCGCACCCGTATTTACTCACTACCCAAAATTAAACTGTATTCCCATAAAACAGTTCGGAGGTAAATGTCTACGATTTATGGTTCTTCAATTACAAAAAGGAACAAGACCTATTTCAGCATCTTGTTCCTTTTCGCAATTCATATGTAGGGTGTGTTAAGAGTCGTTATCTTCTGATCAATGTCCCTGTTTTTCCTGCAATACCGTCTTTCGCTTTTTCAAGAGATGTGATCAGAGACTTGCGTCCCGCCTTTGATTCAGCAAACTGCATAGCCGCCTGAACCTTTGGAAGCATTGATCCTGGTGCAAAGTGACCTTCAACGACCAATTTTTGTGCCGTTTCTATATCCATTTCACTTAACCATTCTTCATTTTCCCGACCAAAATTGATGGCCACTTTCTCAACAGCTGTCAAAATAATTAAATAATCTGCATCAAGAATTTCTGCAATTTTTGCTGAAGCAAAATCCTTATCTATGACAGCCGGCACGCCCACTAAGCTATGTCCTTCTCGAACAACCGGAATACCGCCGCCACCAACAGTGATAACTACATGGCCCGCATCAACGAGTGTGCTTACTGATTCTTTTTCCGCAACATCAACAGGAATTGGACTTGGAACCACGCGTCTCCAACCGCGACCTGCATCTTCAACCATGCTGAAGCCTTTATCGTTTGCTAACTTGTCAGATTCATCTTTAGAATAAAATGCACCGATTGGTTTAGTAGGATTTTCAAAAGCAGGGTCATTTTTGTCCACAATAACTTGTGTGACCACTGTCGCTACAGGTGTTTTCATATCACGCGAAAGCAGTTCTTCACGTATCGCGTTTTGTAAATGGAATCCAATATAGCCTTGGCTCATTGCACCACACTCAGGGAATGGCATTTCCGGCGTGCCAGCAGTTTCATGTGTGCTCGCTGTTTCCATAGCAAGGTTAATCATACCAACTTGTGGTCCATTTCCATGTGCCAGTACAACTTCATGACCTTCCTGAATAAGGTCAACGATTGGCTTAGCCGTATCTCTTACAAGACCAAGTTGCTCTTTAGGTGTTTTACCCAAAGCGTTACCGCCCAGTGCTACAACAATTTTTTGCTTCATATATTTTACCTCCACGAATGAGTTTTTCAGTTCTTCCCTTCAACAGAAGTGCTGAAATTTTCTCAGATTGAGGCGCAGCCGATTCTGAATACCGGAGCGTGCTTCATTCTGAGCAGAAATGCTGAGTTTTTTCTAGATCAAGGCGTACACATTCACAAATACCGGAGCGTGCTAAAAGCACGTGAGGATTTTGTTAAGGTGTACAACGCAGAGATAGGGAAAACTCGGTATTTCTATAGTTTACCGGCGGTTGCGCACATTATTGCTTTGATAGTATGCATTCTGTTCTCAGCTTCGTCAAACACCACTGAGTGCTTGCTGCGGAATACTTCATCTGTCACTTCCATGCTGCTTAGGCCAAACTTCTCTTTGATCTCTTTTCCTACGATTGTGTTCTCATCATGGAATGCTGGTAGACAGTGCATGAAGATCATGTCTGGATTTTCTGTTTTCTTTACCATTTCCATGTTCACTTGGTATGGTGTCAGTTGCTTAATACGCTCTGCGAACTGATCTTCTTCACCCATTGATACCCATACGTCTGTGTAGATGACGTCTGCGCCTTTTACATCGTCAACACGTTCGGTCAACTCTATAACACCGCCAGTTGCTTTTGCAACTTCTTTCATTTCTGCAACAAGCTCTTCTGATGGCCACAGTTCTTTTGGCGCTAGGGCTACGAAGTGCATACCCATTTTAGCTGCACCAATCATCAGTGAGTTACCCATATTGTTTCGAGCATCACCTGCATATACAAACTTCACTTTGTTAAGTGGCTTAGCTACATGCTCCATAACTGTAAGAAAATCTGCTAGGATTTGTGTTGGATGGTACATATCTGTAAGACCATTCCATACCGGAACGCCAGCGTGAGCTGCCAGGTCTTCTACTGTTTCTTGCTTAAAACCTCTAAACTCAATGCCGTCATAGAAACGACCTAGAACCTTGGCTGTATCTTCGATTGACTCTTTTTTGCCCATTTGGCTATTTGACAAGAATGTGACTTGAGCGCCTTCGTCGAATGCTGCAACTTCGAATGCACAACGAGTTCTTGTTGACGCTTTTTCAAATAAAAGCACAACGTTTTTGCCTTGTAGTAAATCGCCTTTAATACCAGCACGTTTTTTAGCTTTAAGGTCTGCTGACAAATTTAGTAGATACTTGATTTCCTCTGGTGTGTAATCTTTCAGTGTAATTAAGTGTCTGCCTCTCATATTTACTGGCATTGTAGTTCCTCCTTAAAATTATCGGTTATAATGTTTAGTCCGTCTGCTAATTGGCTTATAGCATTTATTCATATCTGTATTATTATACAAATTGATTTATATTTTTTCAATGGTTCTCGTAAATAAATTCAAAATATTACAAAAGTTCACGATATAAAGGCATCGACATACATCTTGGACCACCACGACCTCTTGACAGTTCTGAGGATGGCATGACATGTAGTTTCACGCCTGCATCTTCAAGAAGACGGTTCGTCACATGATTTCTTGAGTATACAATAACCTCACCCGGCGCAATTGCCAACGTGTTAGATCCATCGTTCCACTGCTCTCGACCTGCATCAACACCGCGCTTTCCACCACAACGGATCAACTTCACATCATCGAGTTCCAGATATTTTTTGAGGAGCTCTCGAAGAACCATAGACTCTTCTTCAATTATGATTTCACCAAGCTTATCACTTTTACGGATGGAATACACCGTAAGTGGACCTTCAATTTCAGGATGTATTGTAAACTTATCTCTATCAACCATAGTAAAAACAGTATCAAGATGCATAAAAGCACGTCTTTTTGGAATATCAAGTGCTAAAATCACTTCGAAGTTTTGACCATCTGCAAATACATTTCTAGCAAGTTCGTCTATCGCTGACGCTTCTGTTCGTTCAGATACGCCAATTGCTAAAACCTTTTCTGAAAGAACGAGAACGTCGCCACCTTCAATTGCATAATCTTCATTTCGATCATACCAAAACTTCGTATTGAATTTTCCAAGATCCGGATGGTGCTCAAAGATATACTTCGCAAATAATGTTTCACGGCATCTTGTCACCGTACGCATTTTATTCAATGAAATACCTGTACCGATTGTCGAGAATGGATCTCTTGTAAAATACAGGTTTGGCATCGGATCAATTAGGAATGGGTAATATGAGTCTACTAAATCTGCTAAGGAACTCTTTCCAGTAATAGATACCTCACCTTTACGAATACCAGCCATCATCTTATCCACCATATCGCGATTCGAGTCAAATGAATTAAAGTATTCTGTCAGAGCTGCTGTTTTCTTCTCGCCCTGCACACCTGCTTCAGTGATGAATTGACTGATAAATTTACCTTTAATGTCGGTATCAGTGAGTGTTTCCGCAATCAAATTTTCTAAGTAAGACACTTCAACACCATTGTCTCTAAAGATTTGAGCGAAAGCATCATGCTCTTCACGTGCAACTTTTAAATATGGAATATCGTCAAATAACAGCCGATCCATCAAATCAGGTGTCAGATTTTCAATTTCTTCTCCAGGTCTATGAAGCAACACGCGTTTCAGCTTTCCTATTTCTGAGTACACCTGCAATTGTTTATCTTGACTCATAAAAACTCCTCTCACCCAATTGAAACTGTTAAATGTTATTATATACCATTTTATTCATAATCGTCATCTTATAAACAATAGTATATATAACGATTGTATGCATTGCAACACAACGGATTACGGACACTTGCACAAATGAGCAACGTTTTCCCAATACACCGAGTATTCATCCAATGAATAGTTTTCCATTTAATGTAATGTTCTTTTATAAAAACGCCTATCTACGCAGTTCAAGGCCTTTTTTGTTTTATCCATTTTTTGTCATTGTCGAATACTTATTACACCACATGAATAATAATTTTTTTAGAATTTTCTAATTTTTTTGAAAAATCTATCCATTCAGACAATTGATGCACACAAAGATGAATACTGTAACATAAAAAAATAAGGACAACTCACGTTTGAGTTGCCCTTACCTTTCAATTACTTAAATTTAACATCCGCTCCACCGCTGATATTTTGTTGTTGTACACTTGGATGACCCGTAATTGTAACACTCGCTGCTCCAGATGCATCAATCTCTACCTGGTCTGATACAGCAAGTGCAACATCAGAAGCACCACTCACATCTATTTGTGCAGTTTTTGAATCAAGCCTAGACAATCTTGCGTCGCTAGCACCACTAAGCTCTATTTTTACATGGTCAGCTTGACCCGAACCACTAACGTCTGACGCTCCTGATAAATCTATTTCAAGATTACTTGTATCCATTTCAGCATTAGCTGATGACGCTCCTGACAGAGACATTACAACCGACTCAGCCTCTAATTTACCATTGAAAGAACTCGCTCCTGATAATCGGAGTTCAAATTGATCCGATATTACAACGCCGTCTGATACGCCAATCGATGTTGCACCTGAACCATCCACAACACCAAGTTCAGCTAAAGTTACAACAGCTTTCAGAGTGGCTTTTTTATACCTATTATTAGGTTTCAGGCCAATACTTAGTCGATCTCCTTGTGTAAAGACCTCCAAATATTCTACCAAGTTGTCGTCTATCTCAATCACAACTGAGTGCGCATCTCCTTGAACCACTTCAACATCAAACGCTTGGTGAACCTCCACCTCAGTAAATGTATCAACAGCCTCTTCAACTTCAACGACAACGCCACTTCCAGCAATCACCTTCAATCCACCATTTATATTTATGGTACACCCTGTCACAATTAAAAGTACACTTGCTATCAACACACCAAAAAGTCTCATATAATCCCCTCCTAACGCCATTATACCCCCATCATCCATTTTATTCCTTAAAATTGGATTAAAGTTCAATGAGTCAAAGGACCCTCCGCAAAAACACAGAATGACGAGATTCCGTCTAAACAAGGCGCAAGCCAGAATCAAACACCGGAGCGTGCGAAGGCACGTGAGGATTTTGATGAATAACATTAACATAATTGATCTCAGAAACTCATCCAAAAACCCAGAATGACGAGATTTCGTCTAAACAAGGCGCAGCCGTATATCAAACACCGGAGCGTGCGAAGGCACGTGAGGATTTTGATGAATAACATTAGCATAATTGATCTCAGAAACTCATCCCAAAACCAGAATGACGAGATTCCGTCTAAACAAGGCGCAGCCGTATATC
>Ga0070724_10002114_pt1 | contig 11329 bp, 9 predicted proteins | sample tdDd001_FD_67278 | JGI IMG/M metagenome (GOLD analysis project Ga0070724, IMG submission 67278) | Marine sediment microbial communities from the Atlantic coast under amendment with organic carbon and nitrate - tdDd00.1 | ecosystem: Environmental > Aquatic > Marine > Coastal > Sediment | place...
GCTATGTGTTTTGCTTCAATGGTAAAACACTGATTTTCTCTTTTGATACATATTTGATGTTCAGCGGTTTGAGAGGCAATGTCGTTGTATTCACTCAATGATATTTCGGCTGCATTTTTATTATTTATCTGCGTTACTAAGTCGCCAACTTTTATCGCTAGTTTGCTTGCTGGTAAGTCAGGAAATATATAGCGAACAACAAATTCACCACTACGAATTTTACGTAACTCTAAGCCAAACAAATTATGATCAGTAACAAAGGGTTGTTGTGGTACTAAATAAAAGGCTTCGTTTGCATAATCAATGACTGTTTTAAATTGATTCATTAGCGCATTACCTAATATCCACCAGTCGTCTTCATCATCACTCGGTATTAAGTTCACTTTGACATTATTTAGCTTTATATCGCCTAATGTTAGTGAAGGTAATATTACTCGGTCATGCTCAACTTTGCCGCTCAGTCCAAAATCTGCTGCTCGTATGCGAGGGGATGCAATATTAATGTTGTTATCTTTTGGATAGGCTGTACTTAGTTTTACGTAATGTCGGCTACCTGTGTCTATAATAAATTCGCCATCTGCGACGTGTTTATTATTAAATGCTAAATCACCTTTAATACTTATTTTGTTAAAAAACTCATTTAATTCAAAATGTTGTGCGTTTTCTTCGGGTTGGTACTTTGCTTGAGAGATGTAAATTTCGTTATTTGCGGCATCAATTTCCCATGTGAAATGTTTCATGATGTCATGTCCGATAACACCGTCTTTAATCGCCTCATCCTCTTGTAAGTAGTAATGAGTTTTAGAAACAGGAATAACGGCAGCTTTCATATCATCAAAATGCACACCGCCTAAATCTATGCGATTAACATCTGTTTTGTATGCTTGAGTATCTTCTTGCTCTCCCCAGCCAGCTAAATACAATTCGAAGCCTTGTTTTAAACCCAGTTTTTTTACTTTAGGTGTGTCATTTAAAATGAAAAAGCTGGCGCCAGTATCAAGTAAAAATAGCAATTCTTCATCGTTTATTTTGGCATAAATATAAGGTTTTTCACCTAAAAATACTGACTTTAATTTAATTCGGCCTTTATCTGTTATTACAGGTTTAGCGTCTGAATTTATTTGCATCATACGAAGAGAGTTAACAACTTCACAGCCACTTAAACTCAAGCTAGATAACGCAACAGCAATAGCTAGTAGGGGGATTTTAAACATGTTCATCATACTTTTGTTAATTACAATGAGCGGAGGTTAACCTCAGGCAGGTGAAATAAATGTGAAATGAATTGAGTGTTTAAAGCGTAAACACCAATAATAGTATCTATAAAATCTAGCTCTGTTGCTTAGTTATTTTTAGCATAGATAAATTGTGGCAAGGTAACTAAATTAAACATGGATATTTTTGGGGTAAGCACACTGCTTAAATAAATTTTGAAAAATTCGCAATGAACAGAAATCATTGCTTTTATCGTAACAATTGCCAATCATGTATTTGGATCGCATAAATTTATTAAGCGTGATAGTGGTAAAAAGTAGGAAAACAAAATGAAGAAAATCTTAGTAAATATTTTTAGCTTAGTATTGTTTTTTGTCAGTGCTAATACTGTTGCTGATCAAGCTACACAGGATACTAAACTAGCAGCCTCAGCAACTTATTTAGGCAACGAAGCAGTGATGATTGAAAGCGGAAGCCATAAAATTCTTTTTGATCCTTTTTTTCATAATGACTTTAATACCTATCAATTAGTGCCTGAGAGCATACGAAGTGCAATTTTTAATGGTGAAAAGCCATACGACGCCATTGATGTTGTTTTTATTAGCCATGCTCATGAAGATCATTTTTCTGCAAAAGATATGCTGAAATTTTTAATGAGTCACCCTGAAGCAAAAATGGTAGCGCCTAAACAGGCAGTCGATGCTTTAAGACAACTTACTAATAGCAAAAAAGTAATGGCGCAAGTAAAAAGTATTAACATAGCTTATGGTGACCAACCTTGGTCTGGCGAAGTGGCCGGCTTAGCGGTTGAAGCCGTGCGCATTCCCCATGCAGGGTGGCCGGGTAGGGCGAACGTTGAAAATATTGTCTTTCGAATTAGTTTAGATCAAGGCATAACTGTTATGCACATGGGTGACGCTGATCCTGATGATGACCACTTTAGACCTTTAGCAGCCCATTGGCAGCAAAAAATTACCAACACTGCTTTTCCTCCTTATTGGTTTTTTGCTTCAGCTCAAGGTAATGATATTCTTAATAATCGTATTAATGCTAAAGCACATGTCGGTGTGCATGTGCCTATTAAGGTGCCAAAACAGTTAAAGGCGTTAGGTAAGGATTATTTTTCAACCGTAGGAGATAAAAGAGTTATTCATAAGCATTGACCCGTCTACTTTCTGAGAACTGCCGTCGTTGAGTTGTCGTTGGAAAACCCAACAAAACGGCGCTAATTGCCTGTGTAAGAAAGATGATTGTGAACTTAAATTCGATGGTGCGGAGGTGTCCACTAAAACGGGTCAAGACCATTTTTTTGTTTGATTAACTTGTTATAACGCTATTCAACCAATTCTCTTTCATAAATAGCGATCATTTGCTCAGAGCCACCAGTTGCATCTGTAGGCATTATCATCTGTTTAAATCGCCAGCCATCGATAGCCTCTTCATTTAAAACTGCATCTACATTTGATGTACCTTTTTTAAACCAACCATGACTAAACTTGATTGATGCTGTTTTATATTCATAATTTTTCATGTTTCTCGTTTCCTTATAATCCAATTCATGAATATCTATTTCCAGTGCAGACGCCAACGACTTTTTAGACTGTAGTGATATAGTTGCCTCTTTCTCTATTCGCTGAATAGTTCTTAAATTTAGGTCTGCGGCAATTGCTAGCTCTTCTTGAGACCAAAACTTTTGATGTCTTAGTTCAATTATCAATTCTGCGTTTACTTTCATTAGATACTTATAACCTGTTTGTTTGAGACAAGGTAAACATAAACCGATTTCGTAGCCTTTTATACGAAAGCAATACGAAATCAACCTGAAAACCATATGACAGTTTTACGAATGCCAAGCTGTCATAGCGTTTAACGGCCCATTTCCTTTGTAAATTCCGATGGATTGGATAATTTTGAATAGTCTACACCATTTATCCAATGTTGCTTGTCTTTAAAAGCAATGTGATAACAAGAAACACGAAGGTTAAGCCAGTAATAATTGATATTGAAAGGCAGAATAACAAAGCTTGGTTTGGATTCATGATAATGCCTTTTAGGTCGCTAATGCTTTAAAAATAAGCTGAAAGTTACAGGCTACACTACCGCCCCGTGGCAAGCCTATGATTTTATGTCCCGCTTGAACGACTTATAGCTGGTGATTATATAATACCTTGTTCTGTACACCATTCTCGTAATGCTTTTTCAGTGCGCTTTGTTTCAAATTTATACCACTCTTCAATTTTACCTGCGCTCTCTAATAAAGACTTGAACCTTGCATAAGCACCTTCACGTCTAAAGATTGAACGCACTTTTTCATATTCTGTTGGTAAGTATTCTAGAGTAAAATCGAACGCGAGGTTATTGCCAAGATTCAATTCATTTTTATGAGGAATGGCCAAGTATTTTTCATCATTAATATCGTCTGGCAGTTCCTCTTCATTGTCACCAAACTCAGAATAAAAATATGTTTTTCCTGTTTCTTTACAAATATACCCTTCATGAGCAAACGGAGAACCAAAATTAACTAGCTCAAATAGATCTAAAACATCGTTAAATTTAATATTCATGCCGACCCCTGATTAATTTCACTATGCAGAAAATAATGTTTAAACTCAAATAGATTGAGCCTAAGTTTCCTGTACCAACGGCTACTTAAGCGGAAAATTATAGTTGGTTAAAATAAGCGACGCAGGAGCAAAAGCCAACTGTAAATTGTCCGATTGAATGCCTTGTTAGGTATTTTTTTTGCCTAAGTCTTTAAAAACTATATATAAAGATACGATAACAAACACAACATGAAAGAAAACAACAGTATAAAAACCTTGAGGCTGTTCGCTTAAGTGGTATAGATAGCCACTTTTAGAACGAATTGTGTCATTTATGAATGCATTAATTAAGGCCCATAAAAAGTAGATTGCACAACCCCCCATAATTACTTTAAGGATTGACACCTTGTCTTTATCATCCAACTTACTTGGTTCAGGCTCTTTCTCAGGATTTTGCTCTCTTAAATTAATTTCTTTTATGAGTAACTCAAACCTTTCAGGGTAAAGCTCCTTGTCGATATTTTCTCGTACGTCATATAACTCAATTAGAGTATATTTTTTATAGTCTGGATTCATGCCAATTCTATCGAAATACCTAACGAGACTGTAGAATTTCTCTTTTAGAAAAAACAGGCTCAAAAATTATTAAAAATTAAGCCTCAAAACGCGTTGCTACGTGAAATCTGAGGCAATATCCTACTAGAAAATGACTTTCACAGGCTCTCTGAACGCAAATTTCATCCGTCATTTTCCACTTTGGAGAAATTCTACAGCCTCAACGCCCGCATAAGGGGCTGATAATGCTTGGCTATAATGTGAAGCGAAGCGAAACTGAGCCAAGCTTTAGCAGTCCCGTCACTTTATTGGCTTGTTATACATACTCTAACTCCACGCTAGACTTTTCGGGAGTAATAGTTGAACAAACTTTAAATACTCTACTAGTCAAAACAAACTCACAAAAGGACTTTAACTCTTCAAGCGAAGAACACCATCTATTCCCTTCTTCAATATCAAGTAGTGTCGTTGAAGGATTAAAATACAGAGTGCAACTAAGTTGTCTTATCTCGTCAGTATTTGTTGGAGAAATTTGACGAGTGATATCTAGCTCAAAGTATTCACCTTCACCCCAGTCAAACAGACCCCATTGAAATAAGAGCATATCTTCATCAATTGAATTTGCACCGTCGATTCGCTCTATCGAATAGAGCTCAATCGCGGCTTTGATTAAATTAATCCCGTCGTGCTTTTCGAGGTGGGGAATCAAATCTTCCAGATTCAATCGTAGTTCCTTAAGTATGTATAACGCCGCAATATGGGGCGTATTAAGCTTGGCTAAAATTAGCGAAGAATGAGCGCCTGCCAAGCTTTAGACGTCCCACGCATAATTGCCTTGTTAGGCGAATTTAAAGCTGTGCCTGATTTAACTCATCTCTATAGGTTAGTAATAGCTTTCCAAGAATTGATAACATTTCATTAAAGCACTGCAAGATCTCAACCCAACTATCCTCTGGGAAGTTATTATCTTCCTTGCTGATTTGGAAATGAATAGTTCTCTCACCATCGGTACCTAAAGATGATATAGAGTCGAATACTTGTCTTTCTGAAAAGTGAACATACCCTGATGTGTATTTGTAAACAGCTTTAGCCCAAGGGTGCTCCTCACTCATTTTATCGACAAGATAACCATCACGAAGTTGTTTACCATCTCTACATTTATACGAGTTTAGGGCCTTCCCACCAATTACCGCTTTAGCCATATCTGATGGTTCATCAACATATGTGTATGCTAATAAACGACTGACTGTATCTAATTCCATTCTTACTAAAGCGCGAGCACAAGTCATATTCTTTGTTTTGACTAAAGCCTGCAATCCACTAGCTAAACTTAATGAGCGTTTAATTGCCCCGATCATGATGAAATCTAATATATACATTGGCTTGCCATTGCCACCCAATGTTTTCATACCTATTTTAGGCAGTTCCTCTATCCATTCATCTAATTTTTGTAATTGAGTCTCGATATCCATATTCGCCTAACAGTTTATTAGACGGAATGAGTCCGCCTTTCTACAAAGGGAACATTCCGTGTTTCTACGTAACTATTTTTTATCACAGTCACTAACTCTTTGTCATTTGTTGTTTTTATAAACATTGAATAAAAGTGTTTTGCATCAAATACGGACAAATTCCGCCTTTGCGCCTAAAAAGCGGAAATTACTCACCATGTATAAATAAACCAGTTAACAATGAAATTAATTAACGCCAATTTTCCGGTGTTAATCTTTAGTACATGGTTTATTGTGGCGGTTTTTTATTTCGTCGGGTAATTCACCACGAAAAATATGCGGCCCAGGTCCTTGCTCGCTTAATGCATCCTTAGGGTTAGCTAACTTACAATGTTTGATCGATAAACAGCCACAGCCAATGCATAAATCGAGGTTGTCTCTTAAGTCGATAAGTTGGCTAATTCTGTCATCAAGGTTTTTACGCCAAATAGTCGAAAGTTTTTCCCAATCTTGCACACTGACCGTTTTATCATTAGGGATGGTGGCTAAGGCGTCTTTGATTTCTTTTAGTTGAATGCCTGCTTGTTGCGCGATTCTGATCACCGATATTTTTCTTAATACATCACGGTGAAAGCGCCTGTGGTTGGCGTTATCGCGGAAAGAAGTAATAAGTCCTTTGTCTTCGTAATAGTGAACCGTTGAAACGGCAACTCCGGTTCTTTTTGCTACTTGGCCTACTGAAATGGGATCGTGTCTGTTCATAATAATAATTTTAAATTAATTGTTGACCTCAAGTATAGTTGAGGTTCTACCATGCATTCAAATTTTTCCATGAATCTGAAATTTGTAGGTATTTTATGAAGATTAAATTTTTTGTGCTGACTGCTGGTATTCTTGTTTTTTGTGTTTCCAGTTTATTTTCGTTAAAGCATCACAGTGCTCAAGCGGCTAATAGCCAGATGCCAGAGCCAGAAATTACGGTAGAGGCGAGTTATGCCAAGCTTGAACAGTATCAACCAACAACGGGAGTTATTGGTCAAGCACAAGCAGTGCAACAAGCTGTTATAAAAAATGAGCTAGCAGGTAAAATAGCCAAACTTAATTTTACATCTGGCCAGTTAGTTAAACCTAATCAGGTATTGCTAGAGATTAACCATCAAGAAGAAGATGCGTTGTTAAAGTCAATTGAGGCGGATGTTGTGCTTTATAAGCGTAAGCTTGCCCGCTTCAAATCACTACATGCAAAAGGGCAAATTAGTGATGAAAAAGTAGATGACGTACAAGCGTTGTTAACCAAAGCACATGCAGAAATTGAACGTATTACTGCGGTTATAGATAAAAAAATGCTCCGCGCACCATTTTCAGGATTTACCGGAATTCATGATTTATCGGTAGGGCAATACCTTGATAGTAATAGCGAAATCACCAATATAACGGGGGATAATAATTTTATTTGGGTTGATTTTAACGTGCCGCAAACATACCAAGCGCTTGCTATCGGCGATATTGTGCAAGTACAAATCAAAGGTACTAAGTCACAAACCATTATGGCTGAAATAGCGTCGGTAGCACCTAGGTTAAATTCAGATACTCGTCAGCTTAAGTACCGCGCTAAGGTGGCTAAATCAGTAGCGCAATTAAAACCTAATCAGTTAGTGAAAGTTTTCATTCCAACAGCGGAACAAAATACTGTATTGATGATCCCACAACAGTCAGTAATACGTGACCAATTAGGTGATTATGTTTATTTGCTTCAACTTGATGAAAAATCTGCGGATAAAACCTACAGAGCAGCCATTACCAAGGTAGAACTGGGTGATCGAATTGCCGATAAAATTGTTGTTAAAGCAGGTATTGACGAACGTTCGATGATTGCAGCAAAAGGCGCTTTTAAATTATGGCCAGGGGCAAAAGCTGTTTTTACTTCACCACAAAGCAGTGTGGGAGGTAAGTAATGAGCCAGAGTCATACTATAGAAGTTAATGGTAAAAAGCAGTTAATGGATATCTTTGTTAATAAGCCAGTTATTGCCATTGTGTTATCTATTTTTATCTGTCTTGCTGGTTTATTTGCCTTTAAGCAAATTTCGGTATTGCAGTTTCCACAAATAGAAAGTGCGTCGTTATCAATTACCACTAGTTATACCGGCGCGTCTGCTGAGGTAGTTAAAGGGTTTATTACCGAACCTATTGAAAAAGCCGCTGCTTCTGTACCTGGTGTTGAGTACGTAGATTCTAATACTACGTCTGGCACTAGTACCGTTACCGCATGGTTAGCAATTAATGAAAATAGTACCGATGCCTTAGCTGAGCTTAATACACGTTTAAGCCAAATTCGCTTTGAATTACCACAAGGCGCTGAAGACCCTGTGGTTAATGTCAATAGAACTGATCGTCCTTATGCTGTTTTTTACTTAAATGTTGAGGCGCCGGGTGTGTCATTAGAGCGTTTAACTGATTTTTTGAATCGACAAATTAATCCGTTGATCAGCAACATTGAAGGCGTGCAAAAAGCAGGTATTGAAGGGGCAAGAAAACCGGCAATGCGTGTGTGGTTAGATGTCGATAAGATGAATATTTTTGGCTTAAGTGCTGACGAGGTTTATCAAGCACTTAATGCAAATAACAAAATATCAACATTAGGTTACAGTGAAAACTCACAACAAAAAATTGACTTAATTGCGCGCACCCAAATGTCATCCGTTAATGATTTTAAACAACTGATAGTTAAGCGAACAGCACAATCTATTGTGTATTTACAAGATGTTGCTGATGTTGCATATGCGTCAGAACAAGCGCAAATGACAGCGCGTTTTAATAACGATGATACGGTTTATATTTCGGTATGGGGTTTACCAGGCGAAAACGAAATTGCTATTGGTGACAAACTCTACAAAGTTATCGATGAAATAAATGCCAATAGCGATGGCAAATTTACGGTAAATGTTGCCTTTGATGGCACCTTGTATATGCGGGATGCCTTAAAGGAAATTTTCACTACTTTAATTGAAACAGTAGTTTTGGTTGGCATTGTTGTAGTGCTATTAATGGGCTCTTTTAGAACCGCTTTAGTGCCGTTAATCACCATTCCAATTTCGATATTAGGCGCTATTGCCGTTGCTTGGATGATGGGATTTACCTTAAACCTGTTAACTGTGCTAGCTATTGTATTATCAGTTGGTTTGGTGGTTGATGACGCTATTGTTGTTGTCGAAAATGTTGCTCGTCATATGCGCAATGGCATGCCTAAACTTCAAGCTGCGTTAGTAAGTTCTCGCCAACTGCTTGTGCCAGTCATATCAATGACTTTAACTTTGGCTATGGTATATGCACCTATAGGGTTTTTATCTGGTTTAACCGGAGTGCTGTTTAAAGAGTTTGCTTTTACCTTGGCCATTGCCGTGGTTATTTCAGGCATTGTTGCGGTAACGCTATCGCCGATTATGAGCGCTTATGTTGCTAGTGAAGGCGGTAAAGAAGGGCGTTTTACTTTAACAGTTAATAGCATTTTTGACCGCGTGCAAAAAGGTTATCAAAAGCTGTTATATATAGCGATAGGTAATCAGGCATCGTTACTGTTAGTTGCATTAACGGTAACTGCGTTAATTGTGCCTTTTTATATGCAGTCAGCAAAAGAGTTGGCGCCAGTAGAAGATCAAAGCAGTATTACCTTGGTTGTGCAATCACCACCAGATTCATCGCTTAACTATACTGAAGAACATATGCTGCCAGTGATTGACAGCTTAATGACAACTGAAGGTGCTGAGCAGATTTGGCAAATACTGATGCCAAATGGTGGCTTTGGTGGTTTAGAATTTGTTAATGCTGATGAAAGAAGCCAAGGTACGCAAGCTGCAATGCCTGAAGTTTACGGCAAATTATCAGGCTCAGCGGGCTTAAATTTATTGCCAATTTTACCTTCACCTTTACCAACGGCAGGACAATACGATGTTGAGCTTGTTGTTAAATCATCGCAGTCATTTAGTGAAATGAAACAATACGCCGATCAGTTAATTGGTGCGGCTTATCAACAAGGATTATTTTTATATGTTGATACCGATTTAAAAATAGATTTGCCGCAAGTAGATCTTCAGATAGACCGCGATAAAATTGCTGATTTAGGCCTAAATGTTGATGACGTTAGCAATCAATTATCAACCTATTTATCGAGCCATTATGTCAACCGATTTGATGCCAATGGTAAAGCCTATAAAGTTATTCCTATGGTGAATGGCGATATTAGTCAATCACCTGAAAAGCTGCTTGAATTAACGGTTAAGTCAGCGTCTGGCGAGTTAATTACTATTGGCGACTTTACTGAATTACATTGGAAAACTGTGCCTAGGCAGCTAGGTTCATTCAACCAATTAAACGCTTTTAAAATTTATGCTGGCGTATTACCTGGTGTAACAAAAGAGCAAGCACTTACTCAATTAGAGAAAGTCGCTGCTGAGATATTGCCTGCAGATTATCATTTGGATTACGCCGGTGAGTCTCGTCAAATTCGTAAAGAAGGCAGTAGCTTGTTAACGGTGATGGCAATTTCTTTAGTGATAGTTTACTTAATATTAGCGGTGCAATTTAACAGCTTCCGTGATCCTTTGGTTATTTTACTGGGTTGTGTGCCATTGGCTTTATCGGGCGCATTATTGTTGCCGTTTCTTTCATTAACAACTATCAATATTTACTCGCAAATTGGTCTAGTTACCTTAATTGGTTTGATAGCCAAGAATGGTATTTTGATTGTTGAATTTGCTAATCAATTGCAAGAGCAAGGGCGCAGTAAATTAGAGGCTGCTGTTGAAGCGTCAACCACGCGTTTAAGACCAATTTTAATGACAACAGCGGCGACGGTTTTGGGACACTTCCCGTTAGTGTTAGTAACGGGGGCTGGTGCAGAAGCTCGTAATAGTATTGGTATTATTTTGGTTGCGGGCATGATTATTGGTACTTTGTTTACACTCTTTATTTTGCCAATGTTTTATAACTTACTTGCTACTAATCGTAGTCAAACAAAAGAGCTGCAAGCGCTGGAAATAAGCGAACAAGAGGGTGTTGTTGCCCTTAAGTCAGCGTAATAGTGTTTGGTAAAAGGAGACGTGATGAAACAAATACAACCTGACTTATGGCAATCAAGGCTTAATCAACACGGTATGTTAAGTCGATATGCTTATTTATTAGCGACTAAACATGGCAATGTTTTGTTCTATCATACGACGAATAAAGCAGATGTTAATCATATTAAATCGTTTGGTGGTATTAATTATCAACTGTTAAGTAATCGAGATGAAGCAACAAGCTCTTTATCGGGTTTAACCGCGCAGCTGGCACATGTTGTTTGTGCCAGCAAACTTGAGCAACCCTATATTAGAAAGTTTGCTAATGTTAATAATGTTTTTAACTCGGTAGATTACAAAATGGGAGATATTGAAATAATTCATACACCTGGTCATACCGATGGCAGTGTTTGTTTTTATTATCGTTCTCCCTTTGGTAAAGATTATCTATTTTCCGGTGATACTTTATTTCCATGGGATGGTAATTGGACAACGTTAGTTAGAGACAA
>Ga0070724_10002118_pt1 | contig 11311 bp, 7 predicted proteins | sample tdDd001_FD_67278 | JGI IMG/M metagenome (GOLD analysis project Ga0070724, IMG submission 67278) | Marine sediment microbial communities from the Atlantic coast under amendment with organic carbon and nitrate - tdDd00.1 | ecosystem: Environmental > Aquatic > Marine > Coastal > Sediment | place...
AAAAATCCCCTCGGTGACTATGAACCGTCAGAAATTCCATTCGACGACATAGACATTGTCAGGCACATATTTGCACCGGCAGTCGTACCACCGACTTATATGCGGGAGGGCTTGCAGCTGAACCATCAGCTCAAAGCCATTATGGACAAACAGCTTATTAGAGATTGTCGGCCATTGAGGTCAGGAAAACTGAATAAAAAAAGATTGTATAAACTTGCCCTTGGGGATACAAAACTATTCAATAAGAAGCGATGGTTGGAGGGCAAGGCGGCACTGTCGATTTTAATCGATTTTAGCAGTAGTATGTCCGGTGTCAAACTGTCGACAGCTATTCATGCAGCGACGGTGGTTGAAATAGGGACAAGGGGCAATATCCCAGTATCCATTTCTGGGTATACAACCAAAAGGCGTGGCGCTGTTCACTATGATATCAAAGGGTTTGATGAGCGAGTAATGGGGATGAATTACACTTATTCCTTCTACAAGAACGCCCCTTATGACAGTTGTGCAAACCGGGATGATGTTGCCATATGTTTAGAAGGAAAAGCGCTTTCGAAACGGCCCGAAGCAAAAAAAATACTCTTTGTGATCAGTGATGGCTTGCCTTGTGTCCGCGATGATGCCATGCTGTCCAGTATTCAAGGCGTTGAGCAAAAAGGTGTGGAGATTTATGGGCTCATTGTTCAGCAAAAGATAGTCAATAAACAAGTGGAGCCGGAGTGGTTCAAGAAGTGTGTCTTCACGACGGAAGAGGCGGTGTTGGACAATTTAAATGCCCTTATTCGCCAAGGTATTAAAGGCGTCTAAGGGCATCGCTGAATTGTTGGTTTATTGTTTCCTTGATTGCATCCGGTCCAATGACCTTTAATTCAGGTTGTAGCAAACGAATTTTCCGCATCAATTTTTCTTTGTCAAAACTGTAATAAGTCAGTTGGATGTTATAAAGCTGTTTGCCACCACTGTCAAGACGTGTAATCACCCGTTCGAATACACTGAGTTCCACAAGCGCTTTTCTCAGAAGTGGGCTGTCGCTGGCTATTTGCAGTGTAACTGTTGAAGATCCTTTGATGGAATAGGGCGACAAGGCTTCGATGGCGTTCAGTTCATAGGATTGCGACGTTATTGGTTCAATTGAGGAAAAAAACCGCAACAATCCCTGAACAGGCTTGCTGTAGTCATTTGGAAAATGAATGACATAAAGACGGTCAGATTGCATGTCGTGTTGAAGTCTGAGGGGGGCAGAGATACCTTGGTACACTCGACCTTCAACATCCATGTAACGGTAGGCAATTTTGTGTCGTTTTTCGATGGCGGTCATGAGTACCTTTAAATGGGCGCTGTCTGTAGCATCCAGATGAATATGTCCTTTATGCTGTTGCTGCAGATATGTGTCGAAGACAGACGGCAAATCGCCATCAGGACCAAGGGCTTTTCTGAGCTTGTCGATGGTCTCATTTGACAAGAAAGCTGTAATTTTGTCATGACACAGGATAAAGCGTAAATAACTTTTCTCGAGGGTACTGAAATTGATATAGGGTAAAGCCTTTATCTTGCTGATGTAGTAAATACCTTCAGGACCTTCTAGTTCCTCGAATAAATGGAGGAATTGACCACTGCTATCATCCAACAGGGCATCTTGAAAGTCTTCTGAAACAAGGAATTCCTGATTGTGACCGAATCCGTCGAGGGCGTTGGAAAGATCACGCCAAGCTTTTGTACCGTCTGAGATTTCGTCATGTAGATAATAGACCATAGCGTGGTATAAGCTTTCGAATTCACTAAATAGTGGCATGCAGGTCACGTCCTTTCTTTAGAATGCTTCTGAAGTCTTTTTCAATTACTGAATCACAATCTATACTTTCGAGTATTGGAAGTTGTTCTAACAGTATTTCGATAATTTTCTCCTGGCCATAGGCAGATATATCAAGGGTGGTATAGGCATTATGAATAGATAGTTTTGCCTCAGGATAAAGTGCGCGTAAACGGAAGAGTTGATACTCCTCATTGTTAAAGTCGTTTTTTATGGTAAAGTAAGCCCGCTCAACTGTCCTTTTAGACAGGGACCTCATTTTTGGTCGTTGTTGATGAAGCCATTCGTAGACTTTTATGCGTCCCCTCTGACCGTCGTGATCCCTTCCGATTAAGTAAAGCTCACCAAGGTCCACGTCCAGCTGAAATTCAGTCGGTTGAAAGTTCGTTATAAGGCCGTCCTGTAAAACTTCGATGGACCGCTTTTCTTTAATGGCGTCTAAAAGCTCGACAAACAGTTCTTCGTACAGCGTCAGGTGAAAACCTTTGTTGATGACGTGGAAGTAATCAACAGTAGGAACGTGCATATGGCGGTAATGGGCCATGTACATCTCCAGGTTGCGTTTGGTCAGGTCACCGATGGCATAGGGGAACTCTGAATTGGAAAAGAAACTGAGTGCCCGGTAGAGATCGATTAATTCCGTGTCGCTTAAGCCGATTAAACTGTCCTCTGCCAAGTAATAACAATGTTTTTTTCCTTGGCTTTCATAGCGTATAACACCGTGCTCGGCCATGTCCTGTAAAAGGTTCCGTAGGGGCGAGTCGTTGAAGTCGAATCCTTCTTCTGCCAAAGCGTCCAAAAGTTCAAAAGTCGTTTGACCTGGTCGTTTATTGAGTAAATGCAAAATGAGAAAATAGCCTTTCAGCCGTTTACTCGTCGTACTTTTCAAAAAGTAGATCTTCATTAGATAATTATATAGATCGCGGAAAAAATCGTAACCGGCATAGAAAAACTTCTTGTCCCCATCCAAGACATATCGGATGTGGTCATCGCCAAAGTTCTTTACTAAATCCAGTAATTTCCCTTCACTGGCATGAAAGGATTCCCCCAAGAGCTCAGCCACACATTGTTTGGAAAAAGCACCTTCCAAATACATGGTTTCCAAGAGCTTTAGAAGTTTATCGATATTCTTATAGCCGCGCATGAGTTTTGTTGACATTGGATCACCTCGTTCGCTCTATTTAGTCATTTATTTAAGTATAGCATTTGATGATGACAAAAGGCGATTTTGATTGGATCAACTTTTGGAATAGAGATAGAACTATCAATTTACGATTAAATACCGCCCCGTAATTTTTTTGACATGATAAAAAGCCCGCCTCGCTATAAACTGTAGATACAAAGAAAGTGAGGTGAAACATATGAACAAAGATTTATTTGTAATCGTCAACAATTCGCCGGATGTTTGCCCGTACTGTGGCGCTTATAGTCCAGGTGGTTATATTTGCACATCATGTGGCATTGACAAAGACTCAGTATAGAAACGAGAAACTTGAACACACCTAGCCAGTGTGTTCTTTTCATTTGCCGACGCGCCCAACCGGACGTGCTTAAGAGGTATACCGCCCCGCAATTTTTTCAACATGATAAATAGCCCGTCTCACTTTACACTATAGACACAAGGAAAAGAAAGTGAGGATTCAATGAATTATTATAAAGAGTTGCAGTTGACACCAGATGCTGACATAGAAGCGTTAAAGAAGGCGGTGATGACACTACAGCGGAAGTGGCAGCGTCGTGCCAATGCACCAACCTTAGAAAAGCGCCAAGAGGCTGAACGTCAACTGTCGTGGATTACCGAGGCCCTTGATGTCTTTTCATCTACTGAAGCGAAGGCGGCCTATGATAAGACACTGTTTGGACTGGAAGACGGCAGTGGGGACAATACGCTCCACAGTCCTATAAATGAGCTTGAGGCCATGATAGACCACCAGTATTTTCTAGCGGCTCAAAAGAGTCTTGACGGCCAAGAGGCCTTGTTTGCATCAGAGACCTACGCCTTTTTACAGATGGACTTGTATCGGTTACAGTTGACGTGTTATTTAAAGGCACCTTGGCGCATTCAAGAATACTCTGATCAAAAACCCAGTAAGGCCTTGCAAGAGTTAAAGTCTGACATGCTCGTTTTTTACAAGGGGCATCAGGTGGAGTTAGCAGACTATGACGATGGATGGATTCAGCCTCTGGTGACAGATGTTGCTAAGTCATGTCGTGTGCATATTGGTGGAAGTGGTAAGAAGCAAGTGTTTGTCGCTTTGGCGGTCATGTACTTGCTTGTAGGAATACAGGACTTGTTTTGGGGTATTCTAGGCCATGGTTCAGTTGCTGTTGGTCCATTGGTTATGGTGGTATGGATCATACGAATACTCAGAAATAGACAGTCGGACTTCGATCGAGCAGTGAAAGAAAGGAGTGTCTAGTGATGACCACAAATTATGTCATTGAAGAAGCAAGAAAAAGGGTGTTTCAGCATCGTTTATACAACTTTCTGGAAGAGAGAAATGCTTGGGTACACCTTGGGCGTGATTATTTGAATACTTGTACCCTTGGGGAGTTACAAGCTGTTGAGAAAAGCCTCAACCTGCTACTTGAGCTGGAAACCATAGACAGAAAACGTTTAGACCCATCAAAGGTGCTATTGAAAGAGGTTCAAGAAATGAGTCTTCTCCATCCCCAAACGGTAGTTATGGTTCTAAACATGTTCAGAATGGCACTTGGAGAAACGAACCGGGTACTGAACTACGCTAATGTGGACATGCTGGAAATTGTGTTGAAATGTCATGATATGGTGATGCAACTTCCGGTTTTATACGACCTTAGCCCAAAACAAATACGGATAGCAACTTCCATGAGCTGCGAGCCGGTCATTGTCATTGAGACCCTCGTGGGGGAATTGCCATTTGTTATTTCTAGGGATGCTTTTGAGGCAGAACGAGGTGTCATTATGTCGAGTGTTCATCAACAACCTTCTGTGGCATTGATGGAATACGGCGTGACCTTTATTTGGACGGCTATTTGGTCGGTTGGACTCTATTGGTTGGTCCGATGGAGTGGGGGATTCTTACATTTAGATACTGTCTTTGGTCATAATCCTGACGGTGGCGAGATTGTTTATGGCCTCTTTATCTTTCAGTTTGTGGCCATTTATGTGGCCATTGCCTCTTTGATTGGCGCCCGTCTTATTTCGGGGAACCACTACTTGGATATTCGGCGGTACGCCCATATAATATTTCCGAATTATGAGGATAAATATGAAGCGCAAGTCACCGTGGAGATGATTTATAGTTTTTTTATGATGGGCATGATTCTTTCGACAAGTGTCCAAACTTTCGTTGTTGATTTTAGCGGGATGTATTTTGGATTCTTAGGAGTAGGGGTGCTATCTGTTTTTCCAAGTATCCCCCTTTTGCTGGTTGTCTACAGAACTTTTATTTTTAAAGGCTTATACTGTCTATTTGCCCATCCGGCATGGAAAGTCCATATGCGGTGTCGCCTTTGGGCACACCGGTTGGTTACGAGGTTGGGGTGGTAGATTGAAGATGAGGAAAGCGAGGGATTAATGGCTTATTTTAAGTTGACACGCGTATATCGATTTACTGAGCACCAGCTCCTAAGGGTCTTAAACCATAGGAATATCCGCGGGAAGAAACGGCGTCAGTGGATGAAATCCTTAAAAAAATTGAATATAAATGGATGTGTTTATCAGGCGGTAGACAAGTTATCCGTTCCTTTGTGGATTCGTAGCGATGAACTTCAACGGACTGTCTTGCGCGATTATGTCACCACCATGACTCTTGACCATTTAATAAGCTCTTGTGAAGCGACAGATGACCATGAAGCGTTTATTGCCGAAGAGTTGGTGACACTATTAGAAGGCTATATGAAATGCCTCAGTCAGGAAAAAACCCTTTTTCGTTATATATGGGATAAGAGGACGATAAGCCTAAAGGCAGGCAGTCGACCATCGGTGGTTGATGAAGATGGTCTTCACAATTTTTACCGACAGTATCGCCAGTTGACACTGCTGTTTGACCAAGTGGTTCAGTACAGAGTCTTGGTGTTTTATCTTTTACATCAATCCGCCTATAGACAGCCACTTGAACGTGTGCTCAAAGAGGGACTGTTGAAAAGAGAAGTTTTTGAAATGGATATACTTGCCTATGAGAAATCCTGTGATGAGAAACATACTGTGAATCGTAGCTGGGCCTATTCCTTATTCAGCAAAATGATATTGGCCGGCCAGTGGTTAAATCGCGAAAAGATTTTTAAGTGCCTGGCTTTATATCCTCATGTAGAGAGTGGGAGACTGGACGCCTCATTTATGAGAATTTTTGAATATAAGGTGGAGAGGCAAGTGTCTGCCATGATTCAGCGTCCCCATATAAGCAGTCCTCTGCCAGTGACCCAGTGGATGACCTCTTACTTCAAAATGCGAGGTGATCAGCAACAAAAACGTATTGAACTATGTAGCGATGAAACGACGCGAACGGTTTATCGTTGGATGTATCAGGTCAATCCGTGGCGCTTTTTTATGTATGCTGCACTGCTTGAAAAACTGCATGTTGACATAAGTGATCCACTGCTAAAGGATGTGTCAGTTTTCCGCTACACAATGGAAAAATTACGCCGCAATGAGAACAGACTGAATCAAGCCCTTATAGACACCTACGAGCGCCATATGGCCTTAACCTATTACCAACATATGAAAGTGTCAGACAGTCAATTGTACCTAGATGAAATACTGGTCTCGTTAGAAGATGAAGGAGTGGTTGAATGATCGATTTTTATTGAGCCTTGGAATTAAATAGGCAAGATGATTACGTCTGATATTTGCTATAATGAAAGTGAATTCCACGAAAGGGAGTGAGTTATTGGTGGGCAAATCTATGTTAGACGAGTTGTTAAATGGTTCAACTGCATCGTCAACCTTTATTGGGCGAGAAGTGGAAATAGATGTTTTTTTAAGGCAATGTGATCGGAAGAAAACAGAGCAGAATGAAGTCCTCAATTATTACGGTATCAATGGTATCGGCAAAAAAATGTTGTTGGAACATCTTCATTCGAGGGTGTTAAAAGACGACCAGTTGTCAGCTATTTATTCTTTCGAGAAAGAGGAAAATCGGTCAATTGAATCACTGATTCTTGGCTTGAGTAAGGAATTGAATCAAGTGAGGTACTATTCCTTTTCCATGGCGTATCTAATTTATTTATCTAAAAAAAATCCATACATGACGACGAGCAACTTAAAGGGTAGTTTTTCTGAAAATTACGATCCAGTTATTGAGCTGGTGGACTCTTATTTACCAAATGCACTTGAGCAACTTGTGCCGATGGTGGAAGAGGTTATGCCCGGTATCATGGGTCCTTTAAAAATAGTAGAAAAATTAGTGGATCAAGCAGTTTTTAGAAAGAATGTTTCAAAAGATATACGTCGTGCGTTACAAATTATTAAAGAGTGGCCGCCTCATAAAATTGAGGAATACCTGATTGTGTTTTTTAAACATGATTTGGAAAAATATTTAACTGATAGAAGAAGTCAAGTGACTATTTTTATTTATGATGTGGATAGGCTTTATCATACACGAGAAAACAGACAGGCGCTCACAGAGGTCTATGACTGGTTGTTTAAAATCATCAATGAATTCCCCACTGTTAATTGGATACTTTCCAGCACAGATGCAGTACAGTATTCAAACGATCTGTTGACTTGCACGACCAAAGAATGTCTATTGCCTTCCTTCACAGATAGTGAAGCAAGGATGTACTTGGAAAATGAAGGGGTTGTTGAGCAAGGAATACAAAAGGTCATTATGGAAACAGCACAAGGCTTGCCCTTACTACTAAAACAGTGTGTAGAGTTATATCATCAACGGCTATCAACGGGTAGGGAAATAGTTGCATCGGAGTTCAAAGGTCATTATACAAAAATTTTACGTAAGATTATTGGTACCTTGACTGATGATACGAGGGATGTGCTATTTAAACTTGCATCCATTGAGACTTATGATAGAGAATTATTTGAAGAATTAATTGATCTCTTTAACTTATCTTACAGTAAAAATAACTGGGAAGTGTTTAATCATTACTCATTTGTTAGGACGATAGGTGCTACTCAGGGTACCTTTGCGATTGATTCTACTGTAAAAATGATTATCAAAGAAGTTGTGGAAAATGACCTATCTAAGGATGCGTTGATTCAATCATCTGAAACATTACTGAGGCACTATCTACAAAAGATAACTTCTACTTCAACATATGATCAGAATAAAAAATATATGAATTTGGTTATGTCCCAGTGGGTGAATTTGCTTGAGTTAAATCATCAAAGTCATCTATATTTGGTCATTGCCCCAAAATTGAATCTATTTAGTCGTTATGGTGACATTTCGTATTTACTCGAGTGTTATCGGAGGGTATATAATGTGTCTGGTGATAGGGAATACACAAAAATCATAGCAAACTACTTAATTCGTTTAGACCATCGAGATGAAGCGCTGACTTACATAAATGAGTATCATAAATATGTTATGGCGTATGATGAAGAGTCTGATGACAAGTATACACTGATGAGCGATTTAGGACATTTATATAATGCGGTTGGTGCTTATGACAAGGCGATAGCTGTTTATAGTGAGACCCTTGCTTGGTCGCAAAAACGACATGGGCAATTAGCATTGTCTGCGTATGAAGCATTGGAAAGTTTAGCGGATTTGTTATTTAAGCAAAAGAGATACAAGGAATCTATCATTGTTTATAAGCAAGTAAAGCAAGTAATCATAGCAAATAGGCAAGATAAAACTACCCTTGAGCACTGTATCGAGAATGCAGATTCGGATATAGAGAAAGAATTTTGTCAGGATGAACTGAACGCAAGGGATTCTGAGATTTTGGTGGTAGACCTTGCTATATCACAATCAAACTACTATTTAGGCAAGGGTGCGGATCTTGAAGAAGTGCTATTGGAAAAAATCGCTGCCATTACTGACAGAAGCGCATGTGCAACTGAAATATGTATGGTTTATGATTTTTTAAGTGATCTGTGTAAAGAGGATCAACAAAATGAACGGGCTGAATACTACATGTTGCAAGCATATGAACTGATGGGAGAATATACTGTGGCGCAGTCAATTGAACGCTTGACTCAGTTAGAAAAACTAATGGCGTTCTACCTGAGTGCGAGTAATACTGAAAAATTACAGCCTTTAGTAGATCAGTATGAGAAATGTATTGATGTCAATTACACTGCTTATTCGGAAGTGCGGCTAAATAAATTAGAACAACTGGCACTATATCAACGAGGGACTGGTACATTGTCGGATGCACTTGTTCAGGAAATTGATGATATGACTAGTGCAATGGCGCTTTTAAACAAGGAATAAAATGGGTAATTAGTATAAGGTCTAGATTAAAAGCGGCATAGAATCTCATGATTCTATGCCGCTTAATTGTTATGATTTTAGTTGGATATAGACTGTGGTAGATTCATGTCGAGTGTTAAAAATGCGTCTACGACCCTTGGGCAAAACTGTGTTGATTTATTTGCTCTGATCTCGTTGAGTGCATCTTCAGGGCTCATCCCTTTTCTATAGGGTCTATCACTGATCATTGCATGGTAGGAATCTGCCACACAAATGATACGTGAAAAAAATGGAATTTTTTCTCCTGCAAGTCCATCAGGGTATCCTTTGCCATCCCATCGTTCGTGATGATGTCGTACATATTTGGAGATATCATTAAGAGAATCCGATTTGGATAAGAAGTTTTCACCCGTTGTTGTATGTTGTTTTACAATGTCAAATTCAGCGTCCGTTAACCGCCCACGTTTGTTTAGTATGGTGTCCGGAATAATTATTTTACCGACGTCATGAAGCATGGCAGTCCATCTAAGTTCTTGTAAATCATCCTTATCAAGACCAAGAACCTTTCCTATCTCTAGCGATATCGTTGATACAGAATCCGAGTGTCCTTTGGTATATTCATCGTGATGCTCCAATGCTGAAATAAATGAATGTACAATATCTCGTTGTAGCAGGTTTTTTACTGTAGCCATGGACTTCATTCGGAACATTGCGGCTAGCAATATCTGAAATTCTTTAAGATCTTTAATGTCTGAATCGCTAAACGTTTTTCTTTCGTTTCTCCAAGCAACTTCACTTATATCCAATGAAATACCGAGTTTTACGTCTTGATCATCAACTAAGCCTACATAAATAGATTCACTTGTTTGTGGGTTGTTGCGATTATATTCTTGATATCTTAGAGGTCCAAGTTTCTCTTCTAATAGTGTTTCGCATTTTCCATGTTTTTTTAGAGCAAAGGTATGTAATTCGAAATTTTCAGCAGAAAGATTAAGTGAATTTAAAGTATCTAAGTCGTATCCGATAGCATCGATAAAATGAACACGATCGTTTTTAATTTGATAGATGCTCGCTAAATCACATATAGCGATTTGGTTAAATATGTAGTGAAAGAGCTTTATAAAGATGTCATTGGCGTCTATGTCATTATTTAATAAATAGGATGTCATCAAATGATATAGCTCGACTTCTTGTTTTTGTTTTGTCTGGACTTCCTTTAGATCACTCGTCGTTTTATGACAGGCATCACGATAGCGTGTGATCGTATTGTAATTCTTCCATAATAAGACTAATAGAAATATTGACGTTATGATTACAAAAGCGATTCCTTTTATAGACTGAATGTTTTTGCTAAATACGTAATCCCTAAACAGAATATCAGCTAAGAAGTCTGAGGTTAAAATCCATATGATACTTAAAAGTGCATAGAGTAAAACTGTAAGTACATTAGATTTAAACCCATGATTGTAGGCAATCATAAATTTTTTATATTGTTGAACGATGTAATTCATTGATTAATTCTCCATTTGCTCTATTGTTGCTGACTAGAATCATTATATAAAAAACCTACAAAATGTCAACTCAACTTGTCTACTTAGGAGCGGGTATTTTGGCCATTTTTTATATTGTAAAATTTTCATCTAAATGTCCTTAATAAACAGACAATATTTGTCTATCACTTTTTCATGTTGCCCAAGTGGGTATTAAGTGTTTAGAAATCATACTTGACCAGTCAAGTATAATTGTGTAACATTTACTTGACTGGTCAAGTATGATTTCAAAGGAGATAAAAAATGCATAGTAGCAGTATAGGAAAACTGATATCAATTATTTCAAGACAAACACAAAATTATATATCTAGAGAGATGCAACGATTAGGTATAACAGGATCTGAGTACATATTTTTAGTAAACACACCTGATGAAGGTGAAATTACACAACAGGAGATATGCAATCAATTCGAGTTAGACCCTGCATATGCAACAAGAGGGGTAAAAAGTTTGGTTGCAAAGGGGCTATTGAACAGGGAGAAAAGTACAATTGATAAACGCTCTTATGAGATTACATTAACGGATGAAGGAAGATTAATGAAACCTAAAATCCAAAAGGTGTTGGATCATTGGACAGATGTACTTGCAGGCGA
>Ga0070724_10002120_pt1 | contig 11301 bp, 7 predicted proteins | sample tdDd001_FD_67278 | JGI IMG/M metagenome (GOLD analysis project Ga0070724, IMG submission 67278) | Marine sediment microbial communities from the Atlantic coast under amendment with organic carbon and nitrate - tdDd00.1 | ecosystem: Environmental > Aquatic > Marine > Coastal > Sediment | place...
TTAAAAAAGTAAAATAAGGTATATATATAATGGCAAAAGAAAAATTTGATCGTAGTAAACCGCATTGTAATATTGGTACAATCGGACACGTTGACCACGGTAAAACAACTCTTACAGCAGCTATCTCAAGAACTCTAGCTGATATTCAAGGCGGTGAAGCTCAAGACTTCGCAAACATTGACTCAGCTCCAGAAGAAAGAGAAAGAGGAATCACAATTAACACAGCACACATCGAGTACGAAACAGAAGCAAGACACTATGCTCACGTTGACTGCCCAGGACATGCTGACTACGTTAAAAACATGATTACAGGTGCGGCTCAAATGGATGGTGCTATCTTAGTAGTATCAGCTACAGACGGTCCTATGCCTCAAACTCGTGAACACATCCTACTTGCTAGACAGGTTGGTGTTCCAGCTCTAGTTGTATTCTTAAACAAATGCGACATGGTTGACGATGAAGAACTACTAGAACTAGTTGAAATGGAAGTTAGAGAACTTCTTTCAGAGTACGATTTCGATGGTGATAACATCGTAGTTGTTAAAGGTTCAGCTCTAGAAGCTCTAGAAGGTAAAGATACTAAACTAGGTAAGCAAGCAGTTATGGAACTAATGGACGCAGTTGATGCTAACATTCCTCAAGCAGCTCGTGATATGGATAAAGACTTCCTAATGCCTGTTGAAGATGTATTCTCAATTTCAGGTCGTGGTACAGTTGTAACAGGTAGAATTGAAACTGGTGTTGTAAACGTTGGTGAAACAATTGAAATCGTTGGTATCAGAGAAACACAAGCAACAACATGTACTGGTGTTGAAATGTTCAGAAAACTTCTTGATCAAGGTATGGCTGGTGATAACGTTGGTCTACTACTACGTGGTCTTAAGAGAGATGACGTTGAAAGAGGTCAAGTTGTAGCTAAGCCTGGTTCAATTAACCCACATACTAAATTCATCGCTGAAACATATGTTCTTTCAAAAGATGAAGGTGGTAGACATACTCCATTCTTCGCTAACTACCGTCCACAGTTCTACTTCAGAACAACTGACGTAACAGGTGCTATCCAATTACCAGAAGGTACAGAAATGGTTATGCCTGGTGATAACGTGAACATGGAAGTTGAATTAATCGCTCCAATCGCTATGGACAAAGGTCTAAGATTTGCTATCCGTGAAGGTGGTAGAACTGTTGGTGCTGGTGTTGTTGCTGAAGTTCTAGCTTAATTTAAGCTTAACTTTTAGTACTTCCAAGTACATTTTATAAAAAACATCTCAACTTATGTTGGGATGTTTTTTTGCATAATTTTCATATAAAATATAACTTTCTAATCATTTATTTTATAACCAATACAACATCTTAGCTAATTATTATATTTTGTTATTGCATTAGCTTAACGATCTATCTATAATGCTGACTCACCCTATCCATTCCTTTTAATTTATGTAGTAAAAAAATGAATACAACGAAACTTATTATACTAAATATTGATGGTGTTATTCTTAATAGAGAACTGGCCTTATCCAGTACTATTAGCTCTATTCTTAAAGATAGATTTGAAATTAGAATTTCTCCTGTAGAATATTTACACAACTATCTTTATCGATCGGATGAAAACGTATTACAACGTTTAAAAGCAAAGGCTCCTAAAGTTAAAGATGAAATAGATATGGAAGAAATCTTAACTCAAGCCCATAGCACGTATTCACAGCACTTAGGAATTACAGAAAATATTGAGCGTGTTTTAAAAATGTTAAAACAAAACGGACTTATAGTTGCCGGATACCTAAGCAGCACAGAAAAAGACCTTAAAGAAATTCTACACGCAAATGAAATCAAAGACCACATCAGTCATTTTATATTTTCTGATGAACATGGCTCTTTAATAGATTCTATTAATCATTTTTGTAAAAGCATTAATATTGTAACAAACAATGTAACAATCGTAAGCAATAATGCTGATGACATTCAAAACATAAAAGATTTTAATATGAACTGCATTCGCTATTCTAAAAACTCTAACGCTTTTGTTAAGTTTGCAAACACTGGAGCTGGCAAAGATCTAAAAATTATCGATAAACTTCCCTTAGTTGTTTAACAAACACTGCTAAGGAAAATCCCTCTAAATTTTAGAGGGATTTTTTTATTGCTCAAAAGCAATTCTGACATCGATGACAGTTTGTTCTTAATAATCAGGACGTGTCTAACTAATACACGACGAATAAATTAAAACAAAATCTTATCTATATTTACTTATATAACCTTCCATTTATGAAGAACCTTGTCCAATATCTCAATATCTAATGGCTTTAGGATAAAGTCATCCATACCTGCATCTAAACAAGCCTGACGATCTTCTGCAAACACTTTTGCTGTTAGTGCAATAATAATTGCATTTCTGTTTTCTTTATGCTGAATATCTCTAATTTTCTGAGTTGCAGAAAATCCATCACAATTTGGCATTTGACAATCCATAAGAATTAAATCATAGTCTTTTTCTTTATACTTATCTATTGCAATTAAACCATCTTCAGCAAAATCAACAACAAAGCTATATTTTTCTAAAAACTTAGAAACAACTAGCTGATTAACTTTATTATCCTCGGCCACTAGAACATGTTTAGCACCAAAATCAGGCATTAAAGCAGCTTCTCTTTCTTCTATAAACGCCTCTTCTTCTGGTAAAATTTCAGTATCCATTTTTTCTAAACCATAATACTGACGATAAAGCTCTGTCATTTTTTTAGGAGAGGTGTTTTCATCTAGATAAAGCCTTCTATCTAAAACATCATCTTGAGACGGAACAATTCTAATAATTTCATTAAATAAAGGGTGTTCTTGAAGAACATCTGATAATTTATTGTAATAAGCTTGCAGATAACTATCTTCAATAAATACAAAATCGACAACTTCTTTTTTATTTTCACGCTTATTTTCAAAGTCAAAAATCGCAGGAGAATTTAGAATAGAAGCATCTAAATTATCGGTACCAATAACTGTTAATAAATCTGATATATTTTTACGTTTTTTCTCATCTTCTAAAACAACAATAGTGTTAATTTTTTTAGTTACAAGCTGATCTTTACTATATGAAGATTTTTCTGAGTCTTCTAATCTAATCCAAAAATCAACACAACACATAGAACCTACGCCAAAAATAGATGCAATATCAATATCACCATTCATCATTTTTGCTAATTTTTTAGCAATTACTAAGCCTAAACCAGTACCTGTATGACGTCTATTATCAGAACTATCAGCCTGAGAAAATCTATTAAACAGTTTTTTAAGATCTTCTTTTTTAATACCAATACCAGTATCTGAAACCATAACCTTAAGCCTGCAAGAGTCCCCCTGAACATCATAAGCCTTAACCGTTACATCAACCTGACCTTCATCTGTAAATTTAACAGCATTATTAGTTAAATTTAATAAAATCTGTTTAATTCTAAAACTATCTCCTAATAGATTTTCAGGAATACTTTTATCTACATAAAAGTTTAAATCAAGGCCTTTTTCTTTAACCTGAAAGTACACAACATGGAAAACCTCTGTTAATAACTCTTTAATATTAAATGAGTGCTCTTCAAGACTAATATTTCCTGATTCAATTTTTGAGAAGTCTAAAATATCATTAATTAAAGCTAGTAATGAACTACTTGAACTTTTTGCAATATTAACATTTTCTTTTTGCTCTGGAGTTAACTTTTCATTTTCTAAAACACTTAACATACCTAAAACACCATTTAACGGAGTTCTCAATTCATGAGACATATTTGCTAAAAATTCTGACTTTGCTACATTAGCTGCTTCAGCCTTTTCTTTAGCTGTTTTTAGTGAGTTTAAATATTCTATTTCTTTTAAACGCTGCTCACTTTTTGTTTTCTGTTGAGCTTTTTCTAAATCTATTTTTACTCTAGCATTATCTTTAAATACCAATAATGCCTTGGCCATAACTCCTATTTCATCTTTTCTTGCTACATATTTAATATCATCTGAAAATTGCCCCTTGGTAATCTTCAACATTTCTTTAACCAAATAAATTAACGGTCGGGTGATAACAACATTAACACTAGCATATGTTAATAAAGAAATAAAAATCAACAATACAAATAATACGATTAAACCATGTATAATATGTTGTTCAGCTTCTGTGTACAGTCTTTTTTTACTAAATACAAACGTTGCATTACCTAACTTTTCTTTTTTATATACAATTGGTTTGTTTACAACAATAAAATCAGAACCTGTTTTAAATAAAGATAAAATTCCGCCTTCAAAAATATAATCTTCTTTATTTCGATCAATTCTTGATAGAACCTTGCCCTTTTCATCACTGATTTTAATAGAAAAAATATCAGGATCATTTTTCCAGGTATTAACCATCTGTCTAATTAGACGCATATCTAAATACCATAAAGCAACAGCTAAAGATTCAGCTTGATTATCAACCATTCTATTTGAAAGGTGTTCCATTTGATCTTCCGAATATTTAAACTCATTGTAAATAACTAAAGCACCTAATACCTGAACAGTAAGAGATACGGCTATAAAAATCATCACTAATGATTTAAATTTTAATGAATATATTTTTTTCATGCTTTAGAGATTCCGCCTTATAAATAAGATTTTAAATTTTTATGTACATATTTCAATACCATATTTAAAATTGTAACATCAAGAAAAAAATATTAAAACAATTTTTTTGCATTTTTTTTATTTTTAACTTAATTTTTTATACTTTTTATGGTATATATTCCTTTCGCCTATTATTTGCTTAAAACCGCTAAATACAGGCATTATTTTGTCAGAAGTTTATTTTATGTATAAAAATATAACTAAAATATGGTTATTTTGAGTTGACAAAACTTTTTAGATACCTATATCATATTAATATTAGGCAACATAATAAATAAAAGAAGAAAGAAAGTTTAGAATGAAAAAATATATTTTAGCTACTGCCCTTACAGCAATGTCGGCAACAGCTTTTGCTCAAGGCTTTAATTATGAAAATAGCTATGACTATATCTATAACCAAAGCCCGCAGCCTAGTTCTCAGCCAACATATTATGAGAACCAACCTATATACCAACAGCCATATGTTGAAGCACAAGCTTACCAAGCACCAGCTCCTACAAATCAATATTCACAACCACAAGCTGGATCATATGAAAGAAACTGGGATCTTAAAATAACTGCTGGTACATCTTATAAAGCAGAATACAAAGGTGCTGAAGATAGTGAATTTAAAGCAATTATTCTTCCAGAAGCAGAATATAGACTAGACCCATGGCAAAAACTATTTATCTCTTTAGATAAAGGCGCTGGTTATTCTTATGCACTAACACCTAGCCTAGAAATTGGTGCAGGTCTTGGCTATAGAGAAGGTAGAGATTCAAGCGATGCAGCTGTTTTAGCTGGACTTTCAGATGTTGATAATACTGCTACATACATGGCATTTGCTAAATATAAACTAAAAGGCTATAACTTCGGAATTAAATTTGAAAAAGGTATCGATAGCTCTAACGATGGTCTTACTGCTGAACTATCTGCTGGATATGCAACAAAGCTAACTCCTAAACTAGTAGTTGGTACAAAGCTAGCAACAATTTATGCAGATGATACATACATGGAGCAAAACTTTGGAGTTACAGCTGCACAAGCTACAGGTTTCAGACCACAAAGTGATGCTGAAGCAGGCTTCTCAGAAGCAAGCATTTCTGTATTTGCAGACTACACTATTAAAGGACCACATTCTTTAACAGGTGCTGTAAAGTTCTCAAAACTACTTGGCGATGCTGAAGACTCATCAGTAGTTAAAGACGATACAGACCAATCTGCTGTTGTTGGTTATAAATACACATTCTAAACAGCATTACCAAATTTATCATTTTAGGGCATCTATTTTTAGATGTCCTTATTTTTTGATATTACCATCAAGCTATGATAATATATAACTGAAAATAGAAATAAGGCTAAATAGCAATGAACTTTGATAATTACATAATTCCTAATTTAACAGACAAAAAAATTATTATAACTGGAGCAAACTCCGGTATTGGTTTTTATGTTGCAAAACAATTTGCTAAAAATGGAGCTCATATAATTTTTGCATGTCGTAGTCAAGAAAAAGCAGAAAAAGCTATTAACGCTATTAAATCAGATATAAAAAATGCAAAGTGTACATATATTAACCTAGATTTAAAAAGCTTTGATTCTATAAATAAATTTGCAGCTAGCATTAGTAAAAACCACCCTAAAATTGATATATTGATTAATAACGCTGGTGTTATAATGCAGAACGCGAAAAGTACATCAAAAGACGGTTTTGACCCTCATATAGCTACAAACTGTCTAGGTCCCTTTCTATTAACAATGAAATTATTACCATACTTAGAAAAAAGTGATAATCCTCGAGTTGTGACTGTTTCAAGTATTACTGAAAAACTTGGATTTTTTAATATCAAATATTTTGCAAGAAATAACCTTCCAGGCTGGATCAGCTACCAACAAAGCAAAATTGCTAATTTAATTTTTAGTTATGAATTAAACAGAAAGCTTAAAGTAAAAAGATCTAATATCATTGCTGTTGCTTCTCATCCAGGCTTAACAATAACAAACTCTCTACAAATAAAGAATTTACTATGGCTGGTTAAAAAAATTGGAATGCCTGTTGAACAAGGCGCAATGTCATTGATAATCGCAGCAACTAACCCTGATATTAAAGGAGGTGAATATATAGGCTATAGGAATCTTTTTAATTTAAAAGGATCTGTTTGTTTAAATAAGTCATCAAAAATTACTTATGATAAAAAAATAGCAAAACAACTCTGGGAAAAACTAGAAAAGTTAACTAATAGTAAGCTTAAATAACCTTCAATATGCACCAACAGACAACCTTAATGATTAATTATAAAAAGCCACCCATGTCGGTGGCTTTTTCTTTTGCCTCTGCTCAAAAAACTCCCCTCCTTGTAGGAGGGGTTAAGGGGAGGTGATACAAAATCCATATCCATACCATGTCATCCAGTGCTCCGACAAGGGATCCAGAAACTTTGCAAACACTTCTTTTAAACTCTGAGATGCCAGATCAAGTCTGGCATGACATATGTTTTTACACCCCTATCATCTAGTGTTTGACACGGGATCCAGCTAACTCTGAGTTACCATCTTAGATTTATGCATAAAACTCCATACTATTTAGATCCTGGATCGTAGTCAAGGATGACAGTGTAGTAAATAAAAGATAAATCCTTTTTTTATAAAACTAGATAAAAAAAGGAGCAAACCGAAGTTTGCCCCTTACTAGATAGATAAATCTACCTAGTAGTTCCAATTGCGAATATAGCAACATCGGCTATATAAGTCAAGCTTTTTATTTATCCTCTATCATATTAATGAAAATTGCTATTTGAGTTGAAGTAAATGGATCCCGTGTCAAGCACGGGATGAGCCTACAGTTATTAGACGATTACCAGATGAAAAGAAATCCCGGATCAAGTCCGGGATGACGATAATCTTATACAGCACTAATATAATTAATAATTTTCAAAAAGATTTTTATATATTTAAGGTCGACGTGTACAAATAGTACAGGAGTTTTTAAATAGGTAAAAAGATTACCGTAAATTTTAATTAAAGCGATGAATAAAGTTTTGTGTAGTCTTCAAGCATCTTTTCTCTGGTGAACAGTTCAGAAACAAATTCACGTGAGTTAACTGCACGAGATTGACGGTATACACTGTCTGTTAGTAAACGATCTAAAGCTTGCTGAACCAGTACGTTATCTTCATATAAAACAACACCACAACGGCTTGCGTTTGTTAAAAATAGCGAACTTGGTGATTCACCTAAAATAGCAGGAACACCTAAAGCTTGAGACTGTAATATAGTTTCCATTCTATCTTCAATACCACCAAGCATAACTAATAAATCACTCGCCTTTAAATATGTTGTATAATCATCTTGATTAGTTACAAAATGAACATAATCTTTAACTTTCAAAAAGTCGATCTCTCGTTTTAAATTTTCATAATAAACTTTATCTTCAATATTACCAAGCAGTACTAATTGACGAGTTTTATCTAAAGGCATTAGCTTTTTAATGGTTTCAAACTGTTTATTAATTCTTGCAATACTAGCCGGGCAAGTAACTAACGTACAGCGATCTGGTAAGTTTAGCTTTTTCCTTAATGGCATTTTATTAAAAACGCCTTTTAAATTTTGAGTATAAATACCATCATAAATTAAAGTTAAGTTATGTAAATCATGCTGCTTACCTAATGAAATTAAGTATTCTACATTTACAATTAACTTATTAAACTTTTGTAAATTTTTAGTAAGCTTAGCCTTTTGGAAAGCATTCAACTCTCTAAATTGCCTAATACTTTTGTGGAAAATTCTAGCCAGACATGGAATATTTAATTTTTTGCACGCCTTTGCTATATTTGAATTTTCATAATTACATGTCATTACCTGAACAATATCAATACTATCATCTTTTTTTAGAATTTCTCTAATGTTAAATTCATAAAAGTCTGTATGCTTTTGATACCACTTCATTGGCTTTGTGTAATAAACTCTAATTTTTTCATAAATACTTTCTAACTGGCTAACTTCTTCATGATTATTAATCATAATAGATACATCAAAGCCTTTTTTTACTAAATCAATAGCAAAAAGCCCTGTTTGTCTTTGCTCTACTAAGTCTGAATCGTTTTCGCAAAAAAGCAATACGTGTAAATTATTCTTCATCTAATAAGTAACTCTTTAATATTTTAACTCTTAAACCATCTGCTAAAGTTGTATTTATTTTTTCAAGATATAAACAAAAGTTCAGCAACTCGTTTTTTAATTTTGGATTATAACGGTTATTTGTAACAATTCCTAAAATATTACAATCAACCATACGTAATTTATCTACTGTTTCTAACAATGTATGTTTAGCAGTTCTATTTGCTAGGTAGTTAACTAGAACCCCATCTACAACGCCAGATAAAATAATTGGATCAATATTATGTATATTTACACTAAATACAGCCGTTGTATCAATAAAAATATAATCATACTTTGTTTTTAAATGCTTAATTAAATCTTTTAAACCTTGAGATGTTTTTAGCAACTCTAGCGATTTTTGATCTTCTAAAGCAGGCAAGAAATCAAGATTTGGATTTAATTGAACCACTTTTTGATCTAATTTTGCAAAGTCTTTATCAGCAATATCCCATTTTACAATACTTTTAGTAAGCTTTACACTTAATTCCATATTTTTTAAGTTCATATCAATAAGTAATACTTTATTATTTAAGCTAGCATGCTCAGCTAAAGCATGAGTAAAGCTCGTATTACCTTCATTTTTTACACTTGATACAACTTCAAAAACTTTTCTGTCTCGTGCAGATATATATTTAAATATTCTAGAAACCTCTGTTAAAGCAGAAATTTTTAACTTACCAGATACCACCTTATTATTAACAATATCTAACTTTTTAAATTTTGGCAAGCCTTCTAATGATTTTATTTGGGTTTCTTTCTTAATCTCTAACTCATCATCAAATGAATTATTAAGGTATGTTCTAATAATACTAACTAATACAGCAAAGAAAAATGCAAGAATAAAGCTTAAAATAAATTTAAGTCCGATTTTTTGATCTCTTAAGTTGTTGTATAAGATCTCTACATGCTGATCAAAAGAATAACTCTTATATTCAAGATCAGCTTTTTGATATTCCATAAGCTCTTGCTTATACAAATCATCAATAACTTTGATTTCATCCTTATAAATTTGCTCTTCTGCAGATGAACGCTCTTTATCTTTAATAGATTCTAGCGCTTGCTTCTTATCAAGCAATGAACTAATTTTTAAAGCCCTAGAGTTTAAGTCTTCTTTTAGCTCTGTTAAAATAGAATAAGAAATATCAGCCAAAATTTCATTATTTAAAGCATGCAATGTTTTACGTGCTTGCTTATAATCATCCGACATTAGCGAAGTCTTAATAAAACCATCTTTAATTACAATTTTAGCGTTATAATTAGCATAATTAGATTTTAATTTTGATAAATCATAATTTTCAACTCTAACAACAGATTCTAGTTTATTTCTGCTATTATTAAGATAAAGATAGCTAATTAAAGGAATTATAGCCATAAAAAAGAAGAATACCGATTTATTTTTCCAAAGAAAAACATAAAATTTTAAGAATGAGTGCATATTTTTTTTCCTATGTATTTATTTTTTATATTAAATGTGTTATAAGGATACCAGTCTTAATGTTATTTTAAAATAATTTTAGACTTTGTGCAATCAAAAATTTATATGAGGAATATAATAAACATGGAAAGATTTACAAAAATCTTAGCAACAGTAGGTCCTGCTGTTGACTCAAAAGAACAAATTAAAGAACTAGTTAAATCAGGCGCTAACGCATTTAGACTTAACTTTTCACACGGTGAACCTGAAGAACACGCAAGAAGAGTAGCGTGGATCAGAGAAATTGAAGCTGAAATGAACACTCCTATTGCTGTTTTACAAGACCTACAAGGTCCAAAAATCAGAGTTGGTAAATTCGATAAAGCTCACGTACTAAAAGTTGGCGACATCTTCACTTTCGATAATAACGAAAAAGCTGGTGATGCAACTAGAGTATTTTTACCACACGCAGAAATTCTAGAAACATTAGAAGTTAACGACCCAATCTTCGTTAACGATGGTGTTATCCAAATGAAAGTAATCGAAAAAGGTGAAGGCTTCATTAAGTGTGAAGTTACAGCTGGCGGTGAAATCTCAGACAGAAAAGGTATGAACCTACCAGGTGTTGACCTTCCTGTTACAGCAATGACAGATAAAGACCACAGAGATATCAGATACACACTAGATACAGATCTAGAAGTTGACTGGGTTGCTTTATCTTTCGTTCAAAGACCATCAGATATTACAGAACTAAGAGAAATCATTGGCGATAAATACAAAATTATGGCTAAAATCGAAATGCCTCAAGCAGTTGACAGAATTGAAGAAATTCTACCAGTTGTTGATGGTATCATGGTTGCTCGTGGTGACTTAGGTGTTGAAGTACCTTTCGCTAAAGTTCCACTAATCCAAAAATCACTAATTAAACAAGCTCAAGACATGGGTAAAACTGTAGTTGTAGCAACACAAATGCTAGATTCAATGGTTAGAAACCCATCTCCAACAAGAGCTGAAGCTTCTGATATTGCTAATGCAGTATTCGACGGTGCAGATGCAGTTATGCTTTCAAACGAATCAGCAGCTGGTGATCACCCTCAAGAAGCTGTTCAAGCTATGGC
>Ga0070724_10002122_pt1 | contig 11289 bp, 13 predicted proteins | sample tdDd001_FD_67278 | JGI IMG/M metagenome (GOLD analysis project Ga0070724, IMG submission 67278) | Marine sediment microbial communities from the Atlantic coast under amendment with organic carbon and nitrate - tdDd00.1 | ecosystem: Environmental > Aquatic > Marine > Coastal > Sediment | place...
GCCAAACCAGAAATGGGCCGGTGACATCAGCTATGTTTGGACCCAAGAGGGTTGGCTTTATCTTGCGGTAATCCTGGACCTGCATTCACGCCGTGTCATTGGCTGGGCGGTCAGCAATCGAATGAAACGGGACTTGGCGATCCGTGCGTTGGAAATGGCCATCGCTTTCCGGGCACCACCCAAGGGCTGCATCCATCACACGGATCGCGGGTCGCAATACTGTTCTCATGACTATCAGAAAATCCTGCGCCAGCACGGGTTCAAGGTATCAATGTCTGGCAAAGGTAATTGCTACGATAATGCGGCTGTTGAGACGTTCTTCAAGACGATCAAGGCAGAGCTGATCTGGCGGCATCCTTGGGAGACACGACGCAAGGCTGAGATGGCAATCTTCGAATACATAAACGGCTTTACAATCCACGTCGGAAACACTCAGCACTGGGCTGGAAAAGCCCCGTCGCTTTCGAACGCAAGGTGGCTTAAACGAGCACCCGGGGCAGCACAAAAGCGCAACAGGTCCAGATGGGCGGCCTGTAGCCCTGGATCCAGACCTCTCCCATGCCCTGTAAAATGGCGCTGATATTTCGGTGCAAGAATTCAATCGAGCCTTCGGAATGATTGACCACATTCAACAGGGCCCATCGGTGCCGCGCCTTTACATAGGGTTCCGCCCTCAGCTCGGCGGACAGCATCACAAAATAATCCGCGACAGCGGCATCAAGTTCTGTGGATGTCCATGCTACACCTACCATATCGCCAACTTATGAGGTGAACCCTCTATCGTCACCACCCAATTCACCTCACCAATTTGGCGGCACCATTTAGGCCTTGGGAATCTGACCAGAATCGATCAGCTGTTGGAACATTTCGATGACAGCCTGGGAAACGGGGCGATAGCTCAGACCAAGCGCCTGTATCGACTTGCTGTTATCTGCTTTCCACGGGAATCCGAACGACCGAGCCGCCATTTTACGTGTGATAGCGTTGCTCACCATCGGCCCCACAAGCCATAGCAACCATTTGGGAAGCTCTTTGCGCGGAAACGGATAAGCACCCCCGAACTCGGCCCGTAGAACCTGCGCCAGATCCAAAAAGCTGTACGGCTTCTCGAATACGATATGGCGCCCTTCGGCCTGTGGGATAAAACCCGCACGTAAATGGGCCTCGGCCACATCCCGCACGTCAACCATCCCGATTTCATAGGCTGGAACGCCCGCTTTAAACGCCCCATCCCCCAGCTGTCGCACCAGGTTGAAGGACTCGGAGCTTTGTTTTTCGGACAGTCCCGGCCCAACGACCAAGCCCGGATTGATGACGACCAGTTTCCACTGTTCCTGGGTACCCGCGATCTGCCAGGCCGCGCCCTCGGCCACGGTTTTGGAATAGGAATAAGGCTGGTGCGTCAGCGTCGAAGAGGTGTTCCAGATCGCCTCGGTCAGCACGCCGCCCGGCACCCCGGCAATGTCCGCCTGATCCCCGAATATCGCCGCACAAGAACTGGTGAGCACCACGCGTTTCACGGTTTCGGTTCGATTGGCCTGTTCCAGCACGTTGCGCGTCCCCCGAACCGCCGGATCCACCAAATCACGCTGCGCGTCCCGCACGTTCGTCGTAAAAGGCGACGCCGTGTGAAACACCAACCCGCAGCCAACCATCGCCTCGGCAAAACTCCCCTCGACCAACAAATCGGCCTGATACAGTTTCAACACCCCAGGCAGACCATCGGCCAATACCTTCAAATGAGCCACCTTGGCCGCATTATCGGGGTCGCGCACAGTGGCGTGGACTGTAGCGCCCTGTTCCAGCAACCGTTTTACCAGCCACCCGGCCAGATACCCATTGGCACCCGTCACCAGAACGGGGTCTGCGACGTCGAAAACCGGGGTTGGCATGGGGCTCTCCTGTTTTGGGACATGGGTCAGGCTAGCATGACAAGACCGCGCAAAGCGAATGCCTCACGCGGTCCAAATGCCCTTCGGCTCTCATCCGAATGGGATCAGATCCCTGCCTTACGGCTTTCGTCCAGATAGATTTCACGCAACCGCGGGGCCACCTTGCCGACAGTTCCATCTCCAATTGCGGCACCATCAATTTCAATCACGGGCATCACAAACGCCGACGCCGAGGTGAAAAACGCCTCATCCGCTTGCTGAGCCTCTTCGATGGTAAACGCGCGCTCTTCGACTTCCATCTGCGCCTCACGAGCGAACTTCAACACCGCGGCACGGGTGATCCCGTGCAAGATATCATTGCTCAGGTTGCGCGTGATGATCTTGCCATCCTTGACGATATAAGTGTTGTTCGAGGTCCCCTCGGTCACAAACCCATCCTCGACCAGCCAGGCGTCATCACACCCGGCCTTCTTGGCCATCATCTTACCCATCGAGGGATATAGCAGCTGCACTGTCTTGATGTCCCGGCGCCCCCAGCGAATATCTTCGATCGAGATCACCTTGATCCCCTTTTTCGCGGCTGGGTTATCAGCCAGACCGGGCTTGTTCTGAGTAAACAGCACAACAGTCGGGCGGGTGGTTTCGGGATCAGGGAACACAAAATCACGATCATCCGCAGCCCCGCGCGTGACCTGTAGATAGACCATTCCCTCTTCCACGCCATTCTCGGCAACCAGCTTGCGGTGGACCTCCAGCAGGTCGTCAAACTCTGGCGGTTTGGGGATGTCCAGCTCGTTCAGCGACCGCTCCAGTCGCTTCGAGTGCCCCGCGAAATCAATCAGCTTGCCTCCCAGCACACTGGTCACTTCGTACACGCCATCCGCCATCAGGAACGCCCGATCAAAGATCGAAACCTTCCCCTCGTCTTCGGGCAAATAGTCTCCATTCACGTATACAGTGCGGGTCATGGGCGTCTCCTTCATTTGGCCAGGGCCACCGTCATCATTTCGTTTCACGTGCTACCCAAAGCTTATCGTGGCCCCGGATGCAAGAGATTGGGCGCAGGCTTCACGCAGAATCAGCGGTGTATGCGCAGCAATGGGCTGCGGCGCCTCAAAAGATTGCCCGCCCGAGAGTCAGCGAGCCTTTCCAGCCCGCAATCGGCATGCGCTTCACCCCCAAAGAGATGCAGCCGGAGCATGTACGCCGTCTGCGTCGAATTGCAGTGCGTTGTCCCGGTCTTCAGCCAGCAAAAGCGGCCCGTCCAAATCCGTGACCATCGCGCCCTGCGCCACCAACGTCGCCGGGGCCATCGCCAAAGACGATCCCACCATGCAGCCCACCATCACCTGAAACCCCTCGCGCAACGCCTGCTCGCGCAGCGCCAGCGCCTCGGTCAGGCCGCCGGTTTTGTCCAGCTTGATGTTCACTACGTCGTATTTTCCGGTCAACGCGGGTAAGGACGCCCGGTCATGGCAGCTCTCGTCAGCACAGACGGGCACGGGCCGCGCCATCCCGATCAACGCATCATCCTGATCAGCTGGCAACGGCTGCTCTACCAAAGCCACGCCCAACCTGACCAGATGCGGGGCCAGATCAGCATAGACTTCCGCACTCCACCCTTCATTCGCATCCACGATGATCTTGGCCTCCGGCGCCCCGGCCCGCACAGCCTCCAGCCGGGGCATATCGTCAGGCGTTCCCAGCTTGATCTTCAACACCGGGCGAAACGCGTTTTTTTCCGCCTGTGCGCGCATCTCTTCGGGCGAGGCCAACGATAGCGTATAGGCCGTGATTTCCGGTACCGGCTCCGGCAAACCAGCCAGGTCCCACACCCGCTTGCCCGCCGCCTTCGCCTCCAGATCCCACAAGGCGCAATCGACAGCATTGCGCGCGGCCCCAGCAGGCAAAATCCCCTGCAGAGCCTCGCGCGTCACGTCCGACGGCAACGACAAAATCTCTCGCGTCACCGAATCCAACGTTTCGCCATAGCGCGCATAGGGAACACATTCACCCCAACCAGTCACGCCATCTCGCACCACCCTCACGGTCAGGACCTGAGCTTCGGTCCGGCTTCCGCGACTGATCGTAAACACTTGCGCCAGGCGGAAAATGTCCCGCTCTACGGTGATCGTCATGAAAACCGCCCCCGTTTCATCTTGCTTCAAATACTCAATTGGCCGAACCGTTCCGACAGCGCACGGCCAATTGTTGTTCAGATCCCTGCCAGCGCATCCACCAGTTTACCCGCACCAAAACGGAACGGATCCGTTGCGGGCAAACCTAAATCCGTTTCGACCTTGTTAATATACGCGAGCGCGTCTTCTTCGACCATATGCTGGGTGTTGATCGCATATCCCACAACCTGACACGCCGGGTTCGCCACCAAAGCCAGGCTCAAAGCCATATCTCGCACTTGCTGCATACTGGGCAGGCTGTACCCAGGAAGGCCACGCATATGCGCGCGGGTAGGTTCGTGGCAAACGATCAACGCGTCCGGCTGGCCACCATGGATCAGCGCCATAGTTACACCAGAATAGGACACGTGGAACAGGCTTCCTTGCCCCTCGATCACATCCCAGTGGTCCGCGTCGTTATCGGGCGAGATATACTCGACGGAACCGGCCATAAAGTCAGCCACGACCGCATCCAAAGGCACGCCATCTCCGGTGATCAGTATACCGGTCTGACCCGTAGCACGGAAATCAGCGTTCATCCCGCGGGCGCGCATTTCCTTTTCCAGGCACAGCGCAGTGTACATTTTTCCGACCGAGCAATCGGTCCCCACCGCCAGCACCCGTTTGCCCGTGCGTTTGATACCGTTCGCAATGGGATACTCGACTTCAGGGACGCGGACGTCGTGCAATTCACGACCGCAGGCTTCGGCGACAGCGACTAGGTCGGCTTCGTCTTTCAGCAGGTTATGTAGACCGCTGGCCAGATCGAACCCTTCTTCCAGCGCAGCCACCAATACCTTTTTCCACGCGGGGCTGATGATGCCACCACGGTTTGCAACACCAATCACCAACGTTTTCGCACCTGCGGCTTTGGCCTCTTCCAAGGTCATGTCAACCAGGCCCATATCGGCCTGGCAGCCTTCCATGCGGAATTGGCCCACGGCGAATTCCGGACGCCAGTCCTTGATGCCCTGTGCGACCTTTGCGGCCAGTTGGTCGGGCGCGTCGCCCAAAAACAGAAGATACGGTGTCTCGATCATTGCGTGGCCCTCTTGGATTTGCGTTAGCCCGAGTTTTTCGGATTCCCACCCGCAACATTTTGCAAAAGCAGCGTATTGCCGCGCCCCGGTAGAAGATTCTTCGATATATGCGCCTAATTTTCGCAGCATCTTCGATCCAGGTCAGCCTCTCTGTCACAAAGTCCGCCGCAACGCGGCATCCTCTGCCGCACTTGCAAAATACACTTGCGAACAGAGGCGCAATTTAATAACTCTCATCACCAGAATTTCGTAATTTCCTTACCCATGAGGTCTGCACATGAGCTTCCGCCTTCAGCCCACGCCGATTGCCCGCCCGAACCGCTGCCAGCTGTTTGGCCCGGGTTCGAACACCAAACTGTTTGCGAAAATGGCCGCCTCGGCTGCGGACGTGATCAACCTGGATCTGGAAGATTCAGTTGCCCCCAGCGACAAGGACATCGCCCGCGCCAACATCATCCAGGCAATCAGCGAACATGACTGGGGCAACAAAACCCTGTCCGTGCGCATTAACTCACTGGATACGCCCTATTGGTACAAAGACGTTGTGGACCTGCTGGAGCAAGCGGGCGAGCGCCTGGACCAGATCATGATCCCCAAAGTCGGTTGCGCCGAAGACATCTATGCCGTTGACGCGCTAGTCACCGCGATCGAAGCCGCCAAGGGCCGCACCAAGAAGATCAACTTTGAGGTCATCATCGAGTCGGCAGCCGGCATCGCCCATGTCGAGGAAATCGCCGCAGCCTCGCCCCGTCTGGTGGCGATGTCGTTGGGTGCTGCGGATTTCGCTGCCTCGATGGGGATGCAGACCACCGGCATCGGTGGCACGCAGGAAAACTACTACATGATCCGCGAAGGTGCGAAACACTGGTCGGATCCGTGGCACTGGGCGCAGGCCGCCATCGTCGCCGCCTGCCGCACCCATGGCGTTCTGCCGGTTGACGGCCCCTTTGGCGATTTCTCGGATGACGAAGGCTATATCGCGCAGGCCAAACGCTCGGCCACGCTGGGCATGGTCGGCAAATGGGCCATTCACCCCAAGCAAATCGCGCTAGCAAACGAGGTCTTCACCCCGTCTGACGAAGACGTCGCCGAAGCCCGCGAGATTCTAGCCGCGATGGAACAGGCCAAGGCAAACGGCGAAGGCGCCACTGTCTACAAGGGCCGCCTGGTGGACATCGCCTCGATCAAACAGGCCGAAGTGATCGTGGCCCAATCCGAGCTGATCGCGAACAGCTGAAGCTGAACCTATATGTGTGTGAAAGGGGGGCCTTGGGCTCCCCTTTCTTTTTCCACGATGCGTTGGCGAATACCGCACATGTGCGCATCTTCAGCGCAAATAGCCACGCGGGTCACCACGCCAGAGATGCGGCAAATCCCCTCTGGCCATTCCTTGACCAATCGCTGCTCCTCGATCAGCACAATATTCGTGACTGCGCCCTCTGGGTCAAATGCACATTGCCGGTCGAAGCTCCACGACACCAGCCTGACTTTGCCGCTCGACTTGAGGGCGGACAGATCAAATGTGGGCCTGTGCAGGGTCAGGCGATCACGTCGCCGATCAGCATATCCGGAACAACGTTGGTGAAATTCGGAATGTCGTCCAGCACTGGCTTTGAAGCCCCCAGCGCGGCATTCATCGCGTCCTGATCGGCAAACACAATCGTAGCAACCGCATGATATCCAGGCGGCGTGTCCGGGCCTCCGGCCAGGCCATGCGTCACCAGCACCCGTTCGATCTGGGCACCCATATATTCGTCCACCAGCGCCAAGTGCGTCGTCTTGTAATAGTCCAAGTCAAAATTCGTCCCATCGCCAACCGGGTAAAGCACTTGTAGTGAAACAGACATGCGTAACTCCTCCGTTATCCTGTCTTACGAACCGTAACAGAGTTCGCCTTGTAGCGGAGAAGTCTTTGGTAGGGGGTTAGGCCCGGTCGTCCTTGGGCGACCCCATCACCACGAACGAGGTGATCGCGGCCACCTGCGGCAGCGTACCCAACACGTCCGTATGAAACCGCTTATATGATGCAAGATCTGCGGCCTCGACGCGCAGCAGGTACTCCACGCTTCCGGTGATGTTGTGGCACTCGCGCACCTCGGGCGCCAGGGCGATGGAACGCTCAAAGGATTCCTGTGCGATCTTGGTGTGCAGGCTCAGGCCCACGGTAACATAAGCGACGAACCCCACCCCCATCGCCTGAGGGTTCAGTACCGCGCGATACCCTGCAATTACGCCTGTTCGCTCCAGCTCTTGTACGCGGCGCAGACAGGCCGAAGGCGACAAACCCACTCGATCGGCCAGATCAAGGTTACTGATCCGCCCATCGCGCGATAATTCCTGCAATATCTTTTGGTTTATCTGATCTATCTTAGCCATATATTGCGCAATTATACGATTTTTGCTGCAACTTTCAATTTCAATGCGCCAAATTCACAATATTTTCCCATCATGAGCTATGAACTTCTGTCAGCCCTAGCGGCATTCGCCTTTGTCACCTCGGTTACGCCGGGGCCTAACAACCTGATGCTGATGGCATCCGGAGCCAATTACGGATTTCGAAGGACAATTCCGCATATGCTGGGGATCGGGATCGGCTTCACGGTTATGGTCGTCGTGGTTGGACTGGGGCTCATGCAGGTGTTTGACGCGTTCCCAGTCATGCACACCATCCTGAAATACGCGGGCATCACCTATCTGCTATGGCTTGCGTGGAAAATTGCCAGAGCGGAAATGCCAGATACCTCGCAAACCTCGGGCACACCGATGAGCTTTGTGCAGGCTGCATTGTTTCAATGGGTGAACCCTAAAGCCTGGCAAATGGCACTGACGGCGATCACTCTCTATGCCCCGAACCGCAGCTTCACAGCGATCCTGATCGTGGCCGTCCTTTTCGGGATGATCAACCTGCCCAGTGTCAGCCTCTGGACGGTATTGGGGCAACAGATGCAAAGAATCCTGTCCAACCGGAAACGCTTGATCATCTTCAACTGGACCATGGCACTACTTCTGGTGGCGACTCTATTACCAGTCATGTAACGTGGGGGAATGTACCTTACTTGTTTGCATACGGCGCATGTTCACTGCGCCACCTTTGATGGCCTGCGGGATCGGATTTCGCCGGATGCACAGATTGATCATATTGTCCGCAGTGATTGGCTGGCACGCGCGCAAAACGGTATAGACGCCGCCCTGAGATCCGAAATCCAACAGACTATTCGAACCTCCAAGACGCCAGTTATCTGCACATGCACCACGCTGGGTGAAATCGCCGAAGAAGCCGGTGCCATTCGCATAGACCGCCCAATGATGCGGCGCGCAGCCGAGACCTGGGGCGACATACTGCTGGTCTATACGTTGAAATCCACCGAAGGCCCCAGCCGGGCATTGTTAGAGCAAGAGATGGAGGCAGCAGACAACCCCTATCAAATCGCTCCATTGCTGCTGGAACGTCATTGGCCACTGTTTGAAGCAGGTCGCCCGCATGCCTTTGCCCGGAGCGTCGCCACAGATATCCGCGCCGCCTTAACGCAGCGTGCAGGCATCCGGGCGGTGGTGTTGGCCCAAGCCTCGATGGCAGGGGCAGCGATGCTGTTGTCTGATCTGCCCGTGCCGGTACTGGCCTCTCCCGTATTAGCCCTGAAGGAAGGACTGTCACGACTGTGACATGCCGAATTGCGCTGCAAACTTGGCTTTGGCCAGATCGGCCACCTCCTTCAGGATGATCAAGGATATGGCCAAGCACGCGCTGAATGCGGTCTTCGTAGTAACGGGTTCTCACACGGGTCCCTTTGGTGATCACATGAACCAACCTAGCGAATTGCGAGGTCGCGAATCTTGCCATGTTGCATCTGGACGCGGGGGAAGCCATATATCCTGCCAACCATGGTGGAGAACGATGCATGACCAACTATCTCGACTTTGAACGCCCGCTGGCTGAAATCGAAGGCAAGGCCGAAGAACTGCGGGCCATGGCCCGTCAGAACGAAGAGATGGACATCGAAGCCGAAGCCGCTGCTTTGGACAAGAAAGCAGGCGATCTGCTCAAGGATCTGTACAAAAGCCTGACTCCATGGCGGAAATGCCAGGTCGCGCGTCACCCCGACCGCCCGCATTGTCAGGATTATATCGAATCGCTGTTCACCGAATACACGCCGCTGGCCGGGGACCGGAACTTTGCCGATGACCACGCGGTCATGGGGGGGCTGGCCCGGTTCAACGATCAGCCCGTAATGGTGATCGGCCACGAAAAAGGCAACGACACCAAATCACGCATTGAACGTAATTTTGGCATGGCCCGCCCCGAAGGCTACCGCAAGGCGATCCGACTGATGGAAATGGCCGACAAATTTGGCCTGCCGGTGGTATCCTTGGTGGACACGCAAGGCGCCTATCCCGGCAAAGGCGCAGAAGAGCGTGGCCAGTCCGAAGCAATCGCCCGCTGCACCGAAAAATGTCTGCAAATCGGCGTGCCTCTGGTCAGTGTCGTGATAGGCGAAGGCGGATCCGGTGGGGCGGTTGCCTTTGCAACGGCGAACCGCGTCGCGATGCTGGAACACTCGGTCTATTCTGTAATCTCGCCCGAAGGCTGCGCCTCGATCTTGTGGCGTGACGCCGAAAAAATGCGCGAAGCCGCCGAGGCCCTGCGACTGACGGCCCAAGACCTGAAAAACCTGGGCGTTTGCGACCGTATCATCCCAGAACCCATGGGCGGCGCCCATCGGGACCGTCAGGGCGCGATTGCCGAAGTGGGCAAAAATATCGCGACAATGCTGGCAGAGCTGAACGGCAAATCCGGTAAAAAACTGGTGGCCGATCGCCGCAAGAAATTCCTGGAGATGGGCAGCAAAGGGCTCGCGGCTTAAACGGCCCTAGCCCTGAATAACAGTTTCCAAACCCAAAGACGCGATCAACTGATAGTAGCCCACCAGGACGGCGACAAAAAACACGATCAGAACCAGCTCGTATTTGAAGTGATGCGCGTGAAAAAACGCGCGGTCGCGGTGGTGCAGAACATCCATCAGCTCGTCTCCGAACCTGATGGACAGGAATGTCCCTACGCCCGAAAGCACCACAATACCCCAATAGGGCCAAGGCGTTACGATGATTTGGTGCAGTAGGTGCGTCAATACTGTGGTGTCATAAAAATGCGGAGCAAAGGCCAGAACCGCAACGTTCAACCCGATGGCAATTGCCCAGACCGCAACCTCGGACAGGACCATGCGAATTCCGAACAGCAACCGCATGGGGAAATCCAACAAAAACCCCGCATCGGCAATCGGAGTACACAGGACAAAGAAGCTCCAGGTCAGACCTGCTGCCACCCCGCCGGTGGTGAAATCATACTTCAGACCCAGATACAGGAAATACCCGGCCAGCAAGGCGCACAGCAGCAGGAACTTGATAATAACCTGAATCTTCGGAGGAGTGGCGGCATCGGTCATATCGCAGATTTTGCAGGATTTCCGCCCCCACGCAACCGGATTAGCTGGCCAGCATTTTCAGACCCTGCGTCACGTCCGAGCGCACCGCCAAGCGCAACCCAGGTTCGTCCCCGGCCTTGAGCGCGGCAATGATAAGGCGATGATACTGCGGCGGCTCTTTGCGGCGCAGACGGCCATACAGCGCCCGCATGGTCGGCCCCAGCTGTAGCCAGACGGTTTCCGCCATTGCCAGCATCGCCGGCGCCTGCGCGCGCAAATACAGGGTACGGTGAAATTCCAGATTCGTGCGGATGTATCCGACGGCATCCTGCTGAGCGACCATATCGGAAACGGTATTGTTGATGGTCTGCAAACGGTCGATCAGCGCCATATGTGCACGGGGCAGCGCGCGGCTGGACAGCTCGACCTCTAACAAAGCGCGCAGCACCGCCAGCTCTTCGATCCGCTCATTGCTGAGCTCGGGGGTAGACACCCGGCCGGACGACGACATCTGCAAGGCCCCCTCGGCGACCAGCCTATTCACCGCTTCACGCGCCGGGGTCATCGACACTTCGAACTCGCGCCCGACACCACGCAGGGTCAGGGACTGGCCCGGCGCGATCTCTCCGTGCAGGATGCGGCTGCGTAATTTGCGGTACACGCGGTCATGCGCGGATGTCACGGGATCTTGGCGAGGCGTAATCAGCATTACTTTTTGTGATCACAAAATGAACAAACGTCAATCACCAAACCGATATCG
>Ga0070724_10002125_pt1 | contig 11282 bp, 8 predicted proteins | sample tdDd001_FD_67278 | JGI IMG/M metagenome (GOLD analysis project Ga0070724, IMG submission 67278) | Marine sediment microbial communities from the Atlantic coast under amendment with organic carbon and nitrate - tdDd00.1 | ecosystem: Environmental > Aquatic > Marine > Coastal > Sediment | place...
GATTGTTTTCCACGGCTTCCAGGCCGAAGGCTATGCCCTGTCCGAGGACAAAACTACGGCCGCCCTGAACGCCATTTCCGCCCTCGACGGCGCCCACAACACCGTAAACGGCGACGCACTGGACCGGATCGCGATCACAGCCACCACGGACGCCCGGTTTTTTGGCCTCTATGCTGACACCCCTGCCCTGGTCTATGGCCCCCGCGCCGAAGCCATCCACGGTTTCAACGAACGTGTGGACCTAGAGAGTATGCGGCGCGTGACTCAGACGACAGCACTGTTCATCGCCGACTGGTGCGGCCTGGAACCCATCTAAGGATACATCATGCGCGACGCCGTCATCGTTTCCACCGCCCGCACACCCATCGGCAAAGCCTACCGCGGGGCGTTCAATTCCCTTGAGGGGCCCAGCCTTGCCGCCCACGCCGTGCGCGCCGCCGTTTCGCGCGCGGGCCTAAAAGGCCCTGAAATCGAAGAGGCCGTTTTTGGTGCGGCGCTGACCCAGGGCACAACTGGTGTGAATACCGCGCGCCATATCGTGCTTGCTGCGGGACTGCCGGTTACGGTCGCCGCGTCAACTGTGGACCGGCAATGCGCCTCGGGGCTGAACGCCATCGCTAATGCGGCCCATATGATCACCTCCGAAGGCGTCGATATTGCCCTGGCTGGCGGGCTAGAAAGCATCTCTCTGGTGCAGAACACGCATTGGAACAGTCACCGCTATACGGATCCCTCGGTCGCGCCGGACTATTATCTGTCGATGCTCGAGACCGCCGAAATCGTCGCGGATCGGTATGGCATTTCGCGCGCAGCTCAGGACGCCTATGCGCTGCAAAGCCAGAAACGCACCGCAGCCGCACAAGAGGCCGGACTGTTCGACGATGAAATCGTGCCGGTCGACACCATCAAAACGGTGACTGACAAAGAGACCGGCAACACATCGGACCAGCACGTCCATCTGCAACAGGACGAATGCAACCGTCCGGGGACGACCCTGGACAGCCTGGCCGGGCTAAAGCCGGTTCTGGGACCAGAAAAATGCGTCACCGCAGGCAACGCCAGCCAATTGTCCGACGGTGCCTCGGCCATGGTGATGATGGAGGCCGCAGAGGCCGCGCGTCGCGGGCTGACCCCTTTGGGCCGCTTCAGGGGCTTTGCAGTCGCGGGCTGCGCACCCGAGGAAATGGGTATCGGGCCGGTGCTTGCGATCCCGCGCCTGCTGGAACGCCACGGGCTGTCGATCAGTGATATTGGGCTGTGGGAAATCAACGAGGCCTTTGCCGCACAGCTGTTGTATTGCCGGGACCATCTGGGCATCCCCGATAGCCAGTTGAACGTCAACGGCGGGGCGATTTCGATTGGACACCCCTATGGAATGTCCGGCGCCCGGATGGCCGGACACGCCCTGATCGAAGCCCGCAGACGTGGCGTACGCTATGCTGTTGTCAGCATGTGCATCGGTGGAGGACAAGGCGCGGCAGGCCTGTTCGAAATTTCTGACGGGCCGAACTGAGCCACGTGTTCAGGGCGCAATCCGTCGCCCTGTTCCTCTCAAATGCCGAAAGCAACGCCCCCGACCCGCTTCACGCGGCGCAGCGAGGTGGACGGCTGGATCAAGACTACGCCGACACCTTGATCAGGCGTTCGAACTTTTCAGGCCCGTGGTCACGATGCGGAACAGACCGTCACGCCCCCGATCATCGGCCAGCGATCTGTCACCTCAGGGGGCATGCCGCGCAGCCTCGTCAATCAAAGCCATGTTGCGGCAATGCGGGACTTATCCGTATCAATGAATATCTGCGTCAGCGTATCGAACGCTACCGTGGCCCCGGACCACGCAAAGTGATTGTCGAAATATTCGATGTTTGGACTGAGCCGAATCCCGAAACACAAAGCCAGAGCGCGCGAGGCAGCGACCTTGGGTCACGCTACAGGCAGACGCTGGCGGACCAATGTCGTCCAATAGGACCCACCCCAGGCAATCACATCATCATTGAAATCATATTCAGGATGGTGCAGCGCCGCCGAAGGGCCGTTGCCGACGTTGATCATCGCGCCCGGCACTGCGTTCAACATGAATGAGAAGTCCTCACCGCCCAAAGTTTGCGGCATATCGAGATGAACGTTCTGCGCGCCCGCGACCTCTTGCGCGGCCAATGCGGCCAGCTCGGTCTCGCGCTCGTGGTTCACGGTCACAGGATAGTGGCGCACATAGTCCAGCGTCCCCAGGCCACCAAACGCGGCAGCAATGTTTTCGACCATGGCGCTCAGGCGCTCTTCGATCATGTCGCGCACCTCTTCGCGGAGCGTACGCACGGTGCCTGTCATCACCACATCCTGCGGGATGACATTAAACGCATTCCCGGCCTGAATGGTGCAAAGCGAGATCACAGCGCTATCAATCGGATCCAGATTGCGCGACGTGATCGACTGAACCGCCTGCAACAACGCGCCCGCAACAGGCAACGGATCTATGGTTTGCTCGGGGCGCGCCGCATGGCCGCCCCGCCCGGTGATGGTGATCTTCACCTCGTCCACCGACCCCATGATGGGCCCCGAATTGATCGTAAACTGGCCGACTGGCAGATTGGGGCGATTGTGCATCCCGTAAACTTCGTCGCAGGGCCACCGCGCGAATAGGCCGTCCTCGATCATGGCACGCGCACCTGCGCCGCCCTCTTCGGCGGGTTGGAAAATCACAAGAACCGTGCCGTCGAATGCCCTGCTTTCCGCCAGATGCCGCGCAGCCCCCAACAGCATGGTGGTGTGCCCGTCGTGCCCACAAGCATGCATTTTCCCCGGCACCAAAGAGGCCCAGGGTTTGCCCGTCTCTTCGGTGATAGGCAGCGCATCCATATCCGCACGCAACCCGACGGTACGCCCCGAGGCGTTGCTCTGCCCGCGGATCACCCCGACAACGCCAGTCTTCCCGATACCTTCGTGAACCTCGTCCACACCGGCCGCGCGCAAGGCCTCGGCCACTTTTTGCGCCGTACGTTCGACATCGTACAGAAGCTCTGGGTTCATATGCAGATCGCGACGAAACTCGGACAGATCGGCCACCTGTTTAGCGACCCAGTTTTCAACAGCCATCGGATCAGGCCTCCTTGTTCATGCGGTAGCGGAAATCACAATGGCTGGCGCCCTTCATGATCGTCTGGGTCCGGGTCATTTCGATTTCTGGATTGTAGCCGATACAGAAATCGCCATCCCTGTTGCACGACAGCAAATGCCCGATGTCCCCCAGCCCCATTTCCTGATACATTTCGGCGTAGCGGCACTTCACAACGTTGAAGTCCATCTTCTCTTCGGACATTTCTACGGTTTCGATGCGCAGCGCGTCTTCGCGGGTCCAGTTCGGCTGAATCTCGGCGAAGTCCGTCAGGTCCGGTGGATGGCCCAAGGCCTGGGCCATCATTTGCCCCTGTTCAATCGCTGATTTGGAACAGGCGGCACCAATGACGGCCTCGGCCTCTTCGCGACCTGTGCGTTCGGTGATCACGTCCAGCACATGTTTCAGCATCATTGCCTCGATCCGGCGGCGCAGCAGGATTGGGATGTCGTTCAGGTCCATGCCTTTGGGGTCTGCCATTGGGGTCTCCGTCATAGGTTAATTTCCTTGTGGTCCTGGCGCTTGAGCCAAGCCAGATAAGTTGGGGCCACATGGCGCAGCACGCCATGCATCGGAAAGGGATGCGGCTCAGTAACCGGCAGCGCCAGCTCTTCTTCGGCTTGGCCGGTGACAGCACGGGCCAATTCACGTCCCAAAGACGTCCCCAACGCCACCCCACGCCCATTGCACCCGACCCAGGCCCATCCGTCCGGGCCCAGCCGATGCACGCGCGGGAACCGATCCCAGTTCATACCCAGATACCCCGACCAGACATGTGTCATCGCCGGCGTCCCCAATTCGGGAAAGGCCTCGGCCAGGTTCTTGGCCGCCTTTTGGCGCACCCGATTGTCGACATCATAAGGGCCGATAACTGCGCCTCCCGTGATCAATCGATTCCGTGCGTCGTAGCGGAAAAACCGCAGATCGCCGCGCGTATCCGAGATCGCCTGCCGTCCAGGTAACAGCGTCTTGCGCAGGTTGTCCCCCACCGGATCGGTCGCCATTTGCCAGCTAAGCACCGGTATGATCGAACGCGCAATCCTGGGCGCCAAACGCGGGGCCAGCTCGCCGGTATAGGCATTGCTGGCCATGATCAGCGCTCGTGCCTTTAGCGTCGCATTCGCGGTTTTGATCACCCATTGGGTACCCTCGCGCGCGTAAGAGATGACCGGGCTTTCCTCGTGGATCACGGCGCCAAGATGCTCGGCTACGCGTGCCATTTCCCGCGCCAAGGCCAGAGGGTTGATATGCCCGCCCGTCGGATTGAACATACCCCCGTGCCAAAATGAGGTCCCCAGCAGATCCGCACTTTCCTGGGCAGTTTTCAGGCTGGGTGAGAACCCAAACCGCTTCCAAGCGTCGACCCGTTTTTGGGACAGCTTCACGCGCCCGGGGCTGTGGGCCGGTTGGAACCAGCCGTTTTGTTCGGCTTCGGCCTGCATGTCGAATTCGCGCACCAGATCGAACAGCACATCCCCCGAATTGCCAATCAGATTGACCATGCGCCGCCCCGCCTCGCCAAAGCGCGCGACCCAGACATCCGGTTCCGCTGACGTCAAAATCGGAATGACCTGTCCGTTGTTGCGGCCAGATGCGCCCCAGCCCACGGCCTTCCCTTCCAGCAGGGTCACAGCATGGCCCCGACGGCGGGCTTCGATCGCGGCGGACAATCCGGTAAACCCTGCACCGATGACAGCGACATCCGTTTCTTCGACGCCCCGTAGCGGGGCCGCCGTGATGCGGTCCGGCGTCACGGCGGCCCACAGAGATTTTGGAAATTCGACGCTCATCATGCGGCTCCTTCTTCTTTTTGATCGGCGGCTTCCTGAGGCAACCAGAACCAACGCAACGCCTCCTCTTCCGAGGACAAAACCGGCCCCTCAACACAGGGCAAATCCCGCGCGGCGTCAGCCAGTCTTTTGGCTTCGCGCAAACAAGTGGCAAAATCCGGCATCTCTTGAGTGGATTCATTCGGGCCTTCCCACAGCGCGGACAAACCCGACAGATATGGGTCTTCAAAGCTCTGCCGAGCGCGCCAAATCCCTTCGACCGCGTCCAGACGATAATGCGCCAGCATTGCCAGCCCATGAATCGCGATAAACCGGACCGCAGCAGCAATGTGATCGACGTCCTGTTCATCAAAGAACCAATTCACCCCAAGCCGTGCCCATCCAGGCCGGAAAATTGAATGGCCATGATGCACCGCGGCCTCGTGGCGTGCACTGGTCGCTGCATCAATGTTCAGCAACGTGTGGCCATATGGCCCCGCACAAGAGCAGCCCCCGCGTGCTTGAATCCCAAACAGGTCATTCAGCAGTGCCACCACGAAATTGTGGTGAAGCAATTTGCCTTTGACCCGCAAATTGAACGAGAAGATCCCCAATCGCGGGACATTGCGTGGCCCCAAAAGCTCTAGCCCCGGAATGGCGCAAAGCGCTTCTTCCATACGGCGGGTCAGGCCGGCTTCGCGTGCTTCGACACGGGCTTCGTCCATGTCGCGTTTTAGCTGCATCACCATACCTGCACGTATGTTTTCGACAATCGCGGGCGTTCCGCCCTCTTCGCGATGCTCTGGGTCGTTCACATAGCGGTGCGCCTCGGCGGTGACATAGCTGACCGTGCCGCCCCCGGTCAGCGTCGGGCGATCCGTGTCGAAAAGGCTGCGATCAGCGATCAGCAACCCTGAGGCACCGGGCCCGCCCGGAAACTTATGAGGCGACAGAACTGCGGCGTCGATCCGATCATCCGCGCCCGGCTGAGACTGCGCCAGATGCACAGGAATATAAGGCGCCGCCGCCGCGAAATCGGCAACGCAGATGGCGTCGTACCTGTGCAAAATTCGCGCAATGGCACGCAGGTCCGTCCGTATACCGGTTACGTTTGATGCCGCAGAAAATGCCCCGATTTTCAGCGGTGCATCCGCATGGGTCTCCAGCTCTTTCTCCAACATCTCCAGGCAGACCGAACCAGAGTCGTTCAGCGGAACGCGCACCACCTGCGCCCCGCTTTCGCGCCAGGGCAAATCGTTCGAGTGATGCTCGTACGGGCCAACAAAGACCACCGCGTTGTCCAGCCCCTTCATCGCAAAGGCGCGCACCAGTTTGTCGATTGCCCCGGTGGCCCCCGCACCAGCAAAGATCACCGCGTGGTTTTCATCTGCCCGAACGGCGGCACGGACGGCCTCGCGTGCCATTTCCCGCAACTGCGTGGTTCGCCGCCCCACATACGAGGTCTCGGTATGGGTGTTGCCATAGTAAGGCAGCACATGCGCGCGAACCGCGTCCTCGATAAAGGCCAGGGCCCGGCCCGAAGCAACGTAATCGGCATAGAGCAATGCACGCGGCCCAAAGGGACCGGCAATCGCCGCGCCCTCGCCAATCAGAGCGCTGCGAATATCTTTAAATTCCAGTGACATGTCGTGTCCTCAGGCCGCATCTGTCCGCAGCGACGGGGGTGTCCAGTCGCGGCCGGGGATCGATGACAGCAAGTTCTGCGTATAGGGGTGTTGCGGGTTGGCAAAGACCTCGGCGGTCTGGCCGGTTTCGACGATTTCGCCTTTTTGCATGACGATGATCCGGTCACACAGCTGCGCCGCAACCCGCAGGTCATGGGTCACAAACAAGAGCGACAGATTCAGACGGTCCCGCAGATCGGCAAGCAACTTCAGGACCTGCGCCTGCACCGACACATCCAGCGCCGAGACCGGCTCGTCCGCGACGATTACCTTGGGTTCAAGCGCAAGCGCGCGGGCGATGCCAATCCGCTGTCGCTGTCCCCCCGAGAATTCATGCGGGAACCGATTGGCAGCCGCGGGCGAAAGTTCGACCAACTCCAACAGCTTCTTGGCGTCCTCGCGCGCTTTGGCCGGATTCGTGCCATGTACGATAGGGCCCTGGGCGATCAGATCCACCACCCGTTTACGTGGGTTCAACGAGGCCATGGGATCCTGAAACACCATCTGGATATGCTTGCGCATGGCGCGCAACTCCTTGGGCGAGCAAGCCAACAAATCCTTGCCGTCCAGTTCAACACTGCCTTGGTCGCATTCCAGCAGACGCGTGACGATGCGCGACACCGTCGTTTTCCCCGATCCGCTTTCACCGACGACACCCAGGGTTTCACCTTGGCGCAGCTGAAAGCTCAGGTCCTTGACGGCTGTCACGGCCTTGCGTTTGCCATTCAGAAACCCGCCGCGTGCAGCAAATGTCTTTTTCAGCTGTGTCCCCTTTAAAACGACGGGGGCGTTTATCGCGGCTTTTACCGGCGGCGGGGTCAGCGCGGGCACAGCGCTAATCAGCGCCCGTGTGTAGGGATGTTTCGGCGTATTCAGCACCTCGTCTGTGGTGCCATTTTCCACCAGTTCACCGCGACACAGAACAGCGACCTTGTCGGCGATTTCGGCCACAACACCAAAGTCATGGGTGATGAACAAAACCCCAGCGCCTTCGCCCTCTTGTAGCTCTCGGATCAACGTGAGGATTTGCAGCTGGGTCGTCACATCCAAGGCGGTCGTTGGTTCGTCTGCGATGATCAACTTGGGCGACAGCATCAGCGCCATGGCAATCACCACGCGCTGACGTTGACCACCGGAAATCTGATGCGGGTAGGCGTTATAGGCCGATGCCGGATCAGGGATATGAACACGTTCCAGCATCCCAAGGACACGGGTCTTGCGCTCGGTTCGGGTCATTTTTGTGTGCAGTTGAAGCACTTCATCCAGCTGCCAACCCACGGTCTTTTGCGGGTTCAGCGCCGTCATAGGTTCCTGGAAAATCATGGCAATATCGGCACCGCGCAAGGCACGCATCTGAGCATCGGTTTTGCCGCGCAGCTCTTCGCCCATGAAACGGATCGCCCCACCGGTCACACGCACATGCGGCTCCGGCAAAAGCCCCATGATCGCACCCGCACACAGCGACTTGCCTGATCCGCTTTCGCCAACAAGACAGACAATTTCTCCGGCTTTGATCGTGAGATCCAGCCCCTGAAGGGCAAAGGGCCGGTCTGCGGTTTTTGGTAGGGAAATCTCAAGATTTCGAAGCTCGAGAACGGAGGGTGTTTTGGTCATTGTTTCTTCTGCCTCGGATTGAGCGCATCGTTCAGCCCCTCACCCAATAGTGAGAAAGAGAGCACGGTGAGAATGATCGCGATGCCGGGAATGACGGCGCAATACGGAGCCGAGCGCAGCACAGCGCGCCCCTGGCCAATCATGTTGCCCCAGCTTGCGTAGTTCGGATCGCCCAGCGACAGAAAGGCCAGCGCGCTTTCCATCAAAATCGAGAGCGCCATGATCACAGACGCATAAACGACGATCGGCGGCAGCGCGTTCGGCAAGATCTCGCGGAAAATAATCGCCGGGCTGGAAACTCCAAGATTACGCGCAGCATCAACGAACTCGCGCCCTCTGAGCGACATGAACTCGGCCCGCACCATGCGCGCGGGCGCAGTCCAGCTGACGATACCAATTGCGATGGTAATCCATTCGATCTTGGACCCCATGATGGCGACCAGCGTCAGCAGCAGAACAAAGCTGGGGATAGTTTGAAACGCTTCGGTGATGCGCATCAGCAGGTCATCAATCCAGCCGCCAAAGTACCCAGCCAATGCCCCGATGATCACGCCGATCACGATCGCAACCAGCGTCGCAACGACCCCGATCAACAGCGATATCCGCGCCCCATAGAACACGCCGGACAACACGTCCCGGCCCAACTGGTCTGTCCCCAAGGGCGTATCCCAGTTCAGAAATGGCGGTGTAAGCGGCTCTCCGGCGCGGCGCAGCGGATCCCCTGGGTCAACTATCCCAGCCGAAAGGGCCATGATGATCACAATAGCAAAGAGGAACAATCCCAGCAGGGCCGCGCGGTTGCGTCGGTAGCGACGCCAGAACATCACATAGCGCGGCGGCTCGGGGGGGGCGATTTCAGTGTCAGCAAAAGTCATGCGAGTTCGATCCGGCTGTCGAGACGTGCATAAAGCAGGTCAGTAAGAAAATTGACGACGACAACGATGATGGAGCACAAAAAGATGATCCCCATCAGCGTGTTCATGTCGCGCTGTACAACGGACTGATAGGCAAGCTGCCCCAGCCCCGGCAGGGTAAAGATGGTTTCCACCACGATGGATCCCCCAAGCACGGTCGAGAATTGCAGCCCCAACAGCGTCACCACCGGCAACAGCGCGTTGCGCATGATGTGATGCGTCATCAGCCGCGCCTCTTTGGCGCCTTTGGCCCGCGCGGTCCGCACATAATCAAGGTCAGCAACCTCCAGTACCGATGCCCGCATCAGTCGCAGATAGAAGGCCAGGTAAATCAACGAAAGCGCCGCCGTCGGCATCACCAAATGGCGCGCCACGTCCCACACATGATCCCAGCCGGTGTAAAAGGCCGCGATGGTTTTGATCCCGCCCACCGGCAGCCAGCCCAGCTTGACCGAGAAGACCAGCATCAGCATCAGCGACAGGAAAAACGACGGTGTGGCGTAGAAAACCAGCCCCAGCACCGAAATCAGGTTGTCGGTGAGCGAATAGGCCCGCCGGGCAGCGATCGCGCCCAGCCCAATGCCAACCACAAAGGCGATGCTCAGCGACGTTGCCATCAACAACAAAGTGGTCCCCAGCCGGTCCATCAGGATCGTCGAAACCGGTTGTTCATAGACAAAGGACCAACCGAAATCAAAGGTCGCCAGCTTCAGCATATAACGCCAGAGCTGGACCCAAACGGGCTGATCCAACCCATATTCAGCCCTCAGGCGCGCGATGAAATCGGCGTCAGCGCCGCCCATGTCACCCACCAGCGCATCAACGGTGTCTCCGGGGGCGAGCTTCAGCAAAAGAAAGGTTCCGATCATGATCAACACGATCACCGGCACGGCCTGAATCAGGCGGCGCAGGGCGTAGGTCAGTATCGGGGGTAAGTGCAGTGTCATTGTCAGTGGATCCTTTGGGATCAGGCAAGTTGGGTCTGAAAACGGAGTGGACGGGCGCGCCATACGCGCCCGTCCGGTTAGAAATCACTTCTCAAGCCAGAGGTCGTACCAGCTGGAAGAGTTCCACCGCGGGGTGTTGTGGTGATTGTGAAGCTTGGTCGAAGTGACCGAGATGAACGGATGCTCGATGGCAAACATCACCGGCAGCTCCTTCATCGAACGCGCCTGAATCTCGTGATACATGGCAGCGCGTTTTTCGCTATCCAGTTCCGAGGCCGCATCGTCGATCATCTGGTCGATCTCTTCGCTTTTCCAACCAAACTGGTTCGACCAAGGCGTACCTGTCGGCTGGCCCGAACGCAGCCAGACCATGGTGGACACGGCCGGATCCGACCGGAACTGGTGCCAGCCATTCGCCGTATCGAAATCATAGTCACGATAGACACCGTTCAGGAAACCAGGCGCGTCGTTGGTCAGGATTTCGACATCAATGTCGATTTCCTTCATCGCCTGAGCGAAATACTCGGCCCAGAGCTGGGTGTATTCCCCCCATGGCGCCGGGCGGTGTTTCAGGTGGAAACGGAAACCATCGTCCTTGACTGGATAGCCCGCTGCGTCCAGCAACGATTTGGCCAATGCCGGATCATAGTCATAGGTCGGCACGTCATCGGTGTAGTTTGCACCGCCTGCGCTTGGCACAGGACCGCGGCCCGGTTTGGCATAGCCACGCATGATCGTCTTGATCGCATAGTCGATGTCCAGACCGTGGTACATCGCCTGGCGCACTTTGATATCTGCAATGATCGGATTGCGGTGGTTAAACTCGACGGTCGAGTGGGCAACGTTGTTCTCGTACCCTTTTGTACCAACGGTGAACCGTTCGTCTTTGCCCAGCCGCTCGATGTCAGCCATGGACACCCCAATAAAGCCCGACTCGTGGACTTCGCCAGCTTCCAGCGCGGCGGCGGCCGCAGATTTATCCTTGATGAACCGCCAGACGATGCGATCCAGATAGGGGAACCCCTCGCGCCAGTAGTCCTCGTTCTTCTCTGCCAGAACATATTGGCCGCGCTCGTATTCCACGAATTTGAACGGCCCCGTGCCCACAGGCGCGGTATTATACTTGCTCTTCAGAATGTCAGTGCCTTCATACAGGTGCTTGGGCGCTGGATGGCCAAGATCCGGCATCGCCGCAACGAACAGCGCCAGAGGCATCGGTTTAGAATAGTTGAAAACAGCGG
>Ga0070724_10002127_pt1 | contig 11278 bp, 7 predicted proteins | sample tdDd001_FD_67278 | JGI IMG/M metagenome (GOLD analysis project Ga0070724, IMG submission 67278) | Marine sediment microbial communities from the Atlantic coast under amendment with organic carbon and nitrate - tdDd00.1 | ecosystem: Environmental > Aquatic > Marine > Coastal > Sediment | place...
CGCAATAAAGTGAACTGTATTTGATGCTTCACTTTGCTCTAAACCATGCTTTTCCATGTGCTTTATATGCAAAGCAATACGCGGGAGTAATGAATAAAAGTCCGAATGGGTCTTAGGTGTTCTGTGTGCAACTAATATTTGCTTATCTGCGCCATACTCATGAGTGCGTATAGGTTTGTAGCCTCCCTCATACCAATCATCAATAGTTTGAATCGCAGCCCCTACTTTTTGTGAGTTTAAACTTGCTGCTTTTTTATCGCCCACTTGGGTGTAAGCAAGCTGTTTAGATGACATGCCTTGTTCAACAGTATCTACAAACTTTTGACTAGGGTGAACCTCTTGGCTAAATGCATTTTTAATTTTTGCGGTTATATCTAAATAACAATAATTTTGAGGGTTACTAAGCCCTTCTTGAATAGCTTCTGACAACGTTAATAATGCTGTTTGATTATTTTGCCAATTGCCTTGCCATTTTAGTTTTTGTGCACCTTCAACAATGATCGGGGCTGCATGTTCAGTAAGTATTTCAATGTCAATATTCGGTGATTGGCGGTTGCGCCAAAGCCAGTTGCCCATCAGTATATTTTTAGCGTAGCGAGTTGCCACTTCATTAAGGCCATTGTGCTTTTTATAGGTTTCAAAAAAACGTTTTAACCAATAAATAACTTTAGGATCATCACAAACATGTGGCTCATTACTATTAGCTTCAACCCTGAGTGAAAAACGACAAAATAGCTCATTTACTGTTGGAGGCACGTAGCACACATCAATTGTTTGTGGGTTCCCAAAAGCAAGATCTTGTGGCGCTAAATTTTTAGCCTCATTTTGCTTTTGATACGCATCACCAAACCCTGACTTTTGCCCAACTAATTTATTTTGCTCTATTTGCAGCGGTTCAAAATCAGACTCTGGTGTTTTATAAAAAAACACCGCTTTACTGGGTGAGAGCGAACGCGTGTAACTTAAGTGCCGAGGTAATTGCATTACTCATACTCAAACTTAGACTTTTTCATAAGCATAGACTCTTTTTGAACATCCATAACCCAAAATGCATTATGAAAAAACTGCTTAGCGCCTGCGTACTTTACTGATGTATTGCTAACACACTCTAACAACCCAATTACGGGCTCAGCATAACAATGGTATTCATGTAAGGCTCCATCTCGCTTTACTGGTTCTTCAAGCGCAGCAAAACCAATTGCAGCGGGTCTTAAATTAAAGTTACAGTTAAGGGCATCAATTAATTTTTCAAAACTTTTAACTACTTTTTTTGAAGGGTACAACCAACTACCATTTGACGATTTTGCTTTAAGGTTTTTAAACAGCTCACTCGGTGTAGTATGTAAATGGCACCAGTCTATATTTTGATATAACGAAGGTGGATGCATAGTCCCACCTGCAAATGTAGATGGTAGTGCGGGCTTTATAAGCTGACTATTTAATTTATTAAGTATCTCTTCATTTGGTACGAAAAGCCTAAATACTAAATCGAGTGTTATGTCACATTTAGGTTTATCGATAATACCTGAGCTTATTACATGACTACGCCCTGCAACTTGTTTTAACTTACTTGGCTCAGGTAATGGTTTACCTGTATGTAATTGATAGTTTTCAATGTAAATGGCACTGCCAATACACTTAATTGAAGGGTCTATAAAGTTTTTTAGCTTACGCTCAAAGTTATGGGCAAGCCCATTTAAAGCAGTAAGTGACGGCATACCTTGAATATACGGATTAGCCATTGCCTCAGCATCAAACACTCGCATATCTTGGCAATGTACATACACTATCTGCTCATCATTTAATGTTTCTTCTTCAGCTGCACAGTGAGTGAATACATAGTTTAATTGCGCTTTAAACAGCCCCATTAAGTTAGGGTGATACGCAAAGCGTTTAAGTTTGCTCAAAGAACTGAGGCTTTCATTTAATATGTTACTAAATTGGCTAATACAGTTAGTAATACTCTGATCTAAGTAATGCTTTGCCCACTCAGGGTAAGCTTGGTTTTGCGCGTTATTTTTAGCTTCAAGAATGTTATCAAGCCATAACTGCAAGCTAACACGTACTTGCCTAATAGCCGCTACTCGCGCTAATCGTTTTTGCCTTAACGTATTAAACTGTTTAATGCCTACCAACACCAAAAGCGCCTGTTGAAATTGACTGCTTAATAGCGCACGAATTTTAAATGTTTTCTCAATATCATTATTGACTACTTTAGAGCGGTTAATAGCTTTTGAATTTGTTTTAGGAAAGTAACGCAAGGCTCTTATATTGCCACCTACTGAGCTTGCTAAATCGCCTACATTGGCTGGCCTTGAGTGCTCAACTAAACCAAAGTTTAACTTACGATCTGTTGTTAATTGCTGAATTTTAGCTAGCATTGCGTGGCTTACTACAGGCGTAACCGCAAGGTAGCTTTGCTGAAATGGCATTTGTGATTGTGGTGAAAAAGAGCTTACTTCTAATGGGAGTTCTGCCACTGGCAACTGCTGTTTTATTTTACCCGCGATGTCTAAAACTGCCTTTTTTGTGAAACCGTATGCTCTTATTAAATTAATCCAAACAGGCTCTTCAGTTATTAATAACTTTGCTAAACAAGTCACTTCACCCTGCCAATTAAATGAGGTTAAAAATAACTTTGCATGATTAATTTCAGCACTATTGTGCGACCAGCCAAAACTTAAAGATAATGATCGGCTACAAATACCCGCAATATCTTCACTTACAACCTCACTGATTAAACGTTGATGGCTTACTCGTATATCAGGGTATTTTAAATTATGAGTATGAAACCATTTAACTTCGTTAATGCACTTACTCAGTAACACTTCATCGTGTAATACACTTTTAGCAGTTCTTTTACTTGTTAAATCATCAATCTCACTTCGCTTATAAACTATGTTAATGAGCACTGTCAGCGCTTGTTCTTCAAAACCATCTACCGCAACATGAGGCATGTATGGTGCAAACAATTTTCTAAGTGTTGTGGTTTTTTCTTTTAGTGATTCAATTGCAAATGCATCTTGTAAGTTCATAAATTACCACGGCGCTATAAATTGTTTTTTTGTTTGAGGTTTTTCAGCTGCGAATGCTTGCTGTAGTTCAATAACTTGGCGTAAATGAAAAACATGGCTATCAGCTCTGAGCTGTTCGTGCTTTTTTTGTGGATAAGCACAGTTTAAAAAGCCTTCTTGGTGAAGCCTGTAAACTTGCTCTGTGGTAGTGTTTAACAATACTGCGGCATCAAAAGTGCATAGCAGTAAGTCAGCAATATTTGGATGTTTAGCTTTAGGGTTACTATCAACTAATTCGACAAAGTAATTAATAATCTCATCAAGTACTTTGTTTTTACGGTTGCTTGTTGCCGCTATTTGACCATCACGGATCATATTGCCATAGACAGAGTTGAACTTAGTTTTATTATAAGGGTTAAGTTGTTTGAGCCGCGCATTATTTGTGAGTAAATCTAATTCAGCGGTAAAGCCATCAGGCCAAGTACTAAAGTAATCAACAAAGGTACGGTTAAAGTCAGCATCGCTTACATCAAGTTGTTTAGCCTTTGCAAACCACGATATCAACCCCACTATTTTATCGCCGTTATTACTTGCAAGCGCAGATGCAATTTTAAAGTCTGCATCGGTTAACTGTTCACTACTTGTTAGATTACAACCACAACTACACTCTAAAAACGCCTCAGAAGCTCTGTAATCAATTAAGTGATGGCAATCCTTACAACGTGTAGTTAATTGAGTTTTATGCTTATGACACGCTTTATAGGGCTTTAAATGCCAATAAAAAGGAATATATGAAGATTCAGCTAAGCACTCAATGCAAACAGGTATGTTATCAGTACGAAGTAGTTCAAAGGGAATAGTCAGCTCATTACGGCTTACTGCGCCAAGGTTGCCAAATCTAAAGTTACTGCGCCGCCATGCAAGTCCAAGAATGTCACTGGCGTTAACATCGGCTAATTGAGCTACCAACTTAAGCGCTCTTACTCTAAAGCTGCTCGCTTGCCTAGCTTGATAAACATCAACCTTGCTAAGCTCTAACGGCAACGCACCTTTAAGCTCAAGATCTTGCTCAGCAAGCCATTGCCATAAAATATCAGCAAGCTCACTATAGCCATCGAATGAGTTATCACTTGCAAGCCTTAGCAAATAGCTTTCAAGCGCCTCATCAGGATAAGGTTTTGTTTGAACTAAAAAATGCATCGCCAACCTAAACTAAGAAAATCTTAGTTTAGGTTTAGCACAAAAAAAATCATTTGCTAAATTTACCCTCTCTTAAATCTCCATCTAATACTCAAAAATGAAAGAGTAATAAATGCTGCTGACATTGCGCTTTGAATAATAGCGGGAAGAACCAACCAACTACTTACCGTATTTTTATCGTATAAAGGTGTAAAGTCCTTCAAGGACCAAAATGGTATCAACGTTTGCTTCAAAGAGAAATGTATTGATTTACTTATCAACTCCCAGTCTATTGGAAGACTATAGTGAACTTGAGGGCTTACAATTAGCGCGTAACATAAAGTAAAAAATAAAAATGAGAATAACAGCCAATAAATAGGCTTTGATGCACTTGTTCCATATGATGAAAAAAGTGAGTACATTTTCCTAATCGTATGGCCTTGAACATCTTTCCTTTTTGCTAAACATTTTTGTTCAAGCTGAAAAAAATCACCTTCTCGATCTCTGTCTCTAATATCTTCCATATGCTTTCGTAATAATTTGAAGCGCAAAATAGATTCCTGACTTTCATCAACATGAAAATATTTTTTAGGGGGAAATATACTTTCTAATGGAATCACAGTATTAAATAAGCTGGGAGCATTTTTAAAAGTAGTTTCCGAAAAGTTTAAAGGATTATCTATCAATCGATTACTAAAATTTGACTTTACTACTTCACTTCTTAGTATTTCAACTGAATTAACCCTCCTGTCTTCTTCGTCACAAGTTGAAGATATAAAACAATTGAGGTTTTTTCCTAATTTACTATCAACTGCTTCTAAGTTACTAAAAATAACATTTTCAAAACTTAGATAAATATCCTCACAAATAAATTCTTTAAATCTAATATCTTTAAAAAAAGATGTTTCGAAGCTAAACATGGCACCGCTAGTTTTGCTTGTCCGACTAACTGACTCAAAAGAAAGGCTACCTATATTTGAGTTTGATATTAAAAACTCCCCCCCTAATTTTGAGTTTTTTACTAAAACACTATCAACTTTATTGTTAAACTTATCACTCCTAGTCAATATATTTAGCTGTCTGAATGCACCTAAGCTATTTAATTCTTCAAAAGTTAATAGACACGCGAGAGTTCTTGATAGAGATTTTTTATCATTTTCAACTGACTCGTTTTCGGGATGAATACGGCTTTTAAGACCACTTAATTCTATTTTCTTCACTACTGTTGAGTCTATAATTTCTAAACCAAACTCTGAATTTATGATGATCAACTCAAACAATTTACAAGAACTTAGAGCTATAACATCATTAAAGATCCCTGAAGATAACTTCAAATTAAAATTTTCACCCGAATCCGGCTGGTATCTGCAAGTATTAACAATAAACTGGTATGCAGCGACATCTTCTAGCTTAATACCTAGTGAGCTAGCAAAAGAACAATCGTAAAATCCGATATAGTTACATTCTAAATTGCTGATTTTCACACCTGAATTAAATACACAACTTTTAAAAGTAAGCTCTTTTAAGTTCGTGGTAGTTTTTATAAACTCGAGTTCAGCATCATCAAAATAAACATTGTTGAATTCAAGACGTTTCGCATGACCGATTTTTGTATTGAATTTTTTTATTCTTAGGTTAGATACTTGCAACTAACTTTCCTTATTTATTTTTAATTGACTTAGCAGCATTTCCTTTTGATTTTCATTCATCTTATTAAATATTAGAATTAACTCAGCCAAGCTGTCATCATCAGAATAAAAATAAGCTACTGGCACATCTAGCTCTTTAGCAATACGCTTCATGGTTAAAAAATCTGGAGCGTGCTTGCCCTTTTCGTATTGGTTCATGCGAGCACTAGCCGTGTTTGGCTCCATGCCTAATGCCATACCAAGCTGTTGCTGAGTAAGGCCAGCTGCTTTTCTTGCAGATTTTAGGCGTAAAGGTGTGGGAGTTTCCATAAGAACCTTAGCTATAAAATTTACATAGCTAAGATTCTCTTAGTATTCAACCCACAAGTGTACTAAGGATATTTTAGTTTTTAAATATACACTTAATTAGTAATGTCTTAAACTATATATTTATGAGTTAAAAGGGATTTTATGCTTGTTTTTGCTAGTGATGCTTCTGGTAAGGTTGTTTCAATAAATAACGTCAAAAATGGTAAAGCATGTAACTGTTTTTGTATCGCATGTAATGACCCTTTAATTGCACGCAATGGAGGGAAAATAAAAGCACACTCATTTGCGCACACCTCAAAGCCTGAGAAACGATCCTGCTTAATGACAGCTCTACACAGGTTCGCGCAAGAATATCTAGTCGCTCAAGAACAAATATTACTTCCTTCCGTTAAATGTAAACACATGAGTAAAACCAAAGTACGACCTCCAAAACTCGTCAAAATACTACGAGGCTCGGTAGAGTCGCCGTTAGATAGATACAAAATGGATGTTGAACTGGAAACATCGCAGGGAAGAATATTCATTGAAGTTAAAGTCACTGCTGAATGTAGCGATGAAAAAGTAAGTTTTTTAAAAAACAATAAAGTACCAACATTAGAAGTCGACCTATCTCAATTCATTGAGCAGCCCATAGAAACTGTCATTGATGCACTTCGTAATATAGAGCTTTACTCAAATTGGATTTATAGCTGGTGTGATGATGCACTCAAAAATGAGATAGAAAAAGAGTTAGAAGCTGAACGGATCGCTGCCCAACGAGCATTAGAGCAAGAAGTTGAACGTAGGAAGAAAGTAACCAAGCAAGCAATTAATAACTTAACTAGAAATAACACTATTGGTTTACCCGCAAAAGAGCTGCCATTTACCACATTTATCGGGGCCAGAGAGTACAAATTACAAGCGAAAGTGCTCAATGCTGAATCTTGGAGCTTCAACCACTTCAATGTAATTATAGACACTAATGAGTATATATTGGCGACGTGTCAAATACTGAGCAAAAAAGGAAAAGAAGGTAATAAGCTATACATACTCTTCCCATTTAGTGACAATGCGTTACGTAATTTTAAGCCAGTGCCTAACTCTGCGGTACTTTGCAGGTTGTTTAGAAAAGGAAGCTACCCTTATAAGTGGTTATCATTTCCTGAGCCTAGCTCTCATAAGTTACAACAAGCTCAACTAAAAGCAAAGCTAGTTAAAAGAGCGTCTCTCGAGTATTTTGAGAGTTATTCATAAATTGTAAAGAACCATCTGAAAACGATTAGATGAATTGATTTGAACTTCGCCTGACAGGCTCAAATGAGTGATCGACGACCGGTAGCTCTAACACTCGTCTAGATAAAGTGATTTAGATTGGTGCTTAATCATGATTGACGAATCCCAATGCGCCCAAAGAATCGCGAACTGCATCCATATCATAACCAGCCAAAAGTTCATGATCCAAAGCTAACACTAGCCTTTTTTTCGCTCGGGTAAGGGCTACATAGATTTTTTTCCATTCTTTATTGAAGTGACTAGCTTGGCTAAGTTTTTCTTTTGTTAAATATTTCAGCGTATTGGGGCTTAGTATTAATAAGCAGGTTTCTGCTTCCAACCCTTTAATAGACTCAATACTTTGGACAGTATACTGCACATCATCGTTTTTGAGCTTGTCGCAAAGTTCATATAACTGAGCGAAGTGAGATTTATCAAAAGTTAATGAGTGTCGAGATCTTAGCCTGCTAATAGCTACTCTAGCTCCGACTTCGGTGACATTACTCATAAAGTCGATAAAAGCAGCTTTCACAAACAGCATTTTGTCTTTCTTGTGATTAGACTCACGAATCATTTCCTCAATGTCTCGTGGAAATGATTGTTTGTGTTTAGACGAAGTTGTATAGCGACCATTCTTTTTTTCGATACAAACAAGTTGTTTTGTAGCTATGTAACCCTCTAGTACCTTGTCGTAGCGTTCATCTGTTGATTCTATAAACATAAGCTCCCCAATCACTTCTGATAACGACTCTTGTTGCTGTTCTTCATAACAGAAGCTATTTGAAACCGCTAGAATTTCTGTGGGTACTCGTCTGGTTTGATTGTTGATCGGTAGTATGGTCGCGTATTCTTTTGGGGCTACTGTTTTGACAAAAGTATCAAGATCTTGGGGGAACTTGATTGCTTGCTTCGGGTCTCCAATCATATACATGTCAATATCGTTGCTACCTAGAACCTCGAAAAAGCGGAGTGCATCTTTATCTAAATCTTGGACTTCGTCGATGAATATCTTATCAAAGCAACTCTTTAGAATAGCCAATAGTCTGCGGACTTTTGCTTTCTTAGCCTTGTTACTGTGCTTGCTAATTGTTTCATCAACTATTTGTTTGGCAATATTGTATACATTATCAGCATGAATAACATTCATCTTTTTTAGTCGTGCAAAAAGGCTATTTTTGTACTTCGGAGGAGGTAAGCTCATTATTGATGTATCGTTATAGACGTCACCAAGAGTAAATGATGAAAATGGATAGATGATTTCATTCAACAAAAAGCTATGTACTGTCTGTATATAGAGATTCGATGGAATAAAGCCATGTTGTTTGATTATCTCTTGCTCTATCTTTGCTGTTGCAGTATTGGTGTATGTCAGTGCAAATGTCTTTTTGTGACTAGTACAAGCTTTGGTATGGTCTATCAAAGTTTTTGCTAAGCCATAAGTTTTCCCAGCACCTGCACCAGCAATCTGTATTTCTATCATGACAGTTCCCCGATAACCTCAGCGATGTGGGCCGGCAACTTGATATCCAGTGGTTTCTCTTCATCAACCATCGCATCACAGACATCAAGCATTCTTGCTGTTTTACCATCTATCATGTGACCGGAGACTTCGTCTAGGCCGCCATCCATTTTGAATAGACCATTTAGCAAAGCTAAATTATCTTCTGCTTCGACTAAATCAATTTCAAGTGTGTAATTTGTCGTTGTTCTAACAGTGACGTTCGCGTGCGCAGTGTCATAAGCATCGTGTCTGGCTTTAGCTGCATCTGAATTATCATAATCACGGATAATACCAATTTTTTTGTTCTGGTTATCTTTGTTCAAGGCGAGCCATATATCTAAGAAAGTGGCGTAACCACGTTGACCGATCGGAATAATATCAATGTCGCTGAGGGCTGGCTGTTTAGACAAATAAGTGCTGATCAGCATTTCTTCAGTCGGCCCCTCTACGAGAATGACTTTGTTTGCGAACAGCAACTTTAGAATGTCGAAATTAGGTCTCTTTCTTAGGTAGTTCACTAGTTTAGTTGGAGTATCGGACAGACTAATAGCTTTCTCACCCGTAAAAGCCAAGACATTAGAGATCTTCAACTTATTGATAATCGATGGGTTATGGGAAGAAATTATAGTTTGTACAAGCGATCCACTTTTACTTGAGCTTTTCTCAATAAAGTCTCTAACTAAACGAAGATTGTTAACGCTCAAGTGTGCTTCTGGTTCTTCTATACAGCATAAGTTAAATGTATCACCACATGACTTGTAGTAAGCAAAAAGAATGAGTATATAGATCAGGTTTCGTTGTCCCAAGCCTTTTTGGTACAGAAATTCATTACCATATCTCAAAGTGATGTTCGATAAAATGTTCTTCAAGTTAGGCAGGTTAGGAGTACACTCAAGCTGTTTGATAATACTGTCGTAATTCTCAAAGTCTTCATTAGTTCCAATGACTTTATCGAATGTTTCAGTCTTTTCAATAGCACTAAAGAACTCAGAGTAGGCTGTGTTGATCTGACCTTTGTCGTCATCGTCTAGTGTGTTCATAAGCAGCTTTGTGAAGATACTATTGGACTTCATTGAGCTGCTTTCTGAGAAGTCATCTCGCTCGGCATTGATACTATGGACGCTGACATGTTTTAAGTCGCTGTATGCGATAGGCTTTTCGTTGTTCACAGATACTATTTGGTAGTCGTATATCTCAACGGGTAGAGTAAACCAGTTAATATCATCCAAAGTCTTACCAGCGAGTGATTTCTTCACGAGATCAAGTAAGTCCTTGTCACTTTTAGGCTTAAAGTCATATCTGATTTTGTAAGTTTCTTCATCACCCGCAACAATCCACTTAGCCAACAGTGCTGTTTCATAAGCATCTTTCGGATCAGCGAACTCAACGGTTACTGATACTTTAGGGATCTTCTGAAGTTGGTTCTCTTCAGCCTCTTCATTAACTACAGACGTCAAAAAATCAATAACAGCATCTTTGTTAATGTCAGAAACACTCAAACGCTTATGGTTGAAGTCTATTTGGTTGCCGCTTAACGGTAATGAAAGTGCAGTGAAAAAGTTCGTCTTACCAGTATCGTTTTCACCAATGACAACTGTTAGCTGTTGAAGCTGGGCTACAAAAGATCGAAAGTTGCGGTAGTTGTTGATTGTTACCTTTTTGATGTACATAAGAATTTCCATATAAAACATTCAAACGCTAGTACTAATAATGTATCACAGATAATAAACTAAGCTCTGTTTAAGTTTATGTAGTTTTCCATAGGCTCCTTACAGCTTCTTATTAGCTAAATGCAAACTAGTATGTGAATTAAAGCTATTAATTTTTAATGTCATCTTATTTAAACAAGCTAAAGTTAAACATTAATGCTTTTACATCTTCGCAGCTCACTTCTTCAACAACTGACTAATAGGCATTCGGTCAGTAAACTTAGTCGCTATAAACGGGTCTTCGTCTTGGTCGCTTTCAGGTTTGTATAGTGAATAGCGCTCGACTTCACTGGCTGTGATTTCTGAAACGGGCAAGGTAAATAAGTTTGATACATCAGGAAACAGTACTTCAAATGCTTTAACTAAATGCTGGGCTGTGAGGGTTTTCGCGTTGTCTATTAATGCGTAAAGTACGGCATCATCTAAAAAGTATTTGAGTGTTCTAAAACAGCCTTTTGATAATGAGAACAAAGCAAATACTGTTGCTTGCTCACTTAAATTTGGCTTTTCAGTAAATGGCATGCGGTTGGCTAGGCCAATTATTAGTTGTACAAAATGCTTTGGATTTTCTGATAACTTAAAATAAGGCAGCTGCCGCCTTACTAGTAAACGCGATGACCACTGTGGTTCGTCTGCTATTTTTTCTGCCCACGGCATACCTACCAA
>Ga0070724_10002129_pt1 | contig 11273 bp, 9 predicted proteins | sample tdDd001_FD_67278 | JGI IMG/M metagenome (GOLD analysis project Ga0070724, IMG submission 67278) | Marine sediment microbial communities from the Atlantic coast under amendment with organic carbon and nitrate - tdDd00.1 | ecosystem: Environmental > Aquatic > Marine > Coastal > Sediment | place...
AAAGGCAAGCAAGATCAGTTAAGCAAAATGACAAAACAACAAGTTGCTGAACGGATCATAGACAAGATCATAGACTTATTATAGATGACATATAGAATTTGGAGTAGTTTGACTGCTCCAAATTTTCTTCGTGAAAAGCTAAAATACAATAAAACTAATGTTAACCAGTACGTTCATTAGGTATAATGAATGTACTGGTTAATATTAATTATGAAGTAGACGAGTTCAGACACTATTTTAAGACATTCAAATATCCGAGGTAAGAATCATGGATAAACGCTACGCACAAATTGCACTACTTAATCAATCGAGACACACGGATCAACTCTATACCTATGGTATTCCTAATAGCATGGTTGAAGATATTAACATTGGATCCCGTGTCATTATTCCATTTGGTCAAGGTAATAAACCCTACGAAGGATTTGTAATGGGTTTATTAGACGAGTCTGCATACAGTCGTACAAAAAATATATTGGCAATGCCGGACCAAGAAATAGCATTAACGCCTCATCAAATTGAGTGGTGTGAATGGTTGGTTGACTATTGTTATTGCACCTTATCTGAGGCTTTGCAATTGATGGTCCCTACTGGGGCAACATATAAACGTAATAAAGTGATTAAATGTATAAAAGAGCCAAATGAGGTGGCCTTTTCTTATCCGATGTTAGAAAAAAGCCTTAAAAAGGGTTCTTGTTTAGTTAGTGATTTATCAGAAGAAGAACTAAAAGAAGCAAAGAAAGCCATTAAGCAAGGTCTTTTGGAAGAACAAATTGAGTTTGTTACGTCGGTAAAAACACAATATGAAAAAAGAGTGAAACGTATAGCTGATATAGAAAAAATAGAAAAAGAGCGTATCCGGATTCCTAAAAATGCTAAGAAACAACATAAAATTTTAGATTTCTTGAGTCTAAAAGAAGATGTTTCACTCCGTGTTTTAAGAGACGCTTATCAGATCGATCGGAAAATACTTGAGCGGTTTGAAGAATGGGGACTCATTCAACAATACAGCATAGAAAAATACAGAGAACCCCTACAACTTAAACAAGATAGAGTAGATGAATTTAAAACTTTGAACCCTGATCAACAAGAAATATATGACGCATTAGATGCTGACTTTAGAGCGCATCGGCCTCAAACACACTTACTCCACGGTATAACCGGGAGTGGTAAAACAGAAATCTATATGCATTTGACAAGAGATGTTGTAGAAGCTGGCAAGCAGGTTGTTTTACTTGTTCCAGAGATTTCTTTAACCCCACAAATTGTGAAACGCTTTGTGGAGCGCTTTGGAAACCGTGTTGCTGTTCTTCATAGTAAGCTCTCTCTTGGAGAACGTTACGATCAGTGGAAACGTATTAAAAGAGGCGAATATCCAATTGTCATTGGAGCAAGGTCTGCATTGTTTGCGCCCTGTGATAACTTAGGCCTTATCATTATTGATGAAGAACACGAAAGTGCCTATAAATCTGAACAGGCCCCGCGTTATTATACCCACGATGTAGCATCCTTTTTAATGGAACAGCACGGGTGTCCAATGTTATTGGGGTCTGCAACTCCCTCTATTGAGACCTATTATAGAAGTCTGAAGAAGATATATAAATTACATGAACTTAATAGCCGGTTTAATGATCAACCGTTGCCGCCGGTAGATATAATAGATATGCGTGAAGAACTTCAGTTGGGTAATAAAACCATTCTTTCAGAAAGATTGGTACATGCATTAAGTGAAACCATGGAAGAAAACAAGCAAGCGATGTTGTTCTTGAACAGAAAAGGTTTCTCAACCTTTGTTTCTTGTAGAGAATGTGGATTTAGCTTAAGATGCCCCAATTGTGAAATTTCCCTGACATACTATAAGGGGAAAAACTATGCAGAGTGTAAATATTGTGGATACTCTGAAAGGTTAACACCAACATGTCCGGAATGTAAAAGTAAATTCTATAGACATTTTGGATCAGGTACAGAACGTATTGAAGAAGACATTAGGTCACTGTTCCCCAATGCACGTATTGGGCGGTTAGACAGTGATACAACCTCGCAAAAAGGAGCCTTAGAGTCCATACTAAAAGCCTTTGGCGATGGCGAAATAGATCTGCTTATTGGGACGCAAATGATTGCTAAAGGGCTAGATTTCCCAAATGTAGCACTGGTAGGGGTATTATCTGCAGATGTGCTGATAAATTTACCAGACTATAAAGCAAGTGAACGGGCATTTCAACTGTTGACCCAGGTTGCAGGTAGAACTGGACGTGGTGATACACTGGGGAAGGTTATTTTTCAAACCTACACACCAGACCACTATGCTATTCAGAATGCACAAGAACATGACTACGAAACTTTCTTTAAAAACGAAATACAACTAAGGCGTAGTTTTATGTATCCGCCTTATGTAGAAATGACTTCTCTTCTTTTAAGTGCATCTAATGAAGAAGAGGTCATCAAATACGCAAAAAAGCTGTATAATAGAATAGGAAACCAAATTAAGGATGATGGCATAGAGTTTCAGATTTATGGCCCCAGTCCAGGAATTTATTTTAGGCTTAGAAATAGATACAGATATCAAGTTATGATTAAGTACCGCAAGAAGAACCAAACAAGAGTGAAAACAATTATAAATGCCTGCGCTAAGGATATGCATAAAGAAACCAGTCGTAATGATATTACATTAAGCGTAGATCATAAACCCCTTAGCATCGTTTGATGCTAAGAATGACAAATGACAAATTACAAATTACGAATTACCTTAACCCGTAGAGTCGGTCTTGCGCCGACAAAAATCAACCTAATTTAACTATAAACTACAAAGCCAAAGGCTTTCAAATAGGGAGGAATCAAAATGGCAATACGAACAATTAGAACAGATGAAGATCCAGTATTAAGAAAAAAATCAAGAGTTGTTGAAGATGTAAATGATAAGGTGAGATCCTTAATAGAAGATATGATAGAAACCATGTACGAAGCCGATGGTGTAGGACTAGCAGCGCCACAAGTAGGCATTTTAAAGCGTATAATCGTTATCGATATTTACGATGAAACAGGTGTTAAAGTTATGATTAACCCAGAGATTGTTGAGGAAAAGGGTGAACAACTCGAAGTTGAAGGGTGTTTAAGTGTACCGGGCCGTTCGGGCATGGTTAAGCGACCACATTGGGTAAAAGCAAAAGGCTTAAATGAACAAGGCGAGCCTATCACAATTGAAGGTGAAGATTTATTGGCAAGAGCATTATGCCATGAAATTGATCATTTAAATGGCGTCCTCTTTACAGACATTATGATCGAGGAACCAAAACTATGAGAATAGTATTCATGGGAACCCCTGATTTTGCAGTGCCGTGTCTCGAATCAATAGTAGAGCAACACGACGTTATTGCTGTTTACTCACAACCAGACCGACCAAAAGGGCGTGGGAAAAAGATTCAATTTCCACCGGTTAAAGAAGCAGCGGTTAAACATGATATTCCAGTTTTTCAACCAGAAAAATTAAACACAGACCAAGCATATAATGAACTACTCAGCCTGAATCCAGATTGTATTGTTGTAGTTGCCTATGGACAAATACTTTCGAAGCGATTCTTAGAGCTACCTAAGCATGGTTGCATTAATGTACATGCATCTTTACTACCTGCATACCGTGGAGCTGCACCTATTAATTGGGTACTGGTAAATGGTGAGACTAAAACAGGTGTAACAACCATGCATATGGATGTTGGCCTAGACACTGGAGATATGATCCATAAGTCAGAAATTGATATAACTGAGAATATGATAGCAGGAGACTTACACGACCTACTGTCTGTTTCTGGTGCAGAACTTATATTAAAAACATTGTCTGCTCTTGAAGAGGGAACGGCGCCAAGAGAAAAACAAGACAATGCTTTAAGCTCATATGCTTCAATGATGAATAAAAAAATGAGTGAAATAAAGTGGTCTATGGAGGCACAAGCCATTCATAATCAAATAAGAGGGTTTAATCCGTGGCCAGTTTCATATACTGATTACCAAGGTACACGCATGAAAATGTACAGATCATTATGTATTGAGGGAACACACCAGAAAGAAAGCGGAACAATATTGAATGTTTCTGCCGAGGGTATGGACGTTGCTACTGGATCGGGTCTATTAAGAGTAACTGAAATTCAGGTCCCTGGTAGTAAGCGAATGGCTGTAAAAGATTATATACTAGGTCATGAAATAAAAGTGGGAACACGTTTAGGAGCATAGCCATGAGTGGAAATGTCGTATTAGATAAAAATCACAACGCTTTACAAAAAACCATTTGGGCACTGACTTTGATATGTGCAATAATTGTTTTTGGTCTTTATCAAGTGGTTCATTTGGATAATGCAGACATCTATGTAATTAGCATAAAAGTTATTATTATACTCATTGCCAGCATGATGTTTATTGCAACGGTTATGGGGATCGCCCTTTGGCGTTTAAGAAAGTCCATGCAAGGTAGTAAAACATTTAAAATGTTATACAGGACCCTACATGTCATGTATCCATTTCTTTATTCTTTGGGAAAATTATTGAGAATGAAGAAAAATGAAATTAGACGAAGCTATATCAGCGTAAACAACCAACTTGTACATATCTTGTTTGGTCGTTTTCAGCAAAAAGATGCACTCATATTAACGCCTCATTGTTTGCAAAATAGCGATTGTAATATAAAAGTTACTGGAAACTCTAATCACTGTAAACGTTGCGGAAAATGTAATATACAAACCCTTGTTGAACTGAGTGAAAAGTATGATATTCCTTTGGTTGTAGCTACGGGAGGAACCTTAGCTAGAAAAGCGATTGAGGATATTCGTCCTAAACTCATTTTTGCAGTAGCATGTGAACGAGATTTAGCAGCGGGTATATATGATATTCAGACCATACCTGTTATAGGCGTATTAAATGAACTTCCTAATGGCCCGTGTTTTAACACTGCTATTAACGTAGATGCGATAGAAAAAGAAATTAATGAATTAACAGAATAAATATTGAGAAGAACAAGTATGTTATTGTTAAAAACATACTTGTAGGAGGATATCCAAAAATGAATCAAGTAAATGCAAGAAGGGTAGCTTTGGATGTACTCAATGCTATAGAGCAAGAAGAAGCATACTCAAACTTAGCACTTCAAGAGGCGCTTCGTAAAAATCCAATGAAAAAAGAAGATAAACGCCTAGTAAGTAAACTCGTGTATGGTGTCATAGAAAACCGTATGCGTTTAGACTATTGTATTAAGCAATACTCTAAGACGAAATTAAAGAAGATACAATTGAGTGTATTAAACTTATTAAGAATGGCAGTGTATCAAATAGATTTTATGGAACGCATACCAAACTCTGCTGCTGTTAATGAATCAGTGAATATTACAAAAAAAGTGAATTTTAAATCAACCGGGTTTGTGAATGGTATATTAAGAGCTTATCTAAGAAATGGAGGGTGTAAAATTGACCCTAAATCCATGGATAAAGTGATGTATTTATCGATTCAGTATTCTCATCCTCAATGGTTGGTTGAAAGATATATTAAGCAGTTTGGTTATGACGCTACAAAAGCAATATTAATTGCAGATAACGAACCACCTGAGTTATCTATACGTATAAATCCTTTAAAATCCAATAGACAAAAGATTGAAAAAGAGCTTATACAAAACGGATTAGAAATAGCTGTTAATCCACTATTGGAAGAAGGACTTATAATCGAACGGTTAGGAGACCAGTCCATTGAAGTATTAGAAGCATTTAAAAATGGTGGTTTTAGTGTTCAAGATACAAGTTCTATGTTAGTTGGTTATGTTGTTGGTCCTAAAGAAGGTGAGCTCGTTATAGATGTATGTGCAGCACCTGGTGGAAAAACAACACATATGGCTGAATTAATGGGTGATAAGGGTCAGGTAGTAGCATTTGATATTCACAACCATAAAATAGACCTTATAAATAGTTATGCACACCGACTTAACTTACAAAGCATTAAGGCTAAAAGTTGGGATGCTACAAAGGTTTTAGAAGAATATATAGAACAAGCTGATAAAGTCCTCGTCGATGCGCCGTGTTCGGGTTTGGGAATTATTCGTAGAAAACCAGAAATAAGATACAACAAGTCGGTTGAGGATATTCATCAACTTAAAGAAATACAACTAGAGATAATGAAAACATCAGCAAAATATGTAAAAAAGAATGGACAATTGATTTACAGTACATGTACAATTGATAAAGAAGAAAACATAGATAATATCAAGCGTTTCTTAGAATTACATCCGAATTTTATTTTGGAAGATATCAATTCAGATTTACCTGAGGCATTAAGATCAAAAGAAAAGTTTTTACAGTTACTTCCGGGTGATCATGGGTTAGATGGATTTTTTATTGCAAGATTAAAGAGAGAAAAATAGAGCCGACTACTTATGTAGTGTAAGTAAAAAGGCAAAATCTGGAGTGATCCAATGAAAATAGCAGCTAGAACACATGTAGGAATGGTACGTGAAAAAAATGAAGATAGCTACTACATAGATGAAAAAGAGCGTAAACTCTTTGTTGTAGCAGATGGTATGGGCGGTCATCAGGCTGGTGAAATAGCTAGTAATATGACGGTAGAAACAATAGCCGTATTATTTAGAGAAAAACTAAATGGGCAAGGTTCACTTGATAATGCTAAAGAAACCATCGATGGCATTATTGATAAAGCAAATGAAGTCGTTTATCGAAAATCATTCGAAGACGATAAATTCAGTGGCATGGGGACGACTCTTGTCATGGCAGTATACCAAGATGACAAGATTTACATCGGTCATGTAGGTGATAGCCGCGCCTATTTGTTAAAAGATAATGATATGAAACAGATAACCAAAGATCATACTTTAGTGCAAGCTTTAGTAGACAATGGCACAATTACATCAGAAGAAGCTAAGATGCATCCAAAACGTAATGTATTAACGCGTGCATTAGGTACTAATAGAGCTATCGATATTGATGTTTATACTGTGGATGAGTTTGAAAATGAATCCATACTCATATTGTGTACAGACGGTCTCACAGGCGCTGTTTCTGATGAAGAAATTAATCGTATATTCAAATCATCTGGTGTAGACAATGGGTGTGACTCATTAATTGAACTAGCAAATGAACGTGGTGGGTATGACAACATAACCATTGTAGCAATTGAATTTACGAATGAATCAAGTGGAGGTAATGATTGATGATCGGTAGAGTATTAGGAAATCGATATGAAATCGTCGAAAAAATTGGAGAAGGTGGGATGGCACATGTCTATAGGGCAAAGTGCAATCTCTTAAACAGATATGTAGCTGTAAAAGTATTACGTTCGGAATTTGTATCCGACGAAGAGTTTTTAGGAAAGTTTGAGCGTGAATCTCAGGCTGCTGCAAGTCTTTCGCACCCTAACATTGTAAATATTTACGATGTTGGCACAGATGATGAAATTCATTATATAGTTATGGAACTTGTAAGTGGTACAACTTTAAAAGAGTATATTAAAAGCCAAGACGTGTTTATGTCTTCTGATGATATTATCCAAATTTCTAAACAAGTAGCATTGGCTATGGATCATGCCCATAGTAATGGTATTGTACATCGTGACATAAAACCTCATAACATTATGTTGAGTGAGGATGGCATGATTAAAGTTGCCGATTTTGGAATAGCACGTGCTGTTTCATCGTCTACGATTGCGCATACTAACGAAGCGGTAGGGTCAGTGCATTATGCACCGCCAGAACAAGCGCGAGGTGGGTATGTAGACGCACGTTCAGACATTTATTCATTTGGAATAATGATGTTCGAACTTGCAACTGGACGTGTACCATTTGAAGGTGACACACCTATAACTGTAGCCCTAAAGCATTTAAAAGAACAGGTTGTACCACCATCCTTAATTAATATGAAAATATCACAATCACTTGAAAAAGTGATATTAAAGTGTATACAAAAAGAACCAGGTGATCGTTATCAAGAGGCAGAAGAATTAGTAGAGGATCTAGGTAAACTAGAATCTGATCCTGATGCATACATTGAGATCTTTTTTAATGATGTAAACGCGCCAACGATGAAAATGCCTAATCTTGATGACTATGATGACCTTAGTACAAAAGAAGCAAATATGAGTAATGATTATGATGATGACTATGACTATGATGAAGAAGACGAGGACGACGATGATGGATATAACAGACGTCCGGTAAAGCGTGGACGTGTTAAAAAACGTGGTTTATTAGTTGCTATTGGTGCAGCTTTAATACTGTCCTTGTTAATCATTGTTCCTTTTGGTAGCAAACTCTTTAAGAGTGAACCTCAAGAATATGTAATGCGTGATCTTGTTGGACATCAGTTTGATACGGCTGACGAAATGCTTAAAACAATTGGACTTCAAATAGAGGTCATTGATGAAATTAATAGTTCAGAATATCAGGCTGGTGCTATTATTTCTCAGGATCCTAAAGAGAGTTCAAAAGTGAAGGAAGGACAAATTGTTAGGGTAAAGGTTAGTAAAGGCCCTGTAATAGTTCGTATTCCAAATTTAACGAATAAAGAATTTACTGATGCAACCCTTGTATTGGAAAATAATAAATTAGCAGTGGGTAATGTAGAATATAAGTTTGATGATTTACCAAAAGGACTTGTCATATCTCAAGACCCAGAATCGGGAACCAGTGTAGAAGAAAAAACAGTTGTTAATTTAGTTGTGAGTCAAGGTGTCGAGATTAAAACGGTAATAATGCCGAGTTTGGAAAGAAAGAATTTAGATGATCTTAAACAGCTTCTTTCTACGCTTAAATTAAACCTTGGTGAAGTGACAGAAGTATTTGATCCTCTAGTAGAAGAGGGCTTGCTAATAACTCAAAGTATTGCACCGGGTACAGAAGTAGATGAGCGTACTAGAGTCAATGTAACAATGAGTAAAGGACCTGAAACTGTAGAAGAAACAGACGTCGTTAATCCAGAAAATCCAACGGATATACCAACGACTGGTCAAATAGAAAAAGTATTCTATGTACCAACAGAGTTTACAGCAGCCGAAGAAGTGGTAAAAGTAATAAAGATAGAAGCGGGCATTTCTACTGTAGTATATGAACAACTGCATAAAAATACAGACGGACATATAAAAGTCGTTGTTAAAGGAAATGGTTCAGCTAAACTTAATATTTATTATGGTGATGTTATAATGCACACTATGGACGTTGTATTCGAATAAAATATCGATAAATTCCCCAACTTCTTTGTTGCGGCGTGCTTTACCGAATCTTATGTATGTTACTATACACCGCGATCCGCTAAAACACTTGCGCCGCGAATTTGGGGCTTTCTCGAAATTTTATTATTCTAATGAACTATCAGAGCCATCAAAATTCGTGTGCATCATAAGTTTGTGTATTATATTGAGTATTGTTTGAAAAGATTAAAACATTAATGGGGGGGGGCTATTTAAATAGCCCCATACATTTTATTGGTAATAGAGTGTGTAAAAGTTCAGATTGATGAAAAGCTCCAAGGTCAAGGAACAAAAGGTTCTCACGGGCGTAGCGTATTTACATACGTGAGCGTGTGAGGTTCTTGCGGTGACGAAGAGATTGGTGTTTTTCATCAATCTGAAAGGGGGAATGGGATGCAAGAGCAACAAAATGAGATGCTTAAAGGAATAATTCTAAAAGGCATAGGTGGTTTTTATTACGTAAAACATGAAGACAGCATTTACGAATGTAAGGCTCGAGGCATTTTTAAAAAAAGAAAAATAACTCCCCTTGTTGGCGATCGTGTGTCTATTTCGATTCAGTCAGAAGAAGAGAAACTAGGCGTTATAGAAGAGATTCATCCACGTAAGTTGGAAATGATTCGTCCTTCTGTTGCCAACGTAGATCAAGCGGTGATTGTATTTTCTGTAAAAAGCCCAGATCCAAACATTAATTTAATGGATAAGTTGCTAGCCATGTGTGAATACATGGGACTTAATGCTGTGCTTTGTTTCAATAAATTTGATTTACTTAAAGATGATGAATTTGATCATTTTTACAGCATGTATGAAAATGCAGGTTATAAAGTATTAAAAACAAGTACCAAAATTAATCATGGAGTAGATGATCTGATAACGGTATTAAAAGACAAAATATCTGTTTTTGCTGGCCCATCGGGTGTAGGCAAATCTTCATTGTTAAATAATGTTCAGCCAGGTCTCAAATTAAAAACAGGGGCTTTGAGTGATAAAATTAAAAGAGGTAAGCACACAACAAGACATTCTGAGTTAATAGAATTAGCTACAGGTGGATGGGTTGTTGATACGCCTGGATTCACATCTTTAGATATTAACTATATAGAATTAGCAGAACTAGATACCTTGTTTAGAGAGTTTAGAGACTTTAATAATCAATGTAGGTTCAACAATTGTATGCATATATCAGAACCGGGATGTGCAGTCATAGAAGCCTTAGATGAAGGCGACATTCATCCAAGTAGATATGAATCGTATAAATATTTCTATAATCAAATTACAGAACACAGGAGGTATAAGTCATGGTAAAAATGGCACCGTCCATATTGTCTGCAGATTTTGGACATTTATTAGACGACATTAAAAAGGTAGAAGAAGCAGGTGTAGAACTATTACATATAGATATCATGGATGGACATTACGTACCCAACATTTCATTTGGTCCTGTTGTCTTAAAATCAATTCAGGGTAAAACGTCAGTACCATTTGATGTTCATTTAATGATTGAGAATCCAGACCAATATATCGAATCTTTTGTACAAAGTGGTGCAAATATTATAACTGTTCATGCAGAAGCAACTGTACATTTACACAGAACGATTCAAAACATAAAGAGCCATGGTGTTAAAGCAGCAGTTTCATTAAACCCTGCTACGCCACTAGTGGTATTAGAAGAAGTCTTACCAGAACTTGATATGGTACTGCTTATGAGCGTAAACCCAGGGTTCGGTGGACAAAGCTTTATAGAGACTACTTTAGATAAAATCACGCGATTAAGAAAAATGATAACAGATCGTGGTTTAGACATTGATATACAAGTTGATGGTGGCGTAAAACTAACCAACGCAAAAGCAATTGTAGATGCAGGTGCTAACGTACTTGTTGCTGGTTCTGCAATATTTGGAACAGACGATATTGCTGAAACAGTTCAAAAGTTCCGTGAAGTGGTTAAATAAAGAAGCTAAGAGTTAAGAGCTAAGAGCTATATAATTCATAATAATACGTAGTGGTCGGTCTTGCGCCGACCATTTTCTGTATCTAAATATAAATATAAA
>Ga0070724_10002130_pt1 | contig 11267 bp, 8 predicted proteins | sample tdDd001_FD_67278 | JGI IMG/M metagenome (GOLD analysis project Ga0070724, IMG submission 67278) | Marine sediment microbial communities from the Atlantic coast under amendment with organic carbon and nitrate - tdDd00.1 | ecosystem: Environmental > Aquatic > Marine > Coastal > Sediment | place...
GCCACTTCGATGGCCAGTTGTGGATCACTCTGAACATAGCTGTCTACACTCTCAGTCACCATCAATTTAACAACCTCAGCCATTTTAGGAATATCTATAAGCGGCTTCACAAATGGCGTCTTTCCATTTTTAATAACCACCCGTGCTATATTTGTACAATGATCCCCAATACGCTCAAGATCTGTAATCATCTTCATAATGGCACTGACTTTACGCAAATCGCCTGCCAATGGATTTTGGAGTGCTATAAAATCTAAACTTTTTTTCTCAATGGACATTTCCATATTGTCAATATTTGAGTCTAGTCTTATAATTCTGTTTGCCAGTTCCAAATCTTGTTCAAGCAAAGTCTTTATCGACAATTCAATCAGCTCTTCTACTTGGGTGCTCATTTTGAGCATCAGTTCCTCTATTTCCAACAACTTCGCTTCCATTTGTAGACGCATCTTTTACCTCCTCTATTAACCGAATCGACCCGTAATATAATCTTCTGTCTTCTGATTTGCAGGATTGCTAAACAGTTTTGACGTCTGATCATATTCGATCAATTCTCCCATCAAAAAGAATGCGGTGTTATCAGAAATACGTCCCGCCTGTTGCATGGAATGCGTAACAATAACAATGGTATAGTCTTTCTTTAGGTTTGCAGCAAGCTCTTCAATTTTGAGTGTTGCAATCGGGTCAAGAGCAGATGTAGGTTCATCCATCAATAACACTTCCGGTTCAACAGCTAATGCTCTTGCTATACATAGACGCTGTTGTTGTCCTCCAGATAGACCTAAAGCATTTTTCTTAAGGCGATCTTTAACTTCGTCCCAGATAGCCGCTTGACGCAGACTACGTTCTACAATCTCATCCAGTTCAGATTTTCTCTTAATGCCATGAGCGCGAGGTCCATATGCGACATTGTCATATATACTCATTGGAAATGGATTTGGTTTTTGAAAAACCATACCGACTTTTTTTCTCAGATTGATCACATCAATGTTATTGTATATATCTATGCCATCAATTTTAACTTCGCCGTTGATTGTCACACCTTCAACCAAATCATTCATGCGGTTTAATGTTTTTAAGAATGTTGACTTGCCACATCCAGAGGGTCCAATTAGTGATGTAATTTTTTTCTCTTCAATATCAATTTTAATCTCCTTCAATGCTTTGAAATCACCATAGTAAAGTTCCAAATCTCGCACTGAAATTTTGGGATTTTTGTTCATCAAATTCATTGTATTCACCATCCGTTATGATCAATTCCTGTTCAGCTTTTTCCCTAAATAATTCGCACTAAAATTTATAATAAAGACCAAAACAATTAAAACGGTCGCAGTGGCATACGCCTTTTCAAAAGAGATACCTTCTTTAGCAAGCAAGTACATGTGCACAGATAGCGTTCTTCCCGATTGCATCATAGATTCAGCAACACGTGGCACCATACCCGCGGTCAAGAACACAGCAGCCGTTTCGCCAACCACACGCCCTACACTTAATATAACGGCTGTTATAATCCCTGGTAGCGCATTAGGAAGCACCGTTTTCCATACTGTTCTGAGTTTTGTTGCACCCAGTCCCAAACTGCCTTCACGAAGTGCATTTGGTACCGCTTTTAATGCTTCTTCTGTGGTCCGAACAATTGTTGGTAGGACCATAATCGATAGGGTGAGTGATCCTGCTAAAATTGACCAACTGAATTTCAAATACACAACGAAGAAAATCATACCAAACAGACCGAAAACGATTGATGGTATACCCGCAAGTGACTCTGTCGCAAATCGAATCAACTTTAACATTCGACCGGGTCTGGCGTATTCATTTAAGTATATGGCTGCAAGAACACCAATGGGTGTTGATATAAGCAGGGATACTGCAATCATGTACACGGTATTTACGATCATTGGGAAAATACCACCCTCTTCACCGTTTGACGCCGATGTTAAAAATTCAAAACTAATTTCACCGATGCCATTTGACACAACGTATATCAGAATCCACGCCAGCACGCCAACAGTTATCGCCGCTGACAACCATACTAGTCCTAGGATTAAACCATCTTTTGTTTTTCTTGACATTAGACGTCACCAACCTTTGATGTAAAGGCATTGAGTAGTATATTCAGTGCCATAATAAAAATGAATAATACAACACCGGTTGCAAATAGCGCCTGCTGATGTAGACCGTATGCATATCCCATTTCCATTGCAATATTTGCTGTGAGTGTTCTAATTCTGTCAGTCATTTGATCTGGAATCATTGGTGTGTTGCCCGCTACCAATATGACAGCCATCGTTTCGCCAATGGCTCGACCGATTCCTAATATGACAGCTGTAAGAATTCCTGACTTTGCAGCCGGTAGAATCACTTGGAATATTGTTTGTATCTTTGACGCGCCAAGCGCCAGTGCTCCTTCTTTATATTCCTTAGGCACAGCGCGAATGCTTGTTTCAGATATGCTCACCACTGTTGGAAGTATCATAATAGCCAGTATGATTATGACCGCGAGCAGTGAATTTCCACCACCTCCGAGCGTTTCATCGATTATTGGAACGATGATTATCAGCCCAAAGAATCCGTAAATGACTGATGGTATACCTGCCAAAAGTTCCACTGCCGGTTTAACGATTCTAACCAACCAGTCCGGCGCGACTTCCGAAATGAATACGGCTGTCATAATACCAATTGGAACACCTAGCACAATAGCGCCAAGTGTGCCGTAAATCGATCCGACAATCATAGGTAGTATCCCGTAAACATCTCCGAGAGGCTGCCACTTCGTTCCAAATATAAAGTCAGAAAATCCAATCTCAAATATCGCTGGTATACCTTCAGTAAATATAAACAGTGAGATCACAGCCACACTGAGTACAGCTACAAAAGCTGAAATAAAGAATATGCTTTCAATAATTTTTTCGCTTCTTTTTCTTTTACGAATTCGAACAGGATCAAGCATTGCTGTTTTTATCTGATCAATCGATTGACCATTTTCATAGGCGTTTGTGTCCACCATGTTGTCCCTCCAAACTTAACAGTTTTCCTTAACATTGCAGTTTCATTATAAGCACCGCACGTTTCGTCAACGTTAAGCACGTGTTAACCCTATGTTAATTCGACTTTATTGTGTTAACTTCATGTTATGAACGCTGTGAGCACATCTCTACTCAATATATATTCCATTCAACAAAAGAGCCCCATACATATGCATGAGACTCTTTCACTATCGTATTTTCATAAATTTTATTGATCTTATACTTAATTGGTTTTATTTAACTGGGATATTTTTTTCTGCCACAATGGCTTGACCTTCTGCTGAGAAGACAAAGTCAAGATAAGCTTGTGTCACTTCATCATTAGAGCCTTTTGTAAGCATTAAAAATGGGCGAGATACTTTATATTCATCTGCTAGAATGGCTTCAACTGTTGGCTGAGCGCCATCAACTTCAACACCACTTACTGTCTCATCGATATATGAGAGTGAGATGTAGCCGATCGCATATGCCTTAGACGCCACATTGGCTTTTACTGCACCATTGCCTTCTGCGATCAATGCATCTTCTCTTACAGCTGAAACCTTCTTGCCATTTTCATTTTTAACCTGCACTTTTGTAATATCTTCAAAAGCACCACGTGTACCTGAACCTGCTTCACGAGACACGACTAGAATCTCCTTGTCTTCGCCACCAATTTCATTCCAGTTTGTGATTTCACCTTTAAAGATGGCTGCCACTTGGTCCATTGTAAGAGCTTTTACTGGATTTGATGGATTTGTTACAACAGCGATACCATCGTAACAAATGATGTGTTCATCTAGTCCCAATTCTTTTTCAGCATCTTTTAAATTACGAGATGCCATACCAATACCAGCAGATCCATCGTTTGAAGCTTTTACGCCCGCTGTCGATCCAACGCCTTGTACATCTACTTTAACGTTTGAATTTGCTTTCATAAATGCTTCAGCAAGTTTTTGAGCCACTGGTGTTACAGATGTGGAACCAACAAGTACAACATTGCCTTTTAGTCCTGTTTCTGAATCAGCCGCCTCAGCTGAAGCTTCTTCTACACCACCTGTACACCCCGCAAGCATACCCATAGTTACAACTAGAACCAGTCCAAATATCATGAATTTCGAATTTAATTTGTTTCTCATTTTAGAATCTCCTTCCAAACTTTTGTCTAATTTGATATTGCCAAGGTCAGTATAGCAATGTTCTTCGTAGGTTGTGTTGACTTACAGTAAAGCTTGTGTAAAGGCCATGTTAATTCAAATGGATCCTTTTGGAATTCTGATATATGCGCACAATAAAAGCACCAAGGATATGAGCATCCTTGGCGCTTAATTTGGCAACAAAAAAACTTTTCTCGGTAACTGGCTGTCTTGCGATTGATGTACAAAGTTATTATATATAACTTTGTTCAAATTACTTCTCTCATCAAAACGTTTAGACCCTGATAGTTTTGCGTCGTTGTTTTTCGACAACTTTGCTATTAATACCGAAAAGTTTTGTTGGTAGCCTGTCAACCCTGCATTCAAATGGATAATTGTTAATTATCAAAATGATGTGTAGGTCATGGGCTTTGCGTCGTTAATTTTCATTAACTTTGCTTTGTTTATATATACCACTATATAACGGGTTGAAACACAATAAGGTAAAATAATTACCTTTTTTATTGAAACATCGGAATTTTTACAATAAACTCTGTGCTTTCACCATAGTTTGATTGAACATCAATCGTTCCACCAAAGGATAATACGACGTGTTTAACTATAGCAAGTCCAAGGCCTGTACCTCCGACATTTCTCGATCTGGCTTTATCCACACGGTAGAATCTTTCGAAAAGCCTATCAATATGTTCTTCTGAAATACCTATTCCATTATCTTTTATAGATATATTTAACGTACCATTCATTTCGAACATCTTAATCCATACATGTCCATCATCTTGAGTGTATTTTATACCGTTATCAATCAAGTTGATCATCATTTGTTTAAACCACCCTAGATTTCCGAACAACTCACTTTTAATGACCTCACAATCAATTGTGATCTCAACATTCTTCTTTTTACTAATTTCCTTGAGCATTTCAACAACTTCCTCAGTTGCTCTACATACGTCGATCTGTGCCATTTCAATCATACTGCTTCGTTTTTCAATATCAGATAAAATAAGTAAATCTTCAATAAGTACGGATAATCTTCCTGTTTCCATGTCAATAATATCCAGGAATTTATCACGTACTGCAATATTATCAACAGCACCATCCTTTAAGGTCTCAACAAAGCCTCTAATGGATGTAAGCGGTGTTTTCAGCTCATGTGATACGTTGGCCACGAAATCTTTTCTCATAATTTCCAACTTACGCATATCGGTCACATCCGCAATAATAATCACCACACCAAGTCTTTCGTTGGCGCGTTTTGAACTAACTATAGGATTTGAATGTAAATTCAAAATGCGGTGTTCCGGTCTATGCATTTCAATTTCGATTGCCGTCTGAATCTTATCTAGTATTAGAGTCTGTATTTGTTCATCTAATTTATTACTTCTAAATACTTCAAGAATGTGCCTGCCTTTTATTTCATCTTCACTAAACCCAAATATAAGCTCTGCAGCAGGATTAATAAACATAACATGCTTATGATTATCCACAGCTATAACGCCATTGATCATACTAGACAGTATTGCACTATTCTTTATATTTTGATCTTCGATTTCCATAATTTTATTTCCCAGTTCTTCACTCATCTTATTAAAGTTCTGAGCCAATTCTCCAAGTTCATCATCTGCATCATAGTAAATACGATGGCCAAAATTTCCACTCGCAATGTCCTTCGAAGCAATAGACATATCTTGAATAGGATTCACTATGACCTTTAAGAATCTAAAGCCTAACAGAACAGCCACAACAAGACCAAACGCCGCTGAGAATAGGATGGTTCTAAACAGCTGGTTGTTAAATGTTGATATTTCAGTTAGAGGCACCGAAAGCCTTACAACATAGTCTTCTCCAGTGCTTAGCACCAGAGGAATAGCTACATAATAAAGGTCCATACCGATCGACTGTGAGTATCTTTGACTCACTCCAACTCCACCATTAAATGCCGCTTGTATCTCTGGTCGAGAACCATGATTGTCCAATTCCTCAGGATTTGCATCTGAATCTAAAGTAACCACGCCATCTTCATCAACAATGGTCACACGGGCATCAAAACTATGTGATTGGAACTTGATCATCTGATCAAAGTCTTCAAAATTATAACTTAAATCACTTTGAAAAAAACCACTGATCAAGTACGCATTACTCAACAATCTGTTTTCAACACTGTCTATAAAATCTTCCTGTAACAGAGCATGGGCAAGCAACCCCGTTGCAAGAATCCCAATAATCATAAGGCTTATTACAAGTATATTTATTCTACGTCTCATAGTTTCCTCTACTCTACTTTACTTTGTATCCAACGCCACGTACGGTTTCAATATACTTAAATTCTCCATCACTTTCGATTTTGCTTCTTAAATGTCGGATATGAACATCCACTGTTCGCGTTTCGCCAAAATAGTCGTACCCCCATATTTCATCAAGCAAGAAATTTCGCGACAACACTTTACCACGGTTTTCAGCCAGTATTTTAAGAAGTTCAAATTCTTTGAGCGTTAATTGGAAGACTTCTTCCGCTCTTGTAACCTCATGTTTATCAATGTCTATTATTAAGTCTTCAACGGTAATCTTTCCAGTGTCCTTAAGCGGTTGTGTGTTCTGATACCTTCTTAGAATAACTTTAATTCGTGTCAGCAATTCACGAATGCTGAAGGGTTTGGTAATGTAGTCATCTGCTCCAATTTCAAGACCAATTATTTTATCGGTTTCACTGCTCTTTGCAGTCAGCATAATAATTGGAATTTGTTTGATTTCTCTATTGCTCTTAATCCTATTACAAACCTCAATGCCATCAATCTCTGGAAGCATCAGATCTAAAAGAACCAGATCAGGTTTTTCCATTTCAACACGTTTTAGGCCATCACGACCGTTAAATGCATATGACACTTTATATCCATTGCTCTCCAAATTGAACTTAATCAGTTCAACGATATGTTCTTCGTCCTCTATAATTAATACATGTGGCTGAGACATCTATATCCTCCTTACGTGCAACCGCTCATTTGAATCTTCCTCACAAGTATAAAACAACATTGTTAAGTTCATATTAACTTGCGTTATTTTTTTGTTTTCATTCTTAAAATGCATTCGACTTATTCACCTGAAACCCTTTAATTTCAAATAGTTATACGTGCTAATAAATTATAATTTTCTATTATCATATATAGTGTTTTCTGGCTTTAATTAATCATTTCCTGGCCAATTAACATAAAATAAATAAAAGCCACCTCATTCGAGATGGCTCCAAATCAACAACATTGTCGACAAAATGAGGTGGCTATAGCTTACTGCTAGAAATTTTCTATTGTCTCTACTGATAGACCAACCTGATATACTCGCTTATCTGCACCAATGATTGACAGAAACTTGTATAGCTCATTGTCTTCTACACGGTGCTTCACTGGTGTTGTAATATATTCAACTTGCCCATTTACTAATGGTACATAAGCTGGGTCAATCTCATAAAGATTAAGACCTATGGTTTCACGTTCATTACAGAATTCAACAACGCCTTTGATATCTGTAATATAGATAACATCCACATCGTACCTCTTACAAAGTGACTCAAGCTTCTCATTGCTTAGACTTTGACCTATAAGTGTCTTTTCTATGTCTTGCACATCTCGGAGCATTTTACCGCGCATTACTTTGTTTGCAACGAATTGTAGGAGTTCATCAGCATTTGAATTTAGATCGTCTGTAAGTTTTGACAAATTATCCGTTTCACTGCTTTGAATCATAACTTGCGACGCCGCTTCTTCCATCCTAGAAGTGATTTCTTCAGAGAATCTTGTGACCTCAACAATTTGATCAGAAATCTTCTTTCCATCTTTGGTGACATTCTTTATGGCAGAATTCATGCCTTGAATATACTCTTGACTTTTCTCGAGTGAATGCTGAATTTCAGTGAATTCTTCAATGGTGTGCTCTACTGTCACATAGCCATTTTCAATATACTCACGATCCGAATCTACGGATGTTTTAATGTTTTCAAGCCCATCTTTTAATGTATCAATGGTGTCACTAATTTTTGTAGATGCTTGATTTGTCTCACTTGAAAGTTTTGAAATTTCGGATGCCACAATGGCAAATCCTCGACCGTGTTCACCGGCTCTAGCTGCTTCAATTGATGCATTAAGTGCAAGTAGATTCGTCTGCTCAGCAATCTTATTTACAAGGCCATTGAGCTCAATAACTTCATCTGAACTGTTATACAGGACTTCAACACGTGTTGAAATACTTACAATCAATTCACGGACCTGTTTCATAATTCCAAGTATTGATGCCGTTGATTCAATACTTCCTTTTGTAGCCTCAATGGTATTTGTAGAGAATGTATACGTTTCCTGCATATCTGACTCCATTTGCAGAAGTTCATTTACAATGCGTTCCATCTCTATCCGAGACTCCTGAAGCATTGAGAATTGTTCATCTGAACTTTGACTTGTCGCTTCAGTAGAACTTGATATACCCTCCATGGCTGAGTTAAGTTGATCAACTATGCCTTTTTGACTGTCACTTATATCTGTTATTTTTCTAGATACACTAATTTGGTCTTTAAAATTCGATTTAAGTCCATCGACCATTTCGTCAAGCGTAAATAGAACATCATCCATCATCATTGATTTGACTTTCGGTACCTCAACTGTCAGATCATTATTGTTCACTTGTTTTACTATACTTTCCACATGATGTACCCCATCAACTATTTTCCGAGTCAGTATAAATGCCAGAATTGCCGCAATAATGAGTGTAGATAATATGCTAAAAATCCAATTACCCATAACAGCTCCAGCCAAGATTGATACGGCTACAGATACTACAATGACAAAATACATGCTCCAAAAGATCTTCCCCTGTTTCGTTTTCATGACTTTCCCCCTGATCGTTGTACAACTATAGTGGAATTTTGTAAATAATAATAGCCCGAAATCTGTATACTGCTGTATTGCTTATCTCTAAACAAGATGCCCTAGAACTATAATTTCTCATTCACTCAAAAAAACCTTTATATATATTCTACAAATTTTCACAAAATTACATATGGACGTTTAGAATAACATATGTGCCGCACGTGAGTTTACATAAATAAAACCCCTTTGTTTTACCAAAGGGGTTACTTTTACTCCTGTTGCATCACATCAACCACGTGTATGCTGTTGTCTTTCACTAGGTTTACAAATCCGCCATCGGTCTTAACGAGTGGTCGAATCGGATGATTCTTCTCAATGAAGATGATTTCACCACTTGCTCCATTGCTTAACTGTACCTGATTACCAACAAAATACTGCACAATGTTAGATACAAACACTTTACTATAGAAAGGATCAAGTGACCCAAACGATTTCTCTTGAATTTGACCTGCAACCATAAATGGACAATCTCGCCCACGGTAAACACGGTCCGACGTCATCGCACTATATATATCAGCAATCGCTACAATACGAGCGTACGGGTGAATATGTGGTCCTTTTAAACTATTCGGATAACCACTTCCATCACTTCGCTCATGATGTTGCAAAACCCCTGATAGCACAGCTTCATTAAATTGCTTAGTATTGGCCAAGAGAACATATCCAAGTGTTGGATGAGAGCGCATGACTTTAAACTCAGCATCAGTTAATTTCGAAGGTTTGTTTAATATTTCATCTGGAATATTGCATTTTCCAATATCGTGAAGAAGTCCAGCAATGGACAAATCTTTCAGTTCATCGGGCTCCATTCCAAGCCAACTGCCTATTAAAGCTGCATAAAGGCTCACCTGAACAGAATGTTCAAATGTGTACTCATCACTTTGTTGGATTTGCCATATTTTTTGCGCGATATCTTTGCCGGATTCCACTTCACTAAGCAGCGGCCCTACAACGTGTTCAACATCGGCATACAGCACCTTCCCACCAAGGATTGCACCCTTAAAAAGCGATTTAAAACGGTCAACCGAACCTCTATATTCTGCCTGAAACTTAATTTGAGCCTCAGTAAGAACAGGAGCTGCCAATTCGTCTTCACGTAAATCGCTAAATGCTTTTATTCTAACATCAAGAATTCCGGATTCATATTTCAAGTAGTCCACATGTGCTTCTTTCAGCACGGTCCCAACTGAAATGATCAGAACTCCATTCAAATCATATATTTCTTGATTAATGACCATGCCCTTCTCGAGATAGTCAACACTGATCGTTTTCATGAATATTCGCTCCTGATTTTTTATACCTAACCCACCCTATTATAGCATATAAATCAGAAAACCGATTCAGAAGTCCTATGAAACATGATATTCAGCCCATCAAATTGAGATATTCTCCACAAAATGCTACAATTTATTCCATTTTGTTATAATTCCAATAGAGTATTTGCATTAATTTGAAATTATTTACATTGCAATGAGTTCTATGTTATAATTGTCTTGTTTTAATATACTTATTCTTGACGGTTCGGCAATTATTGCTGTAACCAGAGATTATTGAGTGCTATCCCTATCATTCTGTTGGGGGACGGATTGCTCTGGATTTAAGATGCTCAATATTTGTTAATAAATAGACAAACTCCCTAGTCTTGCGTTAATAGCGCGTTCCATACTATGGAATTAGGCAGTGTGAAAGGGGACAACGGCATGCAAACTAAAGGATTAACCATTGGACAAAGAATACGCATGACACGTAAGTACTTAGGTGTTAAGCAGTATGAAATCACAAGCGGTAAGATTACACGTAACTTAATCAGTGCCATTGAAAATGACAAGGTTCGATTGACACCTGAGAACGCACGACTAATTTACGATAACTTAAACCGCTTCGCTACTGAGCGAAACCTCGAAATTGATCTGGACTTAAGTGAGGTTCTTGGAAGCGAACCTGACTTCCAAGCAGAGATCAAAGCCGAAATGTACATCAATCAACTGAAAAGATTCCTTAAAAGTGAGGATGCTCCATCGGATGATGTTATTCATGAAATTGAAGACTTCTTATACGCATGGGATATTCCAATTAAGAAAGCAGAAGTCTATACACTCTTCGGAGATATTTATGGACTCAAAAACGAAAAACTTCGTCAGTTATTCTACTATACGAAGGCATTTGAATTATACTCAGTGGAAAAATACATAAATTCACTT
>Ga0070724_10002131_pt1 | contig 11267 bp, 4 predicted proteins | sample tdDd001_FD_67278 | JGI IMG/M metagenome (GOLD analysis project Ga0070724, IMG submission 67278) | Marine sediment microbial communities from the Atlantic coast under amendment with organic carbon and nitrate - tdDd00.1 | ecosystem: Environmental > Aquatic > Marine > Coastal > Sediment | place...
CTGTTATGAGGCCTCCAAATTTGATGCATCTCTTCTTCAATTTGTGACAAGACAAACTGAGGGGTAAAGATATTGTCTAGACCATACTGGAGTGAAATTTGCTCTTCAACAGCATTCCACTTCTGACCATCTAAAGCAACCAACTCTGACAGGTCCATCTCAAAGAGCCCTTTATATAATAAATAAGGGATTTCCTTAAAATTCTCTAATACACTATTCCCAATTTCAGTAACATGGTCTCCTATGATTTTTTGACCTTGAGGAAGGTTTTTAAGGGATCTTTGAACCCCTACCAAGTCCCCGTGTGCAGTTTCAACTTCACCATGGAGCTGTAAAGCAAGACCTTGGCTGTAGGGATGTTTGTCCATTCTTTTGGTCTGAAAACCGAATAACATTTCCCCTAGTGCATGTCTTATTGTCGACTTTCCAGCTTCATTTTCACCAAGAATTACATTCACACCATCTTTGAAGTGAATTGGAGCAGATTCATCTGTAAACTTCCCATAATTATATATATTGAGTTTATTTATTTTCATTATGTTTCACCATTTTGTACAACCACTCGTCACCGACTTGATTAATTAGGTCCTCGATCCATGCTGTTTCATTATCAGGTTTTTCAGCAAATGACACACTACCCGCATATTCAACTAACTTCTGTTTTAATTCCGGACTTGTCAGCATTTCCTCAATAAAACTAGCAAAAGGTGAGGCCTTCAAAATTTCGTTTTTATCTACATAAGGCGTCAATCGATCCGTGTTTACTTCAACAAATAGAACCTCTGCATCTTCCCTAATATCACTTTCAAGCTCTTGTTTTAATCCTTCTTTTTGCAAGCTATCATAGTATTTACTTGCACCTTCTAACATAACGCGTACAAGGAAACTTTTCCTTATCTTTCTTTGCGACTTCATTTTGCTGATTTCTTGTATAATTTTGGACTTAATATCATGCAGTGTTACTGAACTGTTGGTTTCAAAACTTGAACTTTCAGACTGAATGTCGACATAAACGCTTTGAAACTCTAACACAGAGAAGTCAACAAACTTCAGGTTGGGTTGTGCACCCGGTTCTTCTAGTTCTACTAAAATCCCACCCTTTTCTCCGATTTCATTGGCATGTAAACCTTGTAATGATCCAGAATATGCTGCTTTATGGGATGGCCACAACTGCATTTTGTGAATATGTCCAAGTGCCCAATAGTCGTATTTCTTAGAGGACAACTCATTTAAATTTGTTTTCATATAAGGTTCATGTTCACCCGTTGCTAATCCACTCGCAGTGAATGTATGCATTGCACCAACATGATAGGCACCTTCACTTCTTATCGGGAAAGTTTCAATTCTAGATAAACTCTCCGCTTTATTCTCAAATCCATTTGCAGAGATATAACACTTTTCACCACTTTTTAATGGGATTTCTATCGTCGTAGACTCAGGTTTGGTAACAAAGTTTATCCCTTCAGATTTTAAGTTCCAATTTAACTCGGATGATGGATCATGGTTTCCATGTAAGGCTATAACATAAATATTTGCTAAGCTCAAACGCTCAAACTGCTTTTTTAAAAAACTTTCAGTTGCATACGAAACCTGACCTTTATCACAAAGGTCACCTGTAATTAGCAACAAGTCCACAGACTTTTCAATAGCATAATCAACAGCATTTGCAAAGGCTCTATTCAACCCAGCTTTCAATGCGGAACGAACAACTTCTGGATAACGACCATAAACTGCGTCAAAATGTAAATCTGATATATGTAAAATACGAAGCACCTTCGAACCACCTTCCTAACTCATTTTTTTACTCATATCTATTTTAACAAATTTTCTGGATAAAGAGGTGTTTTAAATTCAATATTACAGCTATATTAAACCTTTGGAAAATCTATACTTTGAGGGTTTAAAGACGCGTGCAGTTATTATATAATATATGAAAAGTAGGAATTTATCCTAAAATCAGGAGATTGATACACATCCTCTCTTGAGTGGAATACAAAAGTAAAGGTGGTTTTCGTATGAGTGCATCCTACACTGAGAAATTCAATGTGCTGGAAGTCTTTGAACAAAACCCATATCAGAAAATTATGATGGGGGCAAGAATTGATAATCCAGATGATGTAGTGGTTATCAATGTATTTAAAAAGGGACCGCATTTGGCTCCAGACTTTTTGCAAACGGCACAAGAAGCATTAAGCAACATTATCCATACTGAAGATGGGGACTCTGAACAGATCCTTGTTACTGATTATCAAGAAGGAATGTCATTACATAATTATTTAGAAGGTTTTCCAGCGGATGCTGATAAGCGAACGAACCTCGCGAATGCATATATTCAAAAAGCGCTGAAATATAGTAAGTTTAACAACTATTTTAAGACAATTTTCTTAGATGATAATCAAATAATTGTTCGTGATGAAGATTTATTATTAAACGAACTGATCATCGTAGATGAACAAATTGAAAATGGTCATGGCTTTGAAAATGTTGTAGAAAAAATTTCTTCTACTCTAGACCTTATTTTTAAGTCAGGTAAAGGCGCCCAGCATGATGGTGAAAGCAAAGAACGAATCGATGCTTTCCTAAGCAGTTTATCTGTGAATGCTGGTGTTTATAAGAATCTTGAAGACGTTTCAGCAGCATTTAAGAAAACCTTTATATTTGATTCATCAGACTCTGAAAAAGACGCAGGCTCAGTTGCTGCTCCCGTTATCCCTGTGGTAGTCGATGGTGACAAGGAGCAATCAAATGAGGGCCCTGTTGAAGAAGCAAGTCCTGAGGTAACTCAAACACCTGAACAACCTACAGAAGACGCACCTTCTCAGCCAGAACGTGAGGTTGAACTCGAAGGCCTTGAAGTGGTGAACGAGATATTTGATGATGCGAACGAAGAACCTGAGAAGAAAAGAAATGCAGGTCCTCTGGCGCTTATATTAATTGCTTTAGCTGTTATAGCCGCATTCTTTGCATTTGCTAACCCATTTGCTGACAAAGAAATTCAGTTACCTGAAGCTTCCTTTGTTAGACAGGAAATTGACGGTAAACTTTCCTTTAAAAACACAAGTCAAGTATTTGGCAAAGACAACAGTATTGTTATGTCAGAATGGAAAGTGTTTGCAGTTACAGACAGTGGCGACAAGCAACTTAAAACCTCTGATGACAGTAACTTAGACCTAATCATTAAAAACTCTGGCACATACCGTGTTGAACTTCGAGTTCAAGATAACAATAAACAATGGAGTAAACCTGCAAGTGAAGAGTTCACATACACTGTAAATGAAGTTGGAAACTTGGATGGTGACACTGATGGTACTGCTAAACCTCAAGAGAAACTTGAGAAGTACCTGATTGAATACTCAGGTGATAACATTTCAAGAGATACGTCCCTATATAGAAGTGGCACAGAATCCATTAAAATGGACCTTACACAAGGTGATGCTACACTTACTATGAAGGATCTTGAAATTGATAACAGTTCGATTGTATCCATGTGGATGCTTTCAGATGATACAAAACCTGTTATGATCACGTTTAAAGGTTACAATGGGGATAAGCTTGTATTCTCTAAAGAAATCAAACATGTACCACGTGCAGCGAATATTTGGGAAATGGTTGAAACAAAAGTTGATGCTGAAGGTGTTGACTCAATGAAACTTATCTTCTCAGGTGCAAGCACTATTTGGATTGATGACATAGACATTAGTTCATTTAAATAGAATTTAGTTCATTAAAAAAGCCTCGTAGGATAAATCTTACGAGGCTTCTTATTTGCTCAAATTCACTACGCACCATAAACTCACAACTCCTAATCACCGCCGTAGTAAGGTTCGACGCCCGAATTCATAGGTTTCTCATCTATAAATTTACAATGAGAGAATTTTTTGTGTGACTAGGCGCAAAATTAGATGGATGCAGGAGCGTACTGGGGTACGTGACTGCCTTCATCTAATTTTAGTAACGACGTCACACGGAAAATTATCCATTATAAAAGCTACTTTTCGTATTAAAGTCGAAAAGTAGCTTTCTAATCGTTTATAAAATATTCACAATTAAATATTTCCATTTTTGTTACACCTATTCTCAATATGGTGGCACCAACTCCTCTTTCGTACACCTTAGAACTTGAGTTTACTTCTTCTTTAGTTTCGATTCTAGATGTCAACCTGGTGGTCTCACCTCTTCCAATTACTAACTTATACCGTTTGTGAATTCACTTTGTTTTATTTGATATATTAATTATAACAGAATTTTCAGATAATTCAACCTTTATTTTTATTACAAACCTATGACAATTAAAAATAATCCTGGGGAAACGTTTTCACCAGGATTATTCATTCCTTGTATATTCTTTACAACTCGTGAATATGAAACTCATTTAAGATAGTGTTTGCAAAGTCCTCAGCTTTTTCTTTGATATTCTCAATTTCCATTACACTACCTGGATCATTAGCAATTGCAGATAATGCAAATTCTGGCGGTAACATATATCCTTTATTGATGGTTACAGCCCCTAAAAGTTGAGTCATAACCAAGTCACTCCCCGAATTACCTGATACAACAATACCAAAAAGCCTTTTATCATAGAATGTGATACGCCTATATAAGACGGTCATCCTATTTATAACGGCCATAAGTTTAGCAGAAATGGCATCATTATAATTTGGACACACCCAAATAGCTGCATCCGCCCACTCCATTGCAGGAAGAATTTCATCTACCATCATACCGCCGTAATAACAAGACTTCATCTCAGAGAAGTGCATACATGTTTTAAAACTACACCCTTTACATTCAGCGATTTTATCATCTTCAATTCTGAACTCTCTAATTTCACAATTCTTAAGGTTGTCGGCTACCAATTCCCATAATTTTAAGGTGTTGGATGTATCATGAGAACTAGAGTGTAGCACCAGCAATTTAGGTTTTTTGCGTTTTTCAACTCTAAAGTTTACCAGTCTAACTACCAACTCTTTACACTTGGCAGCAAGCAACATTTCAAGAGAAATATCGACAACCTTTTTCCAAGTTTTAAAGTTTTGTAGCTGGTCAACAGCTTCTACAACTGGATGCCCCATAAATCGACACCCCAGTCTGTTCATATGAAAAATAACATACTGTGCTACACGTTTTGTATAATAGGGACCATCTGAGTTCACAAGAAGACATGCTGTAGAGCCTGCTAGTGGATTATTACCTGTTTCTTTCTTTATATGGGTTAATCGTCTAAGCCAAGTATAAAGTTGAGCTTGTCCGCCTATCTCATCCACATCAATGGCTAATATGATCTTTTTATCTTTTAAAACACCCACTTTTTCCACATCACACATTTCAACTTCAGGTTGTAAATCTTGAATGGAAGCCTGGATCATACGGTCTATGCGTATTGGACTTTGGCTATTTACTTCTCCTTCGGCAAAGCGTAGCACGTACGCCGTATTAGACATAAGACTTCAACACCTTTGCAACATCATTAAGTTTCCCAATGACTTTAGGGTCAACATCTTGTCTTTCTACTTGAACCCCTTGGGTAGACAGCTTATTCCTACACCCAATATAAACTCCACCAAGCATAACTGCGCTATCATGCCACTTGCCTTTCATTGTATTTATCAAAGACAAGGCACCTGAAGAAAGAGCTGGTGCAATGAATGGTTTGTATCCCGCTTCACGTACTTCAAGATTTGCTTCCACGGTCATTTTCGTCAACTTCTCAGACAATGCTGGATCATACTTTTGAGGATTATTTACAACTATAAGCTCTTTACCATGAGGACCATATGCCCGACCATGACTAAAATCAACTTGCTCAACTTGAGCATAATAAGACGCTCGAGCAAACATGACACCTAAACCATAACCTCTAACCTGCTCAGGTTTTAAACCTTGACCATCAAAGCTTCCGTTGGCATCAACATTTGAACTATGATAAACCCTGTAACACAGTTGGTCAACGGGGTCAGAAACAACAGCGAAAATCCCTTTGAACCCCTTTTCCCTAGCCATTTGTGCGTAGGGTTCTATTATTTTTGAGTTGCTTTCATACTGGATCATACGTACATCTTTTACATCGGACCCCACTTCAGGGACAGACCGACTCGCACAGAAAACAAACATATCACAATCAAACAAATCATCCATCTCAATTTCTTTAATAGTTGGATAATCAGCAATATTTGGATCTAAAATTTGTCCTAACTCCAAAGCCCATCTACGCCGTCTATTAACGTCTAAATCAAAGAGGCCGATTTCATCAATAACACCATGCCCCATTAGTCTTAAACCTGTCAGTAGGGTTCCACCTACATCTCCCAAACCTAAAACGTTCACGCGCCATTTTACAGGTCGTTTCCACTTTAAGTTTTCAATCCAGTCAGGATAAGACACGTTGAGCACACGAATCCCTTTGTCTTCAATGTATTCTACAATAAACTGAGGTAAGTCAACTTCACCATCACTAGACGTATCTAAATACGTCACACTCTCTGGATTCTCAAGTAGATCAGACGCATGGCGTGCACGATAACACGCCTTTGCACCTGTACTTTCATTTTTAGTCAACCAAACAAGAGGTTGGCTGTTACGCGTCATATATACTTGAAGATCTTCAAGACTCATCTCGGGATAGGGTATATCTAGTCCCTCCATTGCCAGTCCAAAAGCTTCTTTTAAGTCATAAATCTTCATGTCATCCCTCCGAACCAAACATTACTGGAACGTACTTCTGAGTCTTCTCAGATGCTCCAACTCATTTTTAAGATAATCTGTTGCTTTATGGTTCATGTCATAGTCGATATTAAAACCTTTGTCCGGAATCCTTGGTGACATAATCACTTCACCCAGTTGAGCAACTGTTAACATACGTTCATGTTCATTTTGATACTCTTCTTCCAAAGCGGATAATATCTCAATAGCATTTATTAAACATATTTCTGAAACCTTGTATACTGCTTGCTTAGATGCATCCCTAATATAAGATGGGAATGTGTACGGTAAAATCAAGTTGATGGATGGGATCAAACTGCGTTCTGGTGTTGTCCCTCTCCATAAGATATCGCCACCAATAAATGGATACATTTTACTTTCAGTAAACCAAACTTTAAGTCTTGGAATAAAGTAAGCTGAATCTACTTCGATATTGGCGCGTTCCATAATAGCTTTTCCACGTCCAGATAATATCCCTACAAAGAATTTTTTAATCTCAACTTGTTCGTCTTTGAATAGAGGCTCAAGTACATTAAACCTGTAACCTTTATTAAGCAAATCATCCACAAGAATAACTGGGCGTTTAAATGATTTTATTGTTTTCACCTGGTTATCTAATCCAAGATAATGTGGTGCTGCCATGATCTCATGTCGTCTTAAGTCAGAAGTAAAGTATTTCTCAGTGTGTAAAGATTTCGTAACTGTATTTGGTAATCTCCAGCGGTTGAATATCTGCCCAAACGGTACACACATAGCGTCCCCACTCTGTTTAGGAACCAGTGGTGTTGTTGGCATATTATTTTCATCACAAATCTTTTTAATTAAGTGTTCATAAATCATGGTTCTATCAAAGGATAAGACCAAATGCCCTGGGTAGAGTTTTGTAAGGGCTTTTTGAAGTCTACTTCGACTGCGTGCAATGGCTTTATTCACTTTGTCAGCACTTCTAAATGGTGCTTTTAACATAGAACGAGCATCCATGTTTAAAGTACACGGTGTAGACATGTTCACAACATACACAGATTCCCCAGACTCCTTACCTAATACATTTAAGAAACCTTGTAACCTTAGTACATTCGTTAGTTTTGTGTCCACTCGATCTGTGATCATATCTTTATAAATTGCATAACTATAGTCTTTTGCTAAACAAAATGCTAATGTTTCAGTTAAAAGTCTTTGTTCAACATTTGGTGATGTATCGTTCACATTTCTATATATGCCATCGATGACTACCAATCTACCCACAGAATGGTCACGAATGTAATCAGACAAGTACTCGTCTTCAAACTCCAGGTAAATGTCTATGGTCCTTAACCAGTGGAAGGCTGAGAATCCTATAATTCTTCTGTTGTCTTCAACACTTCTCAGAACCAATAATCTAAAACTTTTCTTACTCGAAACTTCTTTAAATCTTGTATAGGACTCACTAAAATCATACTTAACGACTGTTGCCAACTCCTCTAATAGTGTCGGTGTTGGTTCTTCAACAATTTCCAGTGTGAGTGATTTTGTTGTTAATATTTCTTTGTACATTGGTTCACGTTGGTATAAACCGCGATCATAAATAAAACGTTGGGCAAGTGGGTCAACCAGTTCAGAAATATCCCGGTTATCATCTATATAGTTACGGATTTGTGTTGAACTGATATCTGAAAACTGACCCGGTAATTGGAGCCTTATAGACCCTTGTGGCAACATCTCAAAAGCTTTCATAAAAGCAGCATCTCGGTCTGGTGCATTCGGAATTTTTCTATCAAATACAACGTGTTTAAAGCTGGTAATCCCCTCATCATTTAAAGGAATCTTATATGCAGATGCATTCACAATCACATCTCCACCTACAACAATATGCACGTCAGACCCTTTGAACTTACGTCTAAGTTCTTGTAAATCATCCGGATTAGCAATATTTGTTGGTAAGTATCTCGGATACGTGTAAATATCAATTTCATCTGCTACAGACATTTTAATAATATTACGTCTGATCATATTGGGTTGGGTTCTTTTTGACCATGAAAACTCATCCACTGCTAAATAAACTTCAAATCCAAGATCACGGATTTCTTTTGCGATTTCCTTATGACTTAAACTAAAGGGATCAAAGGCACCTGGGAAGAAGGCTATTTTTCTGTCATCTGGAATTTCCAGAACACCTACATCAAACACGTAATCTGAAATGAACCTGTACACATTTTTTAAACCGGCAGCATTATTAAAGAAGACCAGTTCAATATTCTCATCTGTGTCTACCATTAGAGCCATGATTTTTTTGATAGAAACCTTGAAAATTTCCATTTTCATTTTGCGGCTCATATGTTTTGATTCAAATATATGCTGACCAATAACTCTGAAGGCAACCTGGTTAACAACGGGATTATAGTTCACAAACCCATTAAATAATATGCCTAACATGTCTACCATGCGTCTGTGGTATCCATCTTCATCACAGTCGCACATCTCTTTGTAACTGCCATAATGGCTTAGAGCATAGCCCACCGTTTGAAGCATCAGTGTTGTAATTTGTGGATTAGCACTTTTAACTTTTTCTCTAAAACTATCAAGAATCTCATCCAGCTCAATAGGTTTAATGTACATGAGTATTTGGCCCAAATACTGAGGAATGTACCTTGTAAACTGATACGATTCCATTTCCAGTGCCCTAAGTAGCTCGACAACTATGTCATTTCTCTGTTCAAAAGACAAATAAGGCACAAGTTCCATTAGGCCTACGCCCGCACGGTTTCTTACGGTTTCGACTGCACTTACCTTTAGGAGGTTACAGAAGTGCATCGCTGTATAAAAGGCATTATCTAGTTGATCTTCAACTGTATGACGAACCAGTAAATCCACCTGGAAACGCTTAGCAATAAAGTGTGTCGCAGACTTTAAGTTACTCAGGAATAAACTCGAGATTTCTTTTATATCTTCACGACAAGGTATTGCATATTGCTCCCATATTTCTGGACCTAACTCCAAACTTTCAACCAACTTTAATCTGGCAAAGTTTAAGGCAGGGCTAGATGATACATCAAGACCTTCCATAAGCTGCTCATCTACCAAATACTTTTTCTTTAGTCTTTCTTTTGCATAAGACATCATTTCGTCTATAGCTCTAAAACCTGCAAGTTTGGTATCTATATGGTCTGTCACCAACATCTCGTAAACATAATTGATAACTTCATTTTTCTGACTTTCCGTACATTCATCAAATGGTAGTCCAGGTACTGAGGCAAGTAAGTAGAAACGGATTTCGTTATTGTCATCTGGACGTCTTAAATAAGACAGGACAACTTCAACTGCATCCAACTTCTTAGTAAGATTCATTTGAGCTTTAAAGTATGCACGCACCATACTTCTGGAAGCATAACTGATCCAGCCCCTATGTTTACCTATGATCTTCTGATCAGGGTATAAGAAGGCATCTAGATATTTCTGGAACAGATCAATAGCCATGATCTCCGGTTTATCAAGAGCTACGTCTTTGGGAAGTTCTTTTCGAAGTTCTTCGTCATACCTACCAATAATTACTCCAAGAAGGGCTGCACATTGTTTTCGAATGTCTTCTTCCGGCATTATTAGTTGTTCATATAAGAATTTAATTACAATTAATTTTTGCTTTTGTGTTAAATAGTGGTGGTATTCTTCAAGGACTTCAATGTAACCACGAAGGCCACTAAGATCTCCAAGATCACGCGCACTTTCAAGCATTTTATTTAAGGATGTTTCATCACGCAAGTGGTGCATAAGTCGAATATTATGACCAATCGAAGCGTGTTTAGCATTTTCTATGATGGCTTCCCCTTGTAAGAGCGAATAATGATCAAAGGCAAGTTTGTGGTCATCTGGAAGCTCGATGTCAGAATCAGGGTCTACATTAACGCCTAGGTGTAACATATACTCCTCGAAGTCTTTTAGTTTTCTATAAACACGCTGGTACCGCATTTCTTTAGCTTCGTCCACGTTATCCAGCTTGTCTAAAATAACTCTAAAGGAATCGTCAAGGGTATAATAAGTCATTTGACGCTGTGCGTTTGACTTAACTCTAAAATCACTATAAATAAGAATTAACGCTTCAATTGGCAGGTTTTCAAGTTCAAGATCCCATGTTGAATGGTTAATGGCAACGTTACGAATATAAACGATGTCACGCTTTTTAAACCATTCACCCGTGTAATAGTAATGGTAATAAGCAACACGTTTTTGTTCTTCTTTCCTACAACCATATTTACCCACATCATGGCCTGCTGCTGCACCTGATACTCGGCCCATATCCAGAGGAATATCGACGCGTTTAAGCTGTCTAGCTACTTTCATAGCTAGGTAGTGTACACCACATACGTGGTCAAGTGTTGAGTAGCCTACCACCTCTTGATTGAGTTTCATAAGTTCATAGGTATATTCTTCATCAAATGCATGTAAGAATCGTCTATACTCTGAATCGTCTTCAAGCTCTTCAACATCTTTCTCACGAAGCAGGTTCATTGCATAACGACTTTGCCAAGATCCATCATCCGATGTTTTCTGAAAATCTGAGACCACCCTTAAGGCTTTAAGGTACAGCTGGCATA
>Ga0070724_10002133_pt1 | contig 11256 bp, 10 predicted proteins | sample tdDd001_FD_67278 | JGI IMG/M metagenome (GOLD analysis project Ga0070724, IMG submission 67278) | Marine sediment microbial communities from the Atlantic coast under amendment with organic carbon and nitrate - tdDd00.1 | ecosystem: Environmental > Aquatic > Marine > Coastal > Sediment | place...
TATCAAACCAGATTCTGTCATGCATAAACAAACCTTGATATTCACCAGCCATAAACAAAGAGTTTACACCTCCTAGTCCATTATTAAAATCCCATACTGGACCGAGATGCAATTTTCCCCTCACATCTTTGAACATAAACGTACTTTTACTCCCCGCATCTACATTGAGGAAAAACTCATTTACAATATAATAGTCAATGAAACTATCCACATCGATATGATTTTCATAACCTTGATTTGTTACGTCATACTTATCATGGTAAAGATTTCTTTCAAACTCAGTGATTGTATCACCAATATAATTGGCCTGCTCTTCTGATAAAGTTGTTTTTGGATAAACACCGATAAACTCATAAGCATAAGAGTAGAGTTCTTTACCGTAGATTTTGAGCAACTTATTATTGGTCCTGTAACCATCTTTTGCAATGATGAAAGATGTTACTTCTTCATTGATATATGTCGGCGCTAGACTTACTCTTGTAGTAGATTGTCTAATTTTTTCTACCCACATATATAAACCGATATATGCTGAATCCTCTCCGTCACTAACATAAAGCTCTGTAAACTGAACTCTTGGTGCATATCCCATAATTTCAAAAGCTGTCTTGTAGGCAAGATAATTTCTTATCATTGAACGGTCTAAGAAAGGACCATTTAAAACCCAGTCTTCCCCCTTAGGCATATCCATTACAGATTCTGCAATCTGAAGGCCATCATCATCTACAAATGAAACTGATAATTGTGGTTTATCAAATATATAGGATGTAGCACCTCTTCTATTTATTAAGGCCTTGTAGTTTTCAATCTTGTATTTATAACTGATTTGCATACTGACAAGAGATTCATTTAATCTAAAGGATTCATCTAAAAAACCATTTTCAGGCGTTCCAATTGCCTCTTCAAAATCATCTATTAGAATTACAGTCGTTGAAACTTCTTTTAAGTCCGGGAATTTAGGGTACACAAAACTAGACTTTTCCTCTAACTCCATAGTAGATAAGAGAAGTAGAAGTAAAAGACTTACTATGATTACGATTGCAATTCCTGTACTGATTCTTCTGAGGTTATTATCCAACAGTCTCACCACTTTGTGCTAATATATTGACACTTGTTATACCTGATAGTTTATATAAATTATCTGTTAAACCTTTATCATCACCATTTTTAATTTTTACTTGATAAACAAGTTCTATAGCTTTTTCGCTCGTATGCTTAGATTTAAGGACATAGTTTTCAAATGTTCTGTTGACTTCAGCCATAATATTATCTTGTTCAGATCTATTTGCTCGAATGATGATGATATAGCGTTCTTTCTTTGTGATCCCTCCGTATCCCATGATCAATAGAACGAAACTTATGATAATTGTCGTCATCAATCCCAACAAGTAGTTACTGGTTCCAGCACATAATCCTATGGTAATAGCCCAAAAGATATAAGAAGCATCTCTTGGATCTTTTACAGCAGTCCTAAATCTTACAATAGATAAAGCACCAACCATACCCAGTGACAAAGCTACACTGGATCCAATCACCATCATAACAGCAGTTGTAACCATAGTAATCATAATCAAAGATGTATTAAACTTACGATTGTACACTACACTAGAATATGATAATAAATATGTCCAATAAAGAACTAAAGCTAAACCAAATGCAAATCCAATACGTTGGAGAATTTCTATAGCGGTGATATTTTCACTGATACCTACAAGTAAATCAAACAAATTTTCTCTCATAATACTCTCCTATATTAAACCTATTTCTTCATACATCCATCTTCCTTCTCTATATTTACTCACTGCACGAGAGGATTGATCTAACTTTGATATGACATCTTTTATATAACTCGGTAACTCCCCTGTACTCTTTACTTCTAGAATTGCGAAATAAGAATCCGGCAAAGGCAATAATGGTTCATCAGAAAACAAATCAAGACACAGTTCACTCGATCTAACATCAGTATCAAAAGTAATCCTAGTACCATTTACAGCACCAACAAAAGCCAAGCGATTATATACCACCTTAACACTTGGTCTATAGCCATTAAAAGTCATGATTTTTCTCAACTTTTCTAAAACTGGATCATTGTATTTCTTTAATACTTCAAAATCGCATGCCTGTAAGGCCATAGCATCCTCTCTACTTATCCATCTAGATTCTTTAGCCTGAAAGGTGTTTTGCTTTATTTTCATTTCAAGTTTAATCTTGTCTTTATTACTCCCATAAAACCTTAATCGGATTTTCTTCCGGTCTTCAAGACCATCAATCTTAGCATAGTAATCCGTATTAAAAGCACTGTCAAAATATAAGCTGGTAATTCTATATCCGAATGAACCATTATTCTCATCTGCCTCCAAAATTTCAGGAATAACTTTAATTAGATAGGCATATTCATCAACAGTTAGCATAAATTTTGTTTCTGTCCGTTCAACTCTCATACAACCACTGCCTTTCTTTTTACTTTTATACCCAAATATCAGTCAATTAAAATGACATTTAATAGTCATGACATGTATTTTATTATACTTAATAATAGTTAATGATATCTAAGTGCAGCCGGATTCATTTGAGTAGCGATGTAGATCATGATCACAAATGCTATAAAACAACATATCCCACCAACAATTGTCATCAGTGGATTATAAGATTTCCATCCTTTATACGCAACTATAAAAGGAATAGTTATAAGTGCAATAATCAGCATCATGGTAAATTCCAGATAAAACAAAAAGGCAATATTAAGTATAATCACTATCCATTTATATTGATTTATCTTCTTTGTCCATACTATTATATTCATTACAATAAGTAGAAATAAAACTATGAATTTTAACATAAAAGACCTCCAATTCAAGTACAAAAAAAACACTCTTAATCCTTAAATTAAGAGTGTTTAATGTCAAACTTACTCTGTTTCTTCCCAGTTATGATACACTTGTTGAACATCGTCATCTTCTTCTAAAAGATCAATTAATTTGTTCATAAACTTCACATCATCTGCTGTTGATAATTCAGTCATCGTTTGTGGTAAGTATCTTAATTCAGCCATAGAGAACTCATAGTTTTTAGATAGTTCATCTCTAACTGTACCAAAGTCTTCAACATCTGTGATGATCTCGAAATGTGTATCTTCTACGTGGAAGTCCTCAGCACCAGCTTCAATTACTTGCATTTCTAGTTCTTCTTCATCGATTTCTACATCTTCAGTTCTATCGATTACAATAACACCTTTATGGTCAAACATAAATGATACACAACCATTTGTACCTAGATTACCATTACCTTTAACGAAGTATGATCTAACGTTTGCAGCAGTTCTATTCGTATTATCAGTAAGACATTCTACTAATACAGCGATTCCACTTGGACCATAACCTTCATATGTTAACTCAGTGAATACTGCTCCATCAGATTCACCAGTACCTTTTTTGATTGCTCTATCAATGTTATCCTTAGGCATATTTGCAGCTTTAGCTTTTTCAATAGCACCTTTAAGTGCAGCATTATATTCTGGATCTCCGCCACCTTCTCTAGCAGCAACCATGATATAACGACCTAATTTAGTAAAGATTTTTGCACGTTTTGCATCCATCTTACCCTTTTTATTTATGATAGTACCTATTCTACCCATAATTCATCTCCTAACATTAAATATTTACTTTCATATCATATCATAATAAAGCTTGTACGTAAACGAAAACTGCCTTGATACCTGATAGAATCTATTATATAATCAATATTGGTTTAGAATAGAAAAGGATGAATTATGAGTATATTAACAGTAAAGAATTTAAGTCACGGTTTTGGTGATAGAGCAATATTTAATGATGTATCATTTAGATTATTAAAAGGTGAACACATAGGTTTATTTGGTGCCAATGGTGAAGGAAAATCTACTTTTATGAACATCATCACAGGTCAATTAGAACCAGATGATGGAAATGTCACTTGGTCAAAGCATGTACGAGTTGGCTACTTAGATCAACATACTTCTTTAGATGCATCTATGAGTATTAGAGATGTTTTAAGAACAGCATTCCAATATTTATTCGATTTAGAAGAAGAAACACAAAATATATACAATAAAATGGCTGATGTTAGCCCAGAAGAACTTGAGGCTTTAATGGAAGAAGTTGGTACAATTCAAGATATACTTACCAACAATGACTTCTATATCATCGATTCAAAAATTGAGGAAATCGGTAAAGGTTTAGGTTTAACAGACATTGGTCTAGACAAATCAGTACATGATTTAAGTGGTGGACAAAGAACAAAAGTTTTAATGGCTAAATTATTATTAGAAAAACCTGACATCCTATTACTTGATGAGCCAACTAACTATCTAGATGAAGTTCACATTGTATGGTTAAAAAGATACTTACAAAATTATGAAAATGCATTCATTTTGATTTCACATGATATTCCTTTCTTAAACGAGGTCATCAACTTAGTTTATCATATGGAAAATCAAGAGTTAAATCGTTACGTTGGTAATTACGACGATTTCATGGAAGTTTATGAGATGAAAAAAGCGCAATTAGAGGCTGCATATAAAAAGCAACAACAGGAAATTAATAAATTAGAAGATTTCGTCGCAAGAAACAAAGCACGTGTAGCAACAAGAAATATGGCTATGTCACGCCAAAAGAAACTGGATAAAATGGATAGAATCGAGTTAACTCGAGAAAAACCAAAACCTGAATTCGAATTTAGATATGGTAAAACACCTGGTAAACTAATCTTTGAAGCAAAGGATTTGATTATCGGATATGATGACCCTTTATCAAAGCCACTCAACTTAATCATGGAACGTGGTCAAAAAGTAGCTTTAGTTGGAGCTAATGGTGTTGGTAAGACAACCCTTCTCAAATCATTAATGGGCGAGATTAAACCTTTATCAGGTCAAGTTGAAAAAGGTCTTAAATTAGATATCGGCTATTTTGAACAAGAAATTAAAGAGGCCAACTACAATACATGCATTGAAGAAGTTTGGAAGGAGTTCCCTTCTTACACTCAATTTGAAGTTAGAGCTGCTCTTGCAAAATGCGGTTTAACAACAAAACACATTGAATCAAAAGTAGTGGTTTTAAGTGGTGGTGAACAAGCTAAAGTAAGACTTTGTAAACTACTCAATAATGAAACAAATGTTTTAGTGCTTGATGAGCCTACTAACCATTTAGATGTAGATGCAAAGGAAGAATTAAAGCGTGCTCTAAAAGAGTATAAAGGTTCTATCCTATTAATTAGCCATGAGCCAGAATTTTATAATGATATTGTGACAGATGTTTGGAATCTTGAGCAATGGACAACTAAAATATTCTAAAAAAAATACCGCTTTAAGCGGTATTTTATTATACTTTTTCTACTAAAGCTTTGATCTCTACATCAGTAGGAAAACGTCCTACTTCCTTTTTTGAGAATATTAACTGACCATCAAGAGTCACCTCAAATACACCACCAGATGATGGTATAATTGTTAGTTCTTTAATAGCATTTTTCTTGTTCTCTAAAAATACACTAGCAAGGCTAACTGCCTTCGGTGTATAACCTCACGATGTACAATACTCAATAGTAATTACTTTCATTCTTTCACCTCGATTTCCATAAAGTCGAATGTTACAACATCAAACAAGCCTTTATCAGTTAACTTAACATCTGGTATAACAGGTAATGCTAAGAAACTTAAGGTCATAAATGGATCTATGTCAGTACTTACATTTAACTCATCATGAGCAATGGCTAGGAGTTCTTTAAGCCTCTTTGCAACAAACTCCATAGGTTGATCTGACATAAGTCCTGCGATTCTCAGTTGAAGTGTAGAGATACCACCCTTATGCACAACTGCAATACCACCTTCTAGCGACTCTACAGCTTCAATAGCCTTTAACATATCTTCATCGTTATCACCGATTACAATTAGATTATGAGAATCATGTCCAATTGTCGTCGCTATTGCTCCACCAGATAATTTAAAGTTTTCAACTAAGCCCAAACCAATATTGCCTGTCGCATTGTGCCTTTCAATAACTGCCATTTTGACAATATCTATATACTTATGTTTTTCAAAGTAGCCATTTTCATCTAGATTTACTTTTCTGATATTTCTTTCTGTTAATAAGCTGTATGGTTTAACACTTATTACATTTACAATATCAGATGATAGTTTAATTTTAAGATCATCAATAGAAACAGGTTTGATATTAACTGTTTCTACAACATCACTTGTATCTGTTTCTACAACATCGAACAATGCTTTGTTATTTTCAGCTACTTTAACACCCTTCTTATATACCTCAAGTACATTGAAGTCATTTAAATCATCAATGACGATTAAATCAGCGTCATAACCAGGTGCAATAGCACCAATATCTCTTAGATAGTAACATTCAGCAGTATTTATAGTTGCCATTTGAATAGCTGTTATAGGGTCTAATCCTAATTTTATAGCTTTTCTAACACTATAATCTATATGGCCTTCAGTCAAGATATCTTCCGGATTCTTATCATCTGTACAGAATGTACATCTTCTAGAATTTGATGATGTCACCCCTTGAACTAAAGTTTTTAAATCCCTTGCTGCAGAGCCTTCTCTAATAGCAATATACATACCTCTATCTAGACGAGATTTCATTTCTTTTACATTTGAACATTCATGATCAGTTTTAACACCGCCAATCATATAGGCATTTAATTCTTTACCTTTGATCATAGGTCCATGACCATCAATAATTTTTTCTTGTGAAATCATCATTTTATCTATGATGTCCTCTCGACCTGCAATAACACCAGGAAAATCCATGAGTTCCCCAAGACCTAACACATTCTTTCTAGACATCATAGGTTCTAAATCATCTGCAAGTAGTTTTGCACCTGATGTTTCAAAAGGAGTAGCAGGCACACAAGATGGTAGCATAAAGAAAGCATTTAGTGGTGTACTTTCAACTGAGTTCATCATAAACTCTATACCTTTAACACCACACACATTAGCAATCTCATGAGGATCAGCTATAATAGTTGTTGTACCTCTTGGTATTACAACTCTAGACATTTGTGCTGGTGTAACCATAGCAGATTCTAAATGTTCATGACTGTCTATTAAACCAGGCGCTACATAAGCTCCCTTGATATCAACTTCATTGACAGCATCATAGTCACCTACACCTATGATCTTGCCTGAATCTATTGCTATATGCCCCTCACAAACTTCATGAGAGAAAACATTAACAATTTTGCAGTTCTTCAGAAGCAAATCAACTTTACCTCTTCCCGCCGCTAAGTTTATACGAGATTGAATCCTATCACGTCTTGTCATTATGCATACCTCTCTTTCATTTTATTTATCGTAGACCAAATCAAACAATCAAATACGATTTCTAACTCCTTGCTACCGTATTTAGTTTTACCTCTTTCATCTATTTTTCTATAGAATAGTTTTTTTAGTTCTTGTTTTAGATAATCATCAAAATTCCAACTATGACCACTTAAGACGCGTTCAAAATTACTACATCTCAAAACATTACCAGAAGACAGCATAATTGAAAATACAATGTTTTCAATTCCCTTTTCTGATACATCTGCGCCTAAATAATAAGAAAACAATAAAGTTTCATTTTCTAGTTCACATGAAATGGTGTCAAAAATATTGATATCAAAACTAACATTATTAAAAGAGATTTCGTAAAGTATCTCATCATAACGACATATAGATTGGATACTATTTTGAGTGTATGCATCAAAATCAACTTCTCTTTCTTTCATATAACTCATAGCACTAATAGTAGCATCTGAAGCACTTAAATAAGGCAAAAGATAAATCGCCTTTTTCTCCTCTAACAAATGACAGCCTATGGTCTTATAAGCTCCCTTGCTATTTATCATCATTAATTCAACTAAGTCTAAAAAACCTTTTGGTAGCGCATTAGACTTAATCACATCAAAATGTGTAAAAGCTTTTATTTTTATTCTTTGACCTATTTCTATGCCCTTGAGTTCACTTAGATGAGAAATCATCATGATAGGTTTAAAAGGTTGATCTGACTCATCATAGGATGCTTCATCTACAAACTTCCAATTTTCAATAGGCATGGCCATTAAACATTCTTCTAAATCCTCTGGTCGAAATTTTCTTATCATATTTACTCCAATAAGTATACCCTTATACAAGGAAAGGGAAACATTCGTCTCCCTTAGTCTATAAATGGTGCCGGCATAGGTGGCATCACACGCTTGTGTTCTGTCACGCGGTTCATTCTTTCTATAACTTCTTTGTCTTCATCAGATACCGCTTTACCTTCAATGTAATTGTCTATGGCATCATAAGTAACACCCATTTCTGATTCATCAGTTTGACCTTCCCACAAGCCTGCTGATGGTTGTCTATCAATAACCGATTGAGGTACACCTAAGTGCTTAGCCCATTCAAATACTTCACGCTTAGTTAGATGAGCCAATGGTAGAATATCTACACCACCATCACCATATTTTGTGAAGTATCCTGTTAAGAGCTCAGCTGCATTATCTGTACCAGCTACTAAATAACCTAAATCATTGCCCACAGCATATAAGGTGCTCATTCTTAAACGAGCTCTTAAGTTAGCATCCGTTAATCTTCTTTTTTCACCTCTATCACCTAAAGCATTATTAACCTTAGTGAAAATATCTGCATGAGCGTCAGAAAGCTCAACTTCTATGTAATCTAAATCGCAAGCCTTTGCTACGGCTTCAGCATCTGCCTTATCCTTGTCATTACTTTTACATGGTAAAATAACACCAATTGAGTTTTCTGGAAAAGCCTTCTTAATTAGACAAGCGACAACAGATGAATCAATCCCACCAGATAAACCAACTAATATACCGTTTGTATGTGAAATTTCTACTTGTTCTCTTAACCAATCGACTACATGTTCTACTCTTTTTTCTATCATACTTATTCTCCTTTTATCCATTCACCATCAGATACCATCAACATAACTTCATCACCTTTTTTGATTTCAGCTTGATCATTTGTCATATCAATTATTTTATCTGTAAGTGTATCTACCTGATTTAATGCGACGTAAACTTTAACTGTCACCTTATCTGTATAAACAGTGTCCTCTACAAGATAATGAGGATTCATGCTCAAATAATTCTGAAACTTGCCATGTAAGGTATAGTTCATTGAGACTTCAAACAATTGATATGCAATTTTTTCAATAACCTTAGCTGCCTCTAATACTGATTTTGCACTTTGACTATAAGCCCTTACAAGTCCTCCAGTACCTAATTTTACACCACCGAAATACCTGGTTACTACTATAACAACATCTGTAATACCTTCATTCTTTAAAATATTTAAGATGGGAACACCTGCAGTACCAGATGGTTCTCCATCATCAGAATATTTTTGTACTTGAAACTTATCTCCCAATACATATACGGGTACATTGTGATTGGCATCCCAATGTTTCTTTTTTATCATTTCTATAAAAGACTGTGCTTCTTCAACAGACTGAATAGGTTTGGCATATCCAATAAATTTTGATTTATTGATCACATCCAAACTTTCACCCGCTTGATACACAGTTTTAAAATTTTCCACTAAAAAATCTCCTTTAATTCAGGTTTTAAGAACTCTTGTACTTCAAAATCATAACCTTCATGATCTTTGAAAAAGAAAGATCTTAAACCAATATCATCAAAATATTTGATTTCGGATACAAAATCTAACTTAGATTTGAACGATTCATAATACACTGTAATATCATCAACTGTTAAACTAATTAAAGTTCCGCCACGTTTGGAACCATCTATAGAGCCATCAGAAGCCTTTACAGCTCCAATAAATGCTCCTCCTGCAGTCTTATATACTTTGGCCCAACCCGGATCAAATACTGGTTCTAAACCTATTGTATGCTCTAAAAAATCGCATCCTCTTTTGTAATCTTTATAATATAAAAATGTAATTTGTGAAGTAATATTCATATGGCCTCCTTAACATATTTTACACTATAAATAATATAAAAAAAAGGCTTGAACTTACGTCAAACCTTTTCCTATTCATTGCATGTCTTGCATGATGTTTAAAATTGTACGATCTGTAAGTTGCATACCTTGTTCACTTAAAATACCTAAGTGTTTAATGCTCTCCTCAACAGAATGACCTACTATACCATCTTGAGCTGGTGCTACAGTACCACTCAGTGACCATATGGCTGCTTTTACACCTGTAGATGCAGCTGTTGCTAATTTTAAAGCACACGAGTTCTTTGCACCGTCACAAATCATACCACTTAAGTTGGCAATCATATTCTGTACTGTACCTGCCATTTCTTCACGACTGCCACCAACTAACCATGTTATAGCAGTACCAGAACCAGTAGCAGCAGATATACCACATGAACAAAGTGCAGATAATCTACCTATTTGAGCTTTAATATAACAATTTAGCAAATGACTGATTGCAAGCGCCATTGCCATCTTTTCTTCAGATACTTCATTAGAATCTCTATAGGCCAATAAAGGTAATATAGCTGTTAAGCCATTATTTCCACTACCGTTTGAAGACATAACTGGTAAAGATATTCCAGACATTCTAGCATCAGAAGCAGCTGCAGTATAATACATGGCTTTATTGGCAAGATCGTCCCCCAACAACCCCTTGTCAATAGCTGCTTTAGAACTATAACCAACACCTAAACCTAATTTCTTATCTAGACCTGCTTTTGAGATTACCTCATTCATTTGGAGACCTTCTAATAGAAATGCAAGTTCATCAAAAGATGATGATTCTATCTCATCAATAATCTCATCAAATGTTAAAGTTTTAATGTCAAACATATCGCAGTCACAGGTAAAAGGATCATTTAACAATACTTCACCATTTTTTTCTATGTATGAAAAATGATTGTGAAGGCCAGAAACTTTAACTCTCACCATTTCATTGCCCGATGTTAACTTAACGCCTATAAAAACTTTTTCTTCAGTATCTGCAATAGAAATTTTGATTCTGTTACATTTTAAAATCTTCTTTGCACAATCGATATTTGAACTCTCAATGCTTTCGTATATTTTTAAACCTAAATCTGGATTACCTGCAACAGCACCAATAGCACTTGCGATTGCTATGCCTACTTCATCAGATTTCGGAATACCAACTGCTAATCCATTTTTATATATATTTGGACTTACTTCAACTTCTAATAAATCAATTTCATCAAAGGCAGCAACTTGACGGGCCTTTGCAACAGCTAAAGTCACTGCCACTGGTTCAGTACA
>Ga0070724_10002137_pt1 | contig 11248 bp, 10 predicted proteins | sample tdDd001_FD_67278 | JGI IMG/M metagenome (GOLD analysis project Ga0070724, IMG submission 67278) | Marine sediment microbial communities from the Atlantic coast under amendment with organic carbon and nitrate - tdDd00.1 | ecosystem: Environmental > Aquatic > Marine > Coastal > Sediment | place...
GATCTGCCAAAAGCTGGTCGACTACGAACTCGATATCGCTCTGGTTGAAGGAAAAGTGCAACATCCACTGCTCAGCGCCGAGCAATGGCGCTTTGATCAAATGTGCGTGATCGCCTCCCCCGCTCACCCCCTCGCCAACAGCAGCGAGTTAGCCGTGTCCGATTTAGAAGAGAGCGAATGGATTTTACGCGAGGCAGGCTCCGGCAGCCGAGAGTTTTTCCTCCAACGCATTGCCCCACGCATTGATGTGTGGAACGAAGCCTTTCAGCTCAACACCACCGAAGCCATCATCAACGCCGCCAGCGCCAACCTTGGCCTAGCCTGCCTTTCCCACCGCTCAGCCAAATGGGCGATTGCCGATGGACGCGTAGTCGCGCTGGATTTGCCGTTGGATATGCAGCGACGGTTTTGGCTTTTGATGCATAAAGAGCGGTATCAGAGTCCGCTGTTTAAGGCATTTAGGGAGTTTTGTGTGGGGTGGGAAGCGGGAGAATAAGGGAAGAATACGGAATACAGAATTCGCTGCGCTCACTGGATTACAGATAAGAGCAGAAGCAGGGATAAGGGGGAAGGATTAAGGTGTGGGTGTGTTTACTCCTAGCCCTAAAACGTGTCATCTATGAAACAATGTACCCACGCAAGTACAAGAGATTGTTGGCGGTAAGCATTGTTGTCAGAGATCTACTAACCGCGCGCGGCAAGTCTAGATATGACCATGTTCTGTAAATAAAGCCTTAGTTGCCCCACATGCAAAATTAGTCCGCAGGAAACTTTTGCTTTTGATGTAAAACACGCATTACCCGTATGTTCTCACCCTCAACCCAGTAGGATACGATCATGGAGATTTCGGGGATAATTAACAGTCTCCCTCTAATTCCATCACGTTGCACTCCCATCATAGGTTGCTCCAGAAGATACTCTACTCTGGCTTCAATCACATTATCTGCTTTTTCGGCAGCATCCGGGTTGAAGTCATAAAGAAATTCGAAGATTTTTTCACGATCGTTGAGAGACTCTTCTTCCCACAAAATCATTGCTGACCTCGGTTACGGATCCTTGCCTTTCGCTCCTCCATTCGAGATTTAGCCGAATCGTGGTTCACAAAAACAGCTTCCCCTGAATCAGCCTTCTCAAAAGCTAGGTTAACTTGTTCAGTCAGCCATACGTCATGAGACAATGTTTTTCTTTGTTGCTCAGCCAGTTGCTCAGTGAGTTCACGGCAAGCATCACTAAGCGTACGCCCTTGGCTCTCGGCCATTTGTTGGGCGAGTCGCTTAGTTTCTTCATCAACACGAAATTGGATTCTGGTATCCATGGTGTATTCCTTTGCAGGTGTGTGTACAAATGTTAGCACTGGGGGTTGACTGGGGCAACTGGCGTGTGAAAACCGCTACGTTAATGCGGAAGACTGATGGGAGTAAAAGCAGGAGGAAGGGAGAAGGATCGAGGTGTGGGGGTGTTTAGGATGCTGGTTTCAATATGGGATTGGTGCGCTATCTAAGTCTAGGCGAAAGATCACGCCAAAAGAGCTTTCGTTTACCGACAAGCCCCAAAGCGTGTTATCTCGGCAGCGCTCCACTGAAGTCACCACATCGCTGAAGTTAGGCGCTATCCGAGATCTTGTCGCAGCGGGATAGGTGTAAAATCGCGGTGCGACCCAGTGAGTTGGTTTACAATTTGTCCAAGCAAGGCTGGAACTAACGAGCAACACTCAACTCAAGCCCCCGCCTCAAGTAGATTCCTGACAACAATGCCCACCACCATCGCCACTCTCAACTTTCGTGGGTACATTGTTTCAGGAATGACATCCTTTAAGGACTGTGGAAGGTTCACGCTCGGTATACACTCCCACGCTGGAGCATGGGAGCGAGGAGAGTTTCGAGTGTTCAAAACTAAGGTTCGTTTTCTGTTCAGCCAATAGTGAAAGCATATTTTTCATTCAAGTTTATAGCATATGACAAAAACCGAGAGTAAATTAAGCCTTTCTCGGCTGTATCTCTGTAGGGCTCTATGCTTCCTAATAATCATCAAAACTGCGCTGTATGCTGCCAGCCATTTTTCTCCGGCGAGCACATTATTGACTTCACCCGCCTAGCGGATGGTAGTGTTCAAGCGAAACTAACCGCAAATGAAGACGTGCAAGGTTACCAAGGAGTGATGCAAGGCGGATTAATCAGTACCCTGCACGATACTGCGATGACGCACTGTTTGTTTGAGCATAACATTCAAGCGCTTACCGCCTCGCTCAACGTCCGATTTATCCAGACTGTGCCGCTACATACCGAGTTATGTGTGAGCGCCAAATTAATAAAACAGACCAAGCGGATCTTTTTACTCGAAAGCTGGATTAAAGCAGAAGGTGTTATTTGCTCAACAGCAGAGGCAAAGTTCATGCTAGACAGAAGAGCGAAGTAGATTTCTCAAAGGACTGTGTGAGATTCAAGCTCGGTATACACTCCCACGCAGGAGCATGGGAGCGAGGGCAAACTCCAGTGAGCGCAGCGAATTCCGCCATTTTGGTTAAACAACTCCCACTCTCACCACCTCAACTAGACATCGCGCTTTGTTGGCTGTATAAACAGACAGTAATTGAATTTTAATTGGTAAGTTTAAGAGGATAACCATGGCTGTAATCGTCAAGTACGTGGTGGAGCGCAACGGAGAAGAAAAGATGACTTTTACCTCTAAGGCAGAAGCCGACGCTTATGACAAGATGCTCGATATGGCAGATGAGCTGTTTTCACTGCTAGCTGGTAGCGAGTTGATTGAAGATGAAGGTAAGCAGGAAGAACTTTCTCTGTACCTTGCAAAACATAAAGAAGAAGTGCTGTACGCACTGGGCGCGAAGAAGCGCAAAGCTGCGCCAGCAAAGAAACCAAAAGCAGTTGATACTGAAGAAGCAGCGAACGAGCAAGACGACGCGGCTTAATTGCTTTAGTTTTCCCCCTTAAGTAGGGCTTTGGACTTCAAATAGCCAGCTAAGATCGCCGATCTTAGCTGGCTATTTTTCTTCCTAGCGATATTATATCTCTCATCGGACAGCTCATATCTATTGGCAGACGATAAAACCAATTGCCCTTTTATCTGGTTAAAGGGGTTATTATGATGCAGACAGATTCATTTTTTGTTGCGCTGAACTTGTAAGGATACAAGGCAACTTGCAACGCACTATTTCCCCAAGGAGATCCAACACCATGGCAAACTTTTCACTGGCTTTTGGCACTGCAACTAAAAACCGCCAAGACAAAATCATCGAAGCTTTTTTCCCTAATCCAGTTCTAAACCCAGCGGATGCCTTGGTTGATGCGCTTGCACAAGTTAGTGGCTACGAAGGTGGCAACCAAGCAATTGAAGTAACGGCAGCGCAATGTGAAGCACTAGCGCAAGCTTTTGCAGCAAACGGCGATGACGCAAACGCAAGCTTTGCAACCAAAGCCGCAGCATCAAGCCAACCTCTGGTACTGGTTATCCTAGCGACAGATGAAAAACCACAGTCAGTGGCTGAAGGCTTCCTTAAGCTACAACTTATCTCTAACCGTCTGGTTAAGCCACACGGCACGGTACTCGATGGCATCTTTGGCCTACTGCACAACATCGCATGGACTAACGAAGGCCCAATCGATCTGCCTGAGCTTGCAGACCGTCAAATCGAAGCGCGCCTAGCAGGCCGCGCCCTAACTGTCGATTGTGTCGACAAGTTCCCTAAAATGGTGGATTACGTGGTACCTGCAGGCGTACGTATTGCCGATACCTCTCGCGTTCGCCTTGGCGCACACGTGGGCGAAGGCACTACGGTTATGCACGAAGGTTTCATCAACTTTAACGCCGGTACCACTGGCGTAAGCATGGTTGAAGGTCGTATTTCTGCAGGGGTTGTGGTAGGTAACGGCTCTGACATCGGCGGCGGCGCGTCTATCATGGGTACGCTGTCTGGTGGCGGTACGGTTGTGGTTTCTATTGGTGAGAACTCACTGCTGGGCGCGAACGCGGGCCTTGGTTTCCCTCTAGGTGATCGCTGTACGGTTGAGTCTGGTCTTTACGTAACTGCGGGTTCTAAAGTGCGCATGCTGGATTCAAGCGGCCAAGAAGTGGAAATCGTTAAAGCGCGTGACCTAGCTGGCAAACCAGATCTTCTATTCCGCCGCAACTCGGTAACAGGCCAAATCGAATGCCTGACCAACAAGAGCGCTGTAGAACTCAACAGCGAGCTGCATAGCAACAACTAAGGTTGAAGAAGTGCTAAGTTCGAAATGCTAAAAGCGAAGTGCTAAAAGCTAAGTAGAGCTGAGAGCAAAAGATTAAGTCCGAAGTATTCTGTACTTCGGACTTTTTTACTTCGAACTTACCACTTCGCACTTAGTACTTCGCTTTTAACACTTCGAATTTCACACTTATGCCTCTTGACTCTCCGTCTGGTTGGGTGACAATCTGAGGCTGTTTGTTAGTTTGGGAACTGTTATGAGAATTGTTGCTGTCACCGCTTGTCCTACTGGCATTGCCCATACTTATATGGCGGCCGATGCGCTTACCAAAGCGGCGAGCAAAGAAAACGTGACCATCAAAGTGGAAACCCAAGGGGCGATGGGGATTGAGAACCAACTCAGTTCGCAAGATATTGCTCGGGCGGATGTGGTGTTGATTGCCTCGGATATTGAAATTGAACACCGCGCGCGCTTTACTGGCAGTAAAATCCACTGTGTGACTATTGAAGAAGTGCTCACCGATGTCTCATCAGTATTGAGTCGCTGCCGAGCGTTATGATAGAGCGACGCATTACTTTTATCCTGCCCCAAGACGGTTTTGTTAGTTGGAAGCTCAATCGGCTTAAAACCTTAGGCGCGATGTTTCGTTCGGTGATCATGCTGGTCAACGTGACCCAGATGCAAAGAGCCAACGCCGAGCAAACTCTGCAGGTGATGGCGCTTGGTAGCCGTGAGTACGACTTGTGCCAGCTGCATATTGAAGGCTCCGACGCGGAGCTTGCCTGCATGGTCATGACCGATTTTGTCGCCGAGCAATTTACGCTGGTTAACACCGCCCATAAAAGTAACGTCAAAACCAACATCGCGCTGTTAAAGCAATTGCCGACTTTTCAGTTACCGTACACGCTCAACTTTGAGTTCAAGCGCACCATTTTACCCAAAGAAAAATCGGATATTCTCGCGCTTATCAGCCGCATGTTAGCACCGCAATCGGTGGTGAGCATGTATGACGCGCTATTAGAGCGAGAAGCGGTCTCCTCGACAGCAATTGGCAATCAAATCGCCCTGCCCCACGTCGTTAGTAGCTTAGTTGACACCCCTTCCCTTGCGGTTATTCAGTTGCCATCGCCTCTCGACTGGCAATCAAAACTGGGTGAGGTCACCATGGTCATCGCGCTTGCGCTACCCAAACCTATTGAACGGCCAATGCTCCAAAGCTTCACTTGCCTGACCAAATCGCTACTAAACCCAGAGCAGTGCCAACTCCTCACGTCAAGCCGAGAACCCGAAGCCATCAAAGCCCTCCTAATCCACCGCTTAGCACAACCCTTCTTCCCAACCGAGTAGCTTTCTTTCCTTGCGCGTTATGCCTCCCGCCTTAAGCCCTTAACTCATCCCCCGATACTCACTCGGCGTCCGTCCCGTCTTGTTCTTAAACACCCGGAAAAAGTAATTCACATCCTGAAAGCCACAACGGGTCGCCACATCGTGCAGGCGAAACGAATATTTGCGCAGCATAAACTTAGCTCGGTCGATGCGTACCCAGGTAATGTAATCGGCCAAGGTCATATGGCCTTGCTGGCGAAACAGGCGGGATAAGTGGTTAGGCGAGATATTAAATCGCTGAGCGATACTGGCGCGAGTGATGGCCCGGTGGAAATTTTCTTGAATGTAAATGCAGATCCCTTGGTAGAGATCTTCGCTGCGCTTTTTGGCCGAGGTGTTAGGCTCAGACAGCATCGATTGGGCATAGCTCAGCAGTGCCATCAGCAAATGCTCGTCCATGGGTGCTTTTTTCGGCTCGCGGGCTAAAGCGTTGAGCGCATCAAGAATATGGTCGATGGCATGGCCCGTACGGGTTTGAATACTATGCTTCTGAACATCGAAAAAACTCTCTTCCCCTTTGCGCTTACTTACAAAGCTCAAGCCTAACTGGCGGCGGCCAAACAGAAAACTCACCACCGAGCAGTCGTTATCCCAGTTGGGCTTATTCCAGCAGTTGGGCGGAATATACAGCGCGTCACCGGTTAACACCTTAATATCGGCAATACCTTGCTCAGGGTCTTCGAGCTGGTTTTGATATTCGCCGCTCACCACGAGCTCCAAACGCGGAAAGTTCACTTGGTAACTAAAAGGTGGCGGCTGATGCTGATCTGAGGCGAACCAAATACGGTTGAAATGCTCGCGCTCGGCCATCAAGGTATCGATTAGATTATGGAAAACACCCGCCATGTTATGACTCTCTTATGCTGTTAACTCGACCCAAACTGGCCTATTTGTGTGAGTTAGCTCAAACAAAACCACACACCAATTAGGTTACTTTGCTCTAGTCTACACGTATTCATTGATAATTAACTAACTAGTAATTGCATTAGAATAAGCACCCTATTAAATGTAAAACCTTGTATTACAACGCAATTTAATCAACAAAAATGATTGCATCTAGATTCTATATAATTTGAGTAAGATCACACAAATATCCGCATGTTACAATAATCCAGCAATTGCCTTTTTGATGCTCTAAAAATTGTTGCCAAACTAACCGACAATAACCCCATAGCAAAATAGACATATAACGATAGAAACATCAGGGGTAACATCATGATCACGGACTTAATCAACGACAAGTTGATCTGCTTAGATCTTAAAGCCACCAGCAAAGACCAAGTGTTTGCTGAGCTTATTGAGCTGCTGCATCAACAAGGGCGCATTAGCGATAAAGCGCAATTTTTAAATGACATCTACGCACGAGAAGAGATAGGTAATACCGGTTTTGAAGACGGTGTAGCACTGCCTCACGCCAAAAGTGCGGCGGTCACCAAGCCTGCGGTGGCTATCGGTATCAGCCGCGGCGGGATTGAATACGGCGCCGAAGACGGCCAACCATCGAAACTCTTTTTTATGATTGCCTCTCCCGATGGCGGCTCTGATCACCACATTGAGGTGCTGGCTGAGCTCTCTTCCAAGCTGATTGAAGACGGCTTTATCGACAATATCTTTGCCGCCAAAACACCCGCGCAAGCGCTTGAGTTACTGCTGGCGAAAAGTGAAGACGACGCTGACTTACCCGAAGCCAATCAAGGCTTTATCATTGGGGTAACAGGTTGCCCGGCGGGCGTTGCCCATACTTATCTTGCCGCGGAAGCGTTAGAGAAAGGCGCGGCGGCACTTGGTTATGAAATCAAAGTGGAAACCAACGGTTCAATTGGGGTGAAAAATAGCCCTACTGCCGAAGAGATCGCTCGCGCAGATGCGATTGTGGTGGCGTGTGATAAGCAAGTCGACATGAGCCGCTTTGCTGGCAAAAAACTGATTGAAACTGGCGTTAAAGCGCCGATCAAAGATGCCAAAGGTTTAATTGAAAAAGCGCTCAACTCGCCTGCTTATGTCAGCGACGAAAAAGCCAATGGATCACAGGTGTCCAAAACCTCTTCCGCTCGCTCTGATCTTTACCGTTACTTGATGAACGGCGTATCACACATGATCCCGTTTGTGGTCACCGGCGGCCTGTTGATTGCTCTGGCACTGGCGATTGGCGGCGAGCCAACCGAAGCGGGCATGGCGATCCCAGCCGACAGTATGTGGCAAAAAGTACTCGATGTCGGTGTGGTAGCCTTTACCTTGATGATCCCGATTTTGGCCGGTTACATTGCCTACGCGATTGCTGACCGCCCAGGTTTGGCTCCCGGTTTGATCGGCGGCTGGATCGCTAACAATGGTTCATTTTACGGCGCGGAAGCGGGTACCGGTTTTATCGGCGCTATCGTGGCGGGCCTGTTAGTTGGTTACTTTGTTAAGTTCTTAACCAGCATCAATTACCACAAGTTTATTCAGCCGTTGGTGCCAATTATGATTGCGCCAATCGCGGGTTCATTGTTCATCTCTAGCTTGTTTATCTTTGTGATTGGCGCGCCTATCGCGAGCCTAATGGACGGCCTTAATGCTATGCTGACCTCAATGAGCACGGGTAACGTGGTACTGCTGGGTATTGTACTCGGTGGCATGGCTGGCTTTGATATGGGTGGCCCGTTTAACAAGGTGGCGTTCCTGTTTTCGGTTGGCATGATTGCCAGCGGCCAAACCCAATTTATGGGCGCGATGGCGTGTGCTATCCCAGTAGCCCCTCTAGGTATGGGTCTTGCGACCGCACTGGGACGTAAGTTCAACCTTTTTGAAGAGTCAGAACTGGAAGCGGGTAAAGCCGCTGGCGCAATGGGCCTTGTGGGTATCTCGGAAGGGGCTATTCCATTCGCCGCTCAAGATCCGATGTCGGTTATTCCAGCTAACGTGCTTGGCTCTATGGTCGCGGCGGTGATGGCATTCTCATTTGGTATTACTAACAGCGTTGCTCACGGCGGCCCTGTAGTGGCGCTACTTGGTGCGATGAACTACCCACTGCTTGCGCTAGTATGTATGGCCGCTGGTACGGTTGTCACCGCGCTCACGTGTATCACGTTGAAGAAAATGCGTAAGTCTAAAGCGGAGCTGGTTATTGCCTAACTAGCCCCAAGAAAACCTTAAACGTGCCCCCCTATGCACGACCCAAGACACCCTACGCTCCTAGGGTGTCTTTTTATTTTCTCTCGCTATTTTTATTGGCAAACTCAGGCTATCTCCCTGTATTTTACAGGGAGAAATGGCGTTATAATGACCAATCTATCAACCGCTTGAGTTCGCCATGTCCACCCCCAGTTCCAATTTAAATAAGCGCATGAACATCGTTGCCCTAACTTGGCCGATCTTCATCGAAATCTTACTGCGCACCGCACTCAATACCAGTGATGTATTCATGCTCAGCAGCTACTCTGATCTCGCGGTATCGGCGGTGGGGGTGATCTCACAGGTGAGCTTTTTCCTCATCATCATTTCCATGATGGTCAGCAGCGGTACCGGGATCTTAATCGCTCAATACAACGGGGCAGACAAACCGCAACAATCGGCCGATGTCGGCGTCGCCAGTATTCTTCTTGGGCTTGGGGTTGGTAGCGTTTGGAGTTTAGCGGCGTTTTTCGGTGCTGAGCACTTCTTAAATTTGTACGATCTTGAAGCGCAAGTGGCCAAGTTTGGTTATCAGTATTTGATCATCTCTGGCTCGTTTACGGTCAACTTAACCGTCGGTGTGGTACTGGCAACCATTTTGCGCAGCCACGGCTACTCCAAATCCCCGATGCTGATCAACCTGTTTGCCGGCTTGATTAATATCATCGGTAACTATATCGCCCTGTACCAACCTTTTGGCCTGCCGGTGTACGGCGTGCAAGGGGTCGCCATCGCGACCGTTACCGGCCAAGTGATCGGCACGGTGTTGCTTTGGGTTTCCCTAAAGCAAAAAGGGATTGAGTTGCCCTTTAAGCGCTGGCGTCAAATCCCTGCAGCCATGTACAAAAAAATCGTTCGCATCGGCTCGATGAACGCCGGCGAGATGCTCTCGTACAATATGGCGCAAATGACCATCGTTTATCTGGTGGTGCAGATGGGCACCTCATCGCTCGCCGCCTTTACCTACGCGCAGAATATCGCGCGGCTCTCGTTTGCCTTTGCCTTAGCAATCGGTCAAGCCGGGCAGATCCAGACCAGCTATTTTATTGGCAAAGGCTGGGTTGATTACATTCTCAGTCGAGTACAAAAGTACTTTGTGGTTGGCTTTATCGCCTCAACCGTGATCACCTGCGCGGTGTATTTGGTGCGCTTTGATATTATCGCCCTATTTACCCACAACCCAGAGATCACACTGCTTACCGCTGGACTTATTACTGGCTCGATTTTGCTTGAAGCTGGCCGAGTGTTTAACCTCATCTTTATCTCGGCGCTCAAAGGGGCGGGCGACATTAAATTCCCAGTACAAATGGGGATCTTAAGCATGTGGGGATTTGGGGTTGGCTTTAGCTACTTACTCGGCACCCACTTTGGCTGGGGGGTATTCGGCGCTTGGATGGCGATTGCCCTCGATGAATGGTTCCGCGGCGTGATCATGGCGCACCGTTGGCGGGCGAAAACTTGGACGAAATTCAGCTTAACCTCCTAACAAAATGGCGCTGTGAGTCGCTATCACAGCGCCATAATTATAAGGGTGGGTTATCACGACTGGCAGCGGCTATGTTGCACCATGCATGCTCGCTTTAACCTGATAACGATAAACGCTCTGCTCTAAACGAAACTCTTGGTGTACGCTTGGCGTCCAAGAGTCATCACCGCCCACTCCCATATGGAAACCGTCGACCCGCACAAACAGCACGCCACTCTCGGTAAGCTCGTTGGTGTGTTTTGCCGCGGCTAGGTTTTGTTGACTATAGCGGCTAACGGAAAAATGAAAGTCCCCATCCAGCTTAAGCGCCCCGAGACGAGCGCGCTTCACATCACAGCGCAGTCCATTGTCGGTTGGGAAAATGTAATGGGTGTGCATCTGTTCAATGCTGGCTTGATAAAGGCCAATATGGGCAGAAGACTTTCTATCGGGGTAATTTTCATGTGGGCCGCGTCCGTACCACTCTACCTTTTTGGCTTGATCGGGCAGCGCCCACTCCATGCCCACCCTTGGCAGTGAAGGTAAATTACTCGCCGCCAAGACTTCAACATCGATCACCACGTCACCATCAGCATAAACGCGATATTGCCACTCGCTGGCAAACAGCAACTGGCCTGCAAAGCGGTGATGAAAACGACTGGTCACTTGAACATAGTGGGCCAAGCGCTGCGCTTCGGTCCCCAAACACTCTACCTCTAACTTGTCGAGCCCCATCGTCTGCCAGCGCGCAAGCCAGCTGTTCGGGTCAACCCTGTCGACTTCGCTGGTGCCGATGTCATTATCCAGTGGCGCACGATAAAAGTTGTCTTTCGGCCCCGCTGCAAGTTGGTTTTCTCCGTCTACACACCACTGAGTCATATAACCGCTAGTGCGGTCAAACTGCAGCGAGAAATTCGCCGCGCTAATAACCATTTCTCGGCCACTCTCATCCAGCGCTGGCGCGGCGAGAGCGCAACTCATTGGTGGCTCTAGCGCGCCAAACAGAGGCAAGCTTAGTTGCTCACTGGCGCAAATATGGCCG
>Ga0070724_10002138_pt1 | contig 11245 bp, 10 predicted proteins | sample tdDd001_FD_67278 | JGI IMG/M metagenome (GOLD analysis project Ga0070724, IMG submission 67278) | Marine sediment microbial communities from the Atlantic coast under amendment with organic carbon and nitrate - tdDd00.1 | ecosystem: Environmental > Aquatic > Marine > Coastal > Sediment | place...
GTCTGAAACTTTGAAGTCACGACCTAGGGTTTCTGCATATAATATTTCCTTGTCATTATCCAGTCTATATATACATGTTTTTCCAGTTGGTTTGATCTGGTTTATGGTATAACTTTGCCCCACTTTCATTTGAACTTGGTGTGGTCTAAAAAATAATAGTCCTTTATCAGTCAGCCTATAATTACTTAATCCAAAAAAATCTCCTATGACTTTCTTCCTAGGCTTTAAATACAATTGCTGCGGTTGATCATACTGTAGAATTTGACCTTCATGTAGAAAGGCAATCCTATCAGATAATCTAAGAGCTTCTCCAGGATCATGTGTCACAAAAATTACGGTTAAACCCAACTTAACTTGCAAATCCTTAATGAAATCGCCCATATTTTGTCTTAAAATCGGATCTAGACTAGAAAATGGTTCATCCATAAGAACTATTTTAGGATGATAGGCAATAGCTCTTCCAATGGCAACCCTTTGTTGTTGGCCACCTGATAGCTCATTGGGCATTTTATTTTCAAATCCTGTTAATTCAAGTAAATTCAGTAATTCTTCTACCCTCGATTTTATGTCACTGACTTTCCATTTCCTCAGTTTTAAACTGTATGAAATATTGTCAAAAACATTTAAGTGTGGAAACAAGAAAGCATTTTGAAATACATAAGCTATTTCTCTTTTATTCACTGGCAAGTCCTGAATGTCTTTACCATTAAGTTTTATACTGTGACATGTTAAATCTATTAAACCTGCAACACTTTTAAGAATTGTCGACTTACCGGTTCCTGAATGACCTACAATCGTTGAAAACTCACCATCAGATACACTCAAATCAAGATTTGAAATAACTTTCTTGTCATAAGTTACATTTAAGTTTTTAATATCTAATTGCATCATTTACCTCCGAAATATACGTCCACATCATTTTTATTGTAACGGTCAACTAAAAGAAACAAGCACATATGTATAACGATAAAGACTATACCCATAACACTTGAATGCCCGTAATCTCCTTGACTGATGTAGGGAAACATCATCATTGAAAGTGTGATGACTTGTCCACCACCAATTAAAAATGTTGAAAAGTACTCTGTATTTGAAATTAAAAAACTAATCATCATTGAAGTTAATATACCTGGCATTAATAAAGGTAATAATATCTGTTTAAAAGTTGTATATGATGATCCACCTAGTACTAATGCAGCAAGTTCATACTCTTCAGGGATACCTGTAAAATAAGCAATTGCAATATTTGTTGTATAAGGGATGCATATAATTGTATGTACTAATATAATACCTAAATAAGTATTGGCTAATCGTGTAAGTATCATCACTTGATGCATACCAAGAAACAAAATCATCCCAGGTATCAAAAGTGGTAAAGAAACGACTAAGGCTATCTCTTTCGTATAACCACCAAAGTATTTAACAACATATCTACCATTCATAAGACCTAACAAAGTAGCCAATATTGCGCTTGCACTCCCAATAATTAAACTATTGATTAATGCTTCAATAAATCTTGACTGTTTCATAATATTTATCCAATAGTCAAAGGTAAATCGACTGGGAAAAACGTTAGGATATTTAAAATATGAAAATAAAGAAAGTAACAGCAAATAAACAATTGGTACAAGTAGAATCCATTTCAATTTTCTCATTCAGCCACCTTCTTTATTAGATATCTTAAAGCTATGGCATATAATGCACTGGTAATTAATCCTACAAAAAATAAAAGTATAGAGAGAGCCATAGTCTGAGGTATATCTGAAATTTTAGGACTCAAATAAGAAGAATATATTTTCACAGCAAAACTCTGATATTTTATCTTATTCAATAGATATGGTACCTCGAATGCACCAATTTGATAGATATACAAAACCATGCCCGACCAAACAATCGTATCTCTTGTTAAGGGTAAATAAATGGTCTTAAAAATCTGCCACTTGCTACCACCTAAAGTTAAAGCAACATCATCAAATCTACTGCTGATTTGCCTCATAACATTATAAGTTAGTAAAGCAACAAATGGTATGCCTTTTAAGGTAAATGTAAGGACAATTCCCCAAAAGCCATAAATAAGATTTGGAAAAACATCTGTAGAAGTTATAAGTCCAAGATTATGGCATAATCTTGACAATAAACCCGATTGACTGAATGACAAGGTGACGATAAAGATCATATAAAGATATGGTAACACCATACCGAATCTTATAAATAACATAGATGATTTAATGGACTGGCTCCTAGTCATCCTATAGGCTATAAAGGCACCTATAATCATCGAAAAACCAGAAGAAACCACTGCAATTGCAATGGCGTACACCATACTTCTGAAGTGGGTTTTATCTAAAACATTAATATAATACTTTAAACTAATTTCATTTAAACCAAGTTTTGGGATATACCCCAAGCTTTCTTTAAATATAATAAATAGACCACCAAATATTAAGATGCTATATAAGAGGACTGATGGTAAGATCAGTCCTAATTTGCCATTCTTTCTATCCATAGTTCTTTAATCCAATCTATATAATCTGCTCTCATTTCAGGATTTCTTTTAGAAGTCAATGCCTCAAGACTTAACATACCTGGTTGATTTTCTATCTCTGCTAAAGCATTTAATATATCACTGTCTACTTTTGTTACATCAAATGCAGGCATATCTCCCCACACTGATGATTTCATTTTCTCTATTTGAGCTTTTGGACTCTGTAAAAAATCAATTGTTAACATAGCAGCTGCCTTTTCAGGCGCGTTAAATGGAATCGCTAAATAATGTGAGTTACCAATTGTTCCAGTATCAAAAACAAAACTTACTACACTTTCATCATAGACACCACTTTCAATTAAGCCAGCTGTTTTACCAATCTCAAAACCCATGGTTAAATCCACTTCACCATTTCTAAATAACTCATCTAATTGGGCTTGTGTGGCAGGATAAGTTTGTCCCTCATTCCAAAGTAAAGGAGCAAGTTCTTCAAAATAATCTAAAACAGGTTCTGATAAAACTTCAAACTCTTGTCTAGTCATATCCTCTTGGAAAATCTCTTTGTCCCCTAATATCTCATAATAAGCATTTCTAACAAACGCAACACCTGCAAAATCATCAGGTAGCCTTGAATATGTTAATCTACCCGGATTAGCTTTTGCATAATTTAGAAATTCTTCATATGATTTTGGTCCCTCATGATGTGCAGAAAAAACCAATTGAGCTCGTCCCCATATGGCTTCATAACCTTCTATCAAAATTCCTGAATCATAGTTTAAGTCACTAGCATTTTTATCATAATAATTTTCAAGGTTGGGTAATAAGTCTGTCAAAGGACCTACTAATAAGCCACCCTCTTTTGCTGTTCTAAAATTCTCAGCATTGATCCATACCAAATCTGCAGTACCTACATCAAGACCACTTTTCTTTTCATTAAGAAGTTTTGATAAATATTCAGGCGCATTCATCGGTACTCTATTTAAGGTAATGCCATATTTCTCTTTTAAAGCATCTGATACGAAACCATCCATATATTGATTGATAGATTCATTTCCACCCCACATTAGAATCGTCACTGTCTTATCTTCTCCTAATGAAACAACATCTTCCCATGTCTTTAAATCATCCATTGAAGCTGTACTACTTGACCTACAACCTGTCAGTGTTATAGCTAACAATAATATTACTAGAAATTTTTTCATTTTGTCCTCTTATTCTTCGTCTACTAAAAATATAATTATAAATGTATAAAATCTGATAGTTACATTATAAATGATGGTATGTATAAAATATACTGTTATTGTACAGAAATGAGGATTATTATGAAATACGATTATCATATTATAGTTATCGGTGGTGGTAGTGGTGGTTTAGTCGTTGCATCTGGTGCTGCATCACTTGGGGCTAAAGTTGCCCTTATAGAAGGAGGCAAAATGGGTGGTGACTGCTTAAACACCGGCTGTGTCCCTAGCAAGAGTTTTTTAAAGGCAGCTCATCTGGCTGCTAATATTCGAACAAGTCACCAATTTGGTATAAAAACCACCATCGATACAATTGATTTAAAAGGTGTTATGAACCATGTTAAATCAGTTATATCAGAAATAGAACCACATGATTCTATTGAAAGATATGAAGGTCTCGGAGTTGATGTTATTAAAGGTTATGGAGAGTTTGTAGATAACCATACTATCCAAGTAAATAATCAAAAGATTACAGGAAAGAACATTGTCATTGCAACAGGTTCGCAAGCTCTACTACCGCCTATTCCAGGTTTAGATACTGTGGATTATCTGACCAATGAAAATATATTTGAACTAGCTACTCTGCCTGAACACTTAATTGTTCTTGGAGGAGGCCCCATCGGCTGTGAACTAGGCCAAGGTTTTAAACACCTAGGTTCACAAGTTACCTTAATCGACATGGCACCTGAATTATTTGCAAAAGATGATTCAGAGGTTGGCCCTCTCATGTCACAAGTTTTTAAAGAGGAAGGGATTAATTTGAAACTTTCCTCGACCATCAAAAAACTCACCCAAGTCGGTAAGAAGGTGGAAGTCATTATTGAACGTGATGGGAAAGAAGAAAAGCTTGTTGGTGATCAAGTACTGGTTTCATTAGGTCGTCGCCCTAACACCCAATCATTAGGACTGGAAAATACAAATGTTAAGTTAAATGAACGTGGTTATGTTTTGACCAATGATAAACTCCAAACATCTGTAAAAAACATCTATGCTTGTGGAGATGTAGCTGGACCTTATCAGTTCACACATATGGCTGGATATCAGGCAGGTATTATCATAAGGAATACCGTCTTCAAATTAGGTGCAAAAGTAGATTACTCCCATGTTCCATGGACTACCTATACGCAACCTGAAGTTGCTCATGTTGGACTTACTGAGATAATGGCAAAATCTAATGGCTCTTATAACAATCACTTCTTTTTAAAGCTTTCTGACAATGATAGAGCTAAAGCTGATTTTGATAAACAGGGCTTTCTTAAAATTATTGTTGATAAGAAAAATAGGGTTATTGGTGCTACCTTAGTTGGTAACAAGGCAGGTGAGCAGATTCCAATCGCAAGTCTAGCGATAAAAAACAAAATGAAGTTAAGTGCATTTATGAGTATCATTTATGCTTACCCTTCTGAAGCAGAAATCTTCAAATTCGCAGCTTTAGAATCAATGAAAAGTTCTTTCAAACCTTGGCAAAAAAACTTAATCAACAAAGTCTTCTTACGTTAACATTCAAGCATTGCTTGGATGTTTTTCATTAAACTTATATAAAGTCCTATTAAAAACACTACTATAAGGGTATACATTGTATGAGGTGATTAAAATGAAAAAGACAATTGTCTTACTATTGATATTCAGTATGATTGGTCTTGTTTCTTTAACATACTTTAACAATCTATCAACTCCTGAGGAAGTAGTTCAACCACAGAATACAACTCAAACAGACCTTCCAACGATAGAGGAAAGCGAGACCCCTGTAATAACTAAAGACTACAGTAGTCTAAAGGAACATATCATGAGCGGCGGTCCTCCAAAAGATGGGATACCACCAATCGATATTCCTAAGTACTTAAAGGTAAGTGAAGTTGATTATTTAAGTGACTTAGATCCTGTATTTGTGCTTGAAACAAAGGAACAAGTTTATGTATATCCACAAAAGATTCTAGTTTGGCATGAGATCGTTAATGAAACTATTGATGGACAAAATATGTCTATTACCTATTGTCCATTAACAGGTTCTACTATATGTTACCTAGCAGATGAAGACCACCTTGATAACACCTATGGTACTTCAGGAAGTCTTCTCAATAGTAATCTAGTTATGTATGATAGAAAGACAGATTCTCTGATTCCACAGATTTTAGGTGTAAGCATTGACGGAAGCCTATCTAGAGAGCCACTTCCTACTAGACCTGTTCTTTGGTCAACATGGGAAAGAGTTAACGTATTATATCCTAATGCTTTAGTTCTTTCAACTGATACAGGTTATTTTAGAGATTATAACAATGACCCTTATGGAAGTTATATGCCTGATGATGAAAAATCTTACTATTACTTTGGAGGACCTTTATTTCCAGTACTTCATGAAGATGATACATTCTCAGCAAAGAAAAATGTGATTGGGGTTAAGCATAATCATGATATTATAGCTATTGATCCAGAACTCATAAAAGCTAATAATTTTATCGAGTTTGAAATTGGTCAAGTGCCTTCAATTGCCATTTATGATAGGAACTTAAACACAATTAGAGTCTTTTCTAGAATAATAGATCAAGAAGTGAAAACATTGCGTCCTAGCGAAGGTGGCCTCTTAGATGAAAATGATACATTCTATCCTTATTTATCTAAGAAATTAAGACCAATGAATCATTTTGATGTTATGTGGTTTGCTTGGTATGCCTACTATCCTGAAACTGAGGTGATCAAATGACTTCATTTAGTAAGACTATCAGGTATAAAAAGCATTGGTGGCTTGGTGTAATAACCTTTAATCTATACTTTATGGTCTATTACTGGAGTATTGATTATCTTAACTTTGGCGTATCTGGTTCACTCATAAGGTGGTCTCCTATGTGGCGGTCTTTGATATTTAAACCCATTTCCTCATTCTTATTTGAACCTATTGGGGTTATTCAGAATTTCGGTATCCAATTATTCATAGCACCAGTTAATATATTAATCGGCTTGGTTTTAAGTGGACTGGTATTCCTAAATATCACGGCATCACTTTATATTTACAAGTTACCAAAACAGTGCAGATTGGATCATAATTTTAATGGATTAATCGGTATATTACCCAGCTTCCTGACGGGGTTTGCATGTTGCGCTCCAACATTTTTAATATCACTTTCAAGTGTTATTGGAAGTTCTGCATCTTTTCTTAGTCCATTTTTTGCATGGTTACTACCTTTAAGTTTTATTTTTCTAATATGGGGCCTAAGAAAAAGTTATAAAATTATTCAAATGTATTAAAGTCCAAATCAATGATTTGGACTTTCTTTAACGAATGGGATCATCCCAATTCCAATTTGTATAGATTGCATAAGCAATAATTTTCTTGCCTTCTGGTTCACTTGCAAATCCCGCAATTGAATTACCCACTCTAAATGTCGGCTCTAGAAACTGATCTTCAATTGCTGCTGATGTAGGCAAACTAGTTCCATACTCTGTTTCATCATCAATCATAATCCACTGACCATTATCTAGTTTGAAACTTAATCCATCTTCTGCGACTTCAACGATTGTTCCCTCTATGTTTACAGCAACACAGGCCGAGATTCCATTAGGATCTATAACAATTCTATCTCTTAAATCAAATGTTACATCACTTGGTGTTTGATTGTAGTTCACTGCGAATACGCCTATCATAACCATTAAACATGCTGCAAAGGCTACGACTAATTTTCTTATATGTCTCATATCTTCTTTCTCCTTGTCTTTTAAATATTCTAGTGTTGATTGCTCAAAGTTCTCTGAAACAGTAATTTTGTCTAAGGTTTCTTTATACTTATTTGTCATATAAGACTCCTTTCTTCTAAAATATACTTTAGTTTCTGTCTTGCTCTTCTTAATCTCGACCCTATAGTATTTGAGTTCTTCTTTAGTATTTCAGAAATTTCTAATATGCTATAGCCCTCGTAATAAAATAGATAAATAATATTCCTATCCATGGGTTCAAGCTCGAAAATTTCCTCCATAACCTTTTGATCTTCTGGTGACTTTAAATAAATTTCCTCTGGCATTTCACCACGTCTTTTAAACCAGGCAGATTTCATGTGGTCTTTACACCTATTAATTGTCACCCGTATCAACCATGCTTTTAGATGTTCTTCACTTTCAAAAGAACCCTTATATTTTATTAGTTTCAGATAAACATCTTGGAGTATGTCTTCTGAATAGGCATAACACTTGGTATTCTGATATGCTATTTTTAGTAATGTATTTGAGTAACAATGAACGATTTCATCAATATTTTTGCTAGCAAATGTTCTAATCATTGTTTACCTCCTTCATCAATAATACGAATCTACACTCTTATTTTGTGCATGCTTTCTAAAATTTGACGAAGAATATCCAATTTTGTTCCAAAAAAAAAAGCAGCTTAGCTGCTTACAAGACTTTATCTAGAACTTTTTTTACAGTATCATCATGCATAGGTTTTACGATGAAGTGTTTTGCACCTAACTTCATAGCATCTAAAACATGATGTTTTTGTCCCATGGCACTCACCATTATTATTATTGCTGAAGGGTCTTTTTCCATAATCATTTTTACCCCTTCAATACCATTGACATTAGGCATACTGATGTCCATAGTCACCAAGTCAGGATTCAATTGACTATACATTTGAGCGGCCTTTTTTCCATCTTCAGCCTCACCAATAACTTGATGACCTAAGTTCTCTAAAACCATTTTCAATTTTAATCTGAAATACGTTGAATCATCAACAACTAATACTGTAGCCATTTAATACTCCTAATCTATTAAACACTTCATAGGTACTTTTATTAAGAACTTTGAACCTTTACCTAGTTTACTTTCAAGTTCAATGGTACCCTCTATTGAAGTTATTATATCATATATTGCTGACAGGCCTACTCCTCTACCAGATAAAACATCAGCCTCTTCCTTGGTTGTCATTTTATCTTTGAATACAAGATTTAGGACTTCCTTTTCAGTTAAGTTGTCATCAGGACCAACAATCCCATCTCTTATAGCCTTATCAAGTAAAACCTTTGTATCTAATCCTCTTCCATCTTCTTCAATACTTAAGTGTAAAATATCATCAACTACATGTGTTGAACAAGTAATTTTACCAAAAGAATCTTTGCCTTTAGATACTCTCTCTTCAGGTGTTTCAATACCATGACTTAATGCATTTCTAAAGATACCTACTAGGGACATGACAAGTTTCTCACCTTTTTCAGGTTGAACCAAAACTGTATCACCTAGAATTTCAAGAGGCATAACCGCTTTTTGTAGTTTTTCTGCTTGTTCTTCCACATATAATACATATCTTGATATCATAACCTTTATATCAATATAGCTTAGGTTTCTTAGATTTTTAAGAAAGACCTGATCAACTTGTCCTGAATCTAAATAACTTTTTTCAAGAGCCTTTAGTTTATCTTTACTGATGACGTATTGGTCATATCCTCTCGTAATAAAATCTTTACCAATATGTTTTTCCAATAAATCAATAGACTGACCTAAGTTGAGTTCTAACATATCAATCAATTCATCAGGTTCATGTGGTGCTTGTAAAGCTGACTCTACTTCATGTACAACTTTTTCGAAGTTTAAAAAACCAAACTGTGCTAAATTACCTTTTAATGTATGCATGATTTTTTGATTCTCTAATGTAAAACCATCAACTCTTAATTTCTGAATAAATATTTGAGTTTTATTTATGAAATATGACAACTCTTGTTTTGACTTTAATGAATTAATGAAAAACTTTTGTAATTCTCTTTCCTCATTAATCTGTTTTTCCAAAGCCTTACTCTTAGTGATATCACCTAATGTAATCTTCAAAAGTCTTCTCATACGATCATAAACTTTATAGTAAACTTGATAGTCTCTGTCATTAATTTTAATTTCCGAAGGCATCAAATCTAAAAAACCTTCAACATAATCATGTTTAGTATTAAAGACCTCTTTCAGAATATCTTCTACAAATGCAAAATCCTCATAAGTAGACATTAAATCTTTAAGTGATTTCCCAACAATAAACTGATTGAAAATTGTATCGCATGTTGTTGTATATGCACCAGTGACAATTAATGTATCATCTATTGAAAAAGCTCCATTTAAACTTATACTTAAATCGGTTGGCATATCACCATCATCAACCATTTGAGTCATTTCATTATAAAATACAAATAAGACAACAGACGCAAACATGGCAATTAAAATTGGCATATCAATCAACATGGTTGCAGGTTGAGCTGTACTCGTAATATAAACTAATTTTCCTACACTTAAAGCACCTAATGAGAAAGCTATGATTAATAGAATGGCACTGTATAAAGCCCTTTTTCTATAATATATTAGTGTTCCTATTAACTGAATAATTGTAATGATTAGAAAAACATTTAATACTTGATAATAATCTCTCCAGGTAATCATATTTTTTGTCATGTATGATAAAATGACTACAACGGAAAAACTCAACATACCAATATTAAACTTAATTTTTGCATTGACTAGGGTCGCTACACCTAAAGTCATAAATGTAACAGCACCATGATAAGAAATTATAATCATCTTTTTAAACATTAAGTAATCCATGGATATGAATTGACTTACACGAAAATCAATCAAACTTATACCTATTAAAATGATTGAAATTAAAAAGTAAACATATACCCTAATGTTATAAAGTGTCTTATACCATGCAATGACGATTAAACAAATGATTGCTGCTACAATAAAAGCTATTACTATAGCTGCATCAATTAACATCTGATTTAGATTAATAATCGATTCAACTTGTCTATAATGTTCATAATCAAATAACTTGATATTTCCTGCAACACCGGTCATATAATCGGAATACATGAGTATGGTAATCTCATTGTTTTCTTCAATTATATTTTCATTAAAAGTGAAAAAGTAAGTACCATTCCAAATATTTGAATGTCCACTCTCTTCACCATAACTACCTATCGTTTGATCATTTATCTGTACTGTAAAATACTGTACATCTGGTTTTTCTATCATCAAATAAATGCTTTCATTCCTTTGAACAGAAAGCTTCAACGCCTTAAGATCACTAGATTTAAAGGTTGACTTATACTTGTATACCTTAGGTTCACCTTGACTAAGTTCTCTGTTTACAATGGTCCTTGAAGGATCATTTACATCAAAAAAAGACGTTTTCTCTAAACTTACGGATACAACGTCATCCAAAATAGCTTGATAAAATAATCCATGTAATACGCCATATGTATATAAGATGCAAATCAAACTAACAAAGAAAATCAATACTCGTTTTTTGCTAGCCATACAAACTCCTCCATAAATTATATATACCACATAATAATAAAAATACTCAAATTATAAGAGATTATCTAGACTATTTTCATCTTCTTTTAATGAAAGCTTTATTTTTATTTGTTAAACTGTGAAAAAGGAGGTTATTATGATTATAACTACAACACCTCACATTGAGGGACATGAAATAAGAGAATATAAAGGCATTGTTTTTGGAGAAGTTATCAATGGTGTAGATTTTGTAAAAGATTTT
>Ga0070724_10002139_pt1 | contig 11244 bp, 10 predicted proteins | sample tdDd001_FD_67278 | JGI IMG/M metagenome (GOLD analysis project Ga0070724, IMG submission 67278) | Marine sediment microbial communities from the Atlantic coast under amendment with organic carbon and nitrate - tdDd00.1 | ecosystem: Environmental > Aquatic > Marine > Coastal > Sediment | place...
AACACCTGATATATCGTCTCTGTTTAATAAGATTGCCAGTTGTGATTGTATCTCAACTGGACTATAACCATACTTCACATCTGAATAAACACGAATGGTTTGTACCCTATCATATTTCTTAATAACTGATAAAGCAGATTCGGTTTTAATATCTGCTATATCTTTTAACATTAGTTTTGTAGGTGCTACTGAAGATTTAATGCCTAGATTATCAAGTTCATCTTTTTCTTTTATATCACTGACTAACTTAATATCATATTCATGTGCATCCTTGTTAAATACGCCAGCCTGTCTACCGTACAAGGCGATACTGACTTCATTTTGAATATCATACTTAGATAAACCATAGTAACCAGCTTCTATGTCTTCAACATCAATATAGAACTCATAAGCATAATCATCAAAATCAGACTCCACATTAGCTGTACCCGGTATATCTTGTAAATAAGATATAACTTGCTGTGAATAGTCACTTAAGAGTTCGATGTTTTCACCGGATATCCTAACCACAACTGGTGCACCTACAGGCTCACCTTGTTCTAATTGCTTAACTTGAATACTACCACCGTATACATGTTTATCCATCTCTTCCTGTAGATGATCAATATACTGAGTCATATTAACGTAGACTTGATCACGTCCAATTTTTGACTTATCCACAATCACCATCATTTGAGCATAGTCTTGTGATGGTGTTGGCACTGGCATGGTTTGATAAAACTTTGGTAGACCATCACCAATAGATACCGTGTAGTTATTAACTATACTTTCATTATTAATAACATCTTCCACTTGACCAACTAAAGCCTCTGTTGCTTCAAAATTAGATGCCTGTTCACTTTTAATCTCAATATAGAGCATATCAGTATCAGCAAATGGAAAGAACTGAAGTCCAAGTCCAAAACCCAAATATGCTGTCACACCAAGTATTAAGAACATAAATAGAATCACAGCCCATTTGGCCTTCATACCAATAAAGAGCAGTTTATCGAACATGGTTCTAAATATGTGTTTTTTGTTTGAGTTCTCTCTCTTTTTAAAAAAGATAAAGGCCATGGTTGGTGTAATAAAAATTGCAATCAGATATGACACCAAGAGTGAAATCATAACAATGGACGGTAAACTTGAGATATATTCACCAGCGATTGAGTTTAAAAGTAAGAGTGGTAAAAAAGCACCTACTGTTGTGAGTGTAGAAGTCAGTACTGGAATAGCAACTTCTTTTACACCATTGACACAAGCGCTAAGTCTTTCCTCATCTTGATCTAATCTTACTTGTATGGCATCTGAGACTACTATGGCATTATCCACTAACATACCTAATGCAACAATTAAAGCCGCAATGGAAATCTGATGAATATGGATGCCAAAGACCTTCATCAAGGCAAATGTAATCAGTATTGAAGCTGGTATGGCTGTAGAAACAATAATAGCATTTCTAAGTCCCATACCTATAAAAACAACTATAATTACAAATAGAACACCCTGTATTAGATTAAAGGCAAAATCCCTCACAGAATCATCTACAGTTTTAGGTTGATCTAATATTGTAGTAAATTCAATCTCAGCAGGCAAAGTGCCCTTCATTTCTTCTATGGTTTGATCAACTTCGTCACCAACACTTACTATATTTTTATTCTTCTTAAAATAACCTGCTAGTAAAACTGCATTCTCTCCATTATGAACAACTTTATAATTTGAATCTGCTAGTTTTAAGTTTATTGTGGCAATGTCTTTCAGTCTCGCTATAGAACCATTATCTTCTGATACAGCTATAACAATATTTTCAATATCCTCAATGGATTCAAATAAACCAGAGACCTTAACGTTTATTTTATCTTTTCCTTGCCCTACAGTTCCTGAAGGAATCTCAATGTTTTGAGATTTGATAAGATTAACCAAATCATTGTAACTTAAGTTAAACCTATTCATCTTCTGATGATCGACTTCAATAACCAGTTCCTTGTCTTGAACACCAACTACATCAAACCTTGCAATACCATCGATTTGACTGAGTTCTCTTTTAAAAGAATCGGCATAAGCTTCTAATTGCTCGTAGGAATACTTTTCACTGCTCATACTGATCAGCATACCTGCTGTATCCGTTAAATCAGTATTAACAACTATAGTGTCACATTCACTCGGTAAATCTGCTTGTAAATCTATCATCCGCTGTCTTAAATCATCCCAAGCACCTGTTATATCAGAATCATAAGATAGCCTTACAATAACAACTGCTATTGAGTTTCTAGAATAAGAGTAGGAATAATCATAACCACCTAATTCACTGACCTCATCTTCAATTTTAGATGTGACCAAGGACTCGATATCTTCTGGTGATGCACCTGGATATACTACGGAAACCAAGGCAACTGGCGCAACAATTTCAGGTGTTTCCTGTCTAGGTGAAATGATGTAGTTGTAAATACCAAATCCTATTGCTATAAGCAAGATGAACAATGTGATTTTTCTTTTTAGAATGGCTTGTTTAATCATTTGATTCATAAGCTTACTCCTCAACAACCATAATTAAATCACCTGCAGCTAGGCCTAGTATACCTTCTACGATTAATTCAACATGACCAGATAACCCTTCTACAATGACCTCTTGATTGTAAATTGAAAGGACCTTAATATTGATTCTTTCTGCATAGGTGTCATTCACTATAAAGACATAATCCTCACCATCGGATCTAATGGCACCTAAAGGAATCTTATAACCCTTTATTTTATTAGTCGGTAGGGTAATATCTACAATACCACCCAGTGGTAAAGAAGTCTTCATAGACATTTCAACTTTATAAGTTTGGGTTTGTCTATCTGGAATCTGCTCTATATGAACAACCTGACCTTCATAAGTTTTATTGTTAAACTCAAATGATAATACATCATCCAAAGCCACATATGCTAAATCATCTGCAGATACACCAAATGATACAATTGGCATTTGGTCTCTTAGAACTATCACAGGATAACCCGTTGGTATAAGTTCGCCAACTTCATAAAGAACATCGACAACAACACCATCTTTGTCAGCATACAAGTCACTATTACTTAACATATACTCTTTTACTTCAACGCCAGTGATGGCTTGATTCACCAATTGTCTAGCACTTGAAACTTCGCTAATTGTTACATCATAATTAAGCTTAACCTGATCGTATTCGTTCTTTGAACTCACACCATTCTTGTAAAGCTCTTTGGTTTTATTATATAAATCTTCTGTAAACTCCAAAGATTCTTCTGCTTTATTCAGTTGTGATCTAGCAGCTGCCAGTTCAGCTCTTGCTGCATCGAGTGCGTACTGTAAACCCTCTGTATCTACGCTAGCAATCAAGTCTCCTGCTTTTACCGAGTCTCCGACTGCCACATAAATAGCATTTAACTTGCCATCGACTTCAAAAGAAGACTTTAAATTACCTGTACTTTCTACATGTCCTACATAGGACTCATAATCTTCATAACTTTTTTCTGATACTTCAAGGACTTGTACCCTTTTTTCTATAACTTCTTTGACTTGAGGCGTCTCACTGTTACATGCAATCAAGAAAAAAGCAAGAAAGATGATTAATATTTTCTTCATGTCTAAGCCTCTTTTCTTTTTACCATAATGGTTGTGATAAACAAATTGGTATAGATTTGTGCTATATGATACATATGTACTTTTCTTGACTCATCATCATCAAATTCATAGAGTATTCTAATAAAGTTATCTACTAGTGAGTCACATAGCATATTGGATAAAACTTTTGCATTTAAGTCTATTCCTGTGAGATCTATGTAATCTAATATGAGATTTTCCATACGTGATGCCAACATACCACTGATAGTGGCAGCAGGTTTATTGACTCTAGAACCTTCACAAGAGTTGATTAACATATCTAAGATATCTGCTTCACTCCTATGTATATCCAAGAATATATCAATTATTCTTTTAACAAACTCCGTATTTTTCTCTGGTTCATCGACCATTTTCTTGGTCACTTCATCAGAGACTAAAAACATGATCTTATCTAAGGTAGGTGTAATCAAAGACTCAAACAAGTGGTCTTTGTTATCAAAATACCTATATATATTGCCTACTGTCATATGGGCATCTGCTGCAATCTTTCTCATGGAAACCTTGTCATAACCATGGCTTCTAAACAACTTTATTGCTGATGCTTCTATTCTTTCTCTTATACTATCTTTTAAAACTTGCATACGGCCTCCAAAAATAAACACCTGTTTATTTTAGTTTAGCACATTCTCTAAAATAAACAAGTGTTCACGTATACATCTTTATTCATTTAACAAAGTATAATGATCATGGTCCTCCCAATGACCATTGATACATAAGTAGGACTTTGCTGTCCCCTCATAGACAAAATTTAAATGCTTAAGTAATTTGACAGACTTATGATTATTGGGCATGACATTGGCCTCAATACGATGTAAACCGTATTGATCAAACATTATTTCTATGCCTTTTTTTACTGCTTCTATCATATAACCTTGACCTTGTTTCTTTTCTAGTAGGCTATAACCTAAATAACATGACTTAAAAGGTCCCATAATAATTTGAGAAAAGTTTAGAATACCAATAATTTGAGTACTACCTTCTAAGGTTAAGAACAACTTTAAAGCTGATCCATGCTCTAAATGAAAAACATCATTATAGAGATCTATACTTTGCTGTCTATAAGTATAAAAAGTATCTTCCCTTTTAGGTTCAAAGGGTTCTAAAAACTTTTGATTGTCCCTATAGTAATCAAGAACATGTTCTATGGTCACTTCATTTGCTGTCTTTAATATCAATCGATCACTTGCGTACATATCATATCTCCATTTTATTGATTCGGTTATTGGCTAAATACATACTTATTATACCCAAAATAAAGATGGCAAAATAAGAATTTCCCAAAGTAAAATTACCATAATCCGATGAAATAAATATAATCCTATATGGTGCAGACCAAGGAAAGATTGCATACAGGTTAAAGTTTCTTACAACAATAGTAAGTGCAAATATCATAAGATTAACAATCATAGGGGCTAATGATGTCCTAAACCAGACAATAAGCATGACTGTAAAATATGTGAATGGTAATACCAAGAATGATGATTTTAGATATACGGGTAATAACTTTAATGTGATTTCAAATGAAAAACCAGAAAAGTTTAATACCAGAGCTATGACAACACCAAGGATAAAACTGGTTAAAGTCATCATCACAACTAAGATACTGATAAAAGATAATTTTGTGAATAAGAAAGAGCCTCGACTTACAGGTATGGTCACTTGAGACTTAAATGTATCCAGCCTAAACTCTACTGCAACGAGTTCTCCAGCCAGCCAATTGTATAAAGTCAAACTAAGAACTGAAATAATAAATTTCAGTATCAATGACATGTACTCTAAATAAGTGACATTGTTATGACTATTATCACTGTTGATGATAACTACTAACAACAATAGAGAGACTGGAGCTAAAGCCACCCCTATATACACAAAATATTTTAGTTTTGAATACTTTAATTTCAAATACTCATTATATATTTTACTCATACTGCCTACTTTTCCATCAGGTCTAAAAATATTTCTTCTAAACCATAAGGCTTAAAGAACATTTCATCAACATTTATCTCATTATCCATCATAAGCTTTAAGATATCATCAACAGCTTCATTGTTTATTTTTAGAACAATTTGATTACTGTGTCTGTACTTGTACTTAATATCATTTTCTTCTAACACTTTTTTTGCCATAGTCACATCATCTATGGTCAAATAAAGTCGGTCTACATTGGTGACTCTTCTAGACTTAAGATCAATGATTTTCACCATTTTTCCATTTTTCATAAAACCTATAGTATCTGCAATTTTCTCAACTTCAGCTAAGACATGACTGGAAATTAAAATCGTAACCTGCTTTTCTTTAGATAACCTTCTAAGTACAGTCCTAATTTCTTTAGCACTAATGGGGTCAAAGCCATTCATAGGCTCATCTAAAATTAATATATCCGGACTATTAAGTAAAGCTCTACTAAGGGCCAACTTTTGTCTATGGGCCTTAGTAAGATTTTTAACTTTTTCATACTTAAAGGCATCCATTCCAATAATAGATAAAACTTCATCAATGTTATGGTGTTCATGAATACCGACAACATTTTGAATCATTTTTAAGTTTTGATGTACCGTCATATGATCATAAAAACCTGGATTTTCCAACACACTGCCTATTCGAGGTAGAATCTCTTGTTTTGAAGTTAAAAAATTCATATCCATGTATTTAATTAAACCATATGAAGGATTGATTAAGCCAAGTAACATTTTAATCGTAGTTGTCTTTCCAGCACCATTTAAACCTACCAAAGCAAAAATCTCTCCTGGTGAGATACGTATATCTACTGCATTGATGATTGTCTTTTGACCATATTTTTTCGTTAAGTTCTTTGTTTCTAGTGTATAACCCATTAATAATCCCTATTCTTAAATAGATACCTTAAAGTAATATATGCAAGTATTGCTGTTATATACAATATCAAATAAGCAGGTAGAATCTGGCTACCTGTTTGTCCTGTTATAATAAACTCTGGTATGGCACTTGGCAAAAACAAAGCCCTATGAAACAACTGAATCAGGTATCCAACAAAAATCGTCGATGATAAAACCACCAATGGTAATACCGTTTGCTTCATAGTATAAGCCAATAAAAAACCTAGAATATTGTAAGGCAGAATATATAAAACTAACATCATATATGATAATAATGTATCGTCAATCATTCGTAAGACTCTATAGTCATCGAAGAGTATAATTTCTGTAATATAGGCAAATACAGCGGATGAAAGAATCAATAAAATACTCCATATAAATGATGCCACCAGTTTTAACCAGAGCATTCTCTTTCTTTCAATAGGTGTCACAAATAAAGAAGACCACCCTTTTTGATCATATTCAACTTTTAGAAGCAACATACCTGTTAAAGGAAAAATCACCTTGGAACCAATCAAACTTAAAAATACCAAGTTCATTTGATTGAAATCTCCAACTTCAAAACCTCTTGGATTAAGTGAGATGAGTATTAATGTAAATATAGGTGACAACAACATCAAAACGAAGGAACCTATAAAATAATTATTCCTAAGTACTTTTTTTAGCTCATATTTCAATAAATACATTTAATCTCCGATTTTCTTTAAGAAAAACTCTTCTAAACTGATAACCCCATTCTTAAACTGCTGAATAGGAATGTCATGCTTATACAATTCCTTGATGATAATAGCATTATTTAAATCACTGTGAACATGAATGATGTGATCATCAATTACCTCATAATCAAATATCTTTAGAGAACGTTCTATAATAAGAATTAACTTAGGCAATTCATGACTGTGAATTTCCAAATAATCTTTTCGATTCCTAATGTGATCTTCTAAGGAGATTTCCTCAATGAGTTCTCCATAGTGAAGAAGACCAATACGGTCTGCTAAATCTGAAATGAAAGACAACATCGATGTTACTATAAAAATAGAAATCCCCTCTTCGGCCAAAACTTGAAGTTCTTGTTTTAAGACCATAATTGCAATAGGATCTAATGATTTAGCAGGTTCATCCAAAATCAGTACCTTGGGCTGAATAATAAGCGCCCTAATCAAGCGTAATTTTTGAATCATACCTAATGAATATTTACCAGCTTGAATATCGATACTAGGATATAGATCAAAGGTCTTAAAATAAGACTCAATCAATTCAGATACATCTCCACCTAATTTGGATTTGTAGGCTTCCAAATAATACTCTATATTTTCTCTCCCGGTCATGTCATCATAAAATGAAATATCACTATTCACGACGCCTATATCGACCATAAAACTTTGTTTAAAGTCCTGATCAAAGTACTTTACGGATCCTTCTGAAGGCTTGACTAATCCAACCATTAATTTTATTAACAAACTTTTTCTAGAATGATCAGATCCTATAAGACCATAAATCATACCTTCTTCTATAGAGAAAGATACTTGTTTTAATAATCTTTTACCCTGTGTAATTTTACTTATTTGATTTAATTCTATGGTTTTCATATCTTCAATTCCTTCAATATAGGCAGTTCAACAAAGAACTCAGTCAGTTGATTTTCCTGACTCTTCAAATCAATTCGACCATTATGTTTTACAACAATCTTCTTCGCAATAGACATACCTAATCCTGAGTTACTTGCACCAAATTTTCTTGAATCATCCACCTTAAATAAACGTTCAAATATATGTTGCTGCTTAGATTTTGGTATCCCTTTGCCTCTATCCCATATAATAACCCTGTAATAAGTGTTTTCAATCCTTGTTCTTAAGCCAATCACTTTACCATCTTTACCATGTTGAATGGCATTTTTTAAGATATTTTGAAATACCCTAGTTAAGGCAATACGGTCAGCATATACCATGTATTTACTTTCTTTTATTTCATTTACAAACTCTATATTGTACTTTTCAAACTGAGGAATAAAGTCAATAGCAATATGTCTTAAAAACTCATTAAGTTCTATGTATTCAAAATTCATCATCATATCTTCTGCATCAATTCTAGCCACATTAAAAATCTGATCTGTTAGGTGCTTAAGATTCTTAGATTTCATAGACAGTATTTCAAAAAACTCATAGAGTTCTTCCTCGTCTGTAATAACACCATCATTCAAGGCATCTACATATCCAATAATAGATGTCAGTGGTGTTCTAATATCATGAGATAGATTAGATAAAAGTTGCTTGCTGCGTTCTGACTGAGTCTTTTGCTCAACCTTAATAGTCTCATAAGCATCATAGAGATTGTTAAGTTCCAAGATCAGTTCATTGTACGTAGAGTTCTCTCTTACTAAAAGTTTTTTTGTCTTTTTTGTCTCTCGAAAAGCCTTCAAACTTGTTACTACAGCATTTAAATCTTTTCTTGTTTTTAGTAAAATAACGAGCAAGTAAATAACTAATATACCTGCTCCTAATGCCAAATAAGCCATAAAAATACTCTTCTGAACAAAAGATGTAATAGCAATAACTAATAGTGTTATCAAAAGGATAACCAAAATTCTTATATTATTCATCTGAATCATCTTTCAATGTAAACTTATAACCTAATCCCCATACTGTTTTAATGAACTTTGGTTCATTGGGATCATCTTCTAGCTTGTTTCTAATTCTTCTGATGTGAACCATAACAGTATTGTCATCTCCTAGATATTCACTGCCCCACACACTTTCAAAAATTTGACTCTTAGAAAATACCTTTTCAGGTTGTTTTGCCAGTAATTTTAAGATTTCATATTCCTTTAACCTTAAAGATACAACTTCATCATTCTTTTTAACAATCCCATGATTAAAATCTATAAAAACACCTTTTTGGTCTAAAGTTGCAGTTGGAATGATACCTTTACTTAATTCCAAATATCGTCTTAAAATAGCTTTTACTCTTGCAACTACTTCCTTGATACTAAAGGGTTTGGTAATGTAATCATCTGCACCTTGCATCAAACCAATGAGTTTATCCACTTCATCATCCTTTGCGGTTAAGAATATAATAGGTACATTAGACTGCTTTCTTACTTCTTTACACAATGCTATACCATCCATAACTGGCATCATAATATCTGTAATAACAAGATCAAATACATCTTCTAAAAAACAATTTAAACCCTTTTGTCCATCTTCTGCACAAATAACTTCATATCCTTCATTCTTTAGGTATTTTTTTAATAAAAGACCTATTTCTCTTTCATCTTCAACGACTAAAATCTTTGATTTTCTCATGATGCCTCCAAGTGTATATATTCTAAAAATTTTGAGAATTTGCTTTAAACTTGTCTCTTACATATTGTAACATATCTCTTGTAAAATGAGAATTAAAGCCCATATAGTACCTAGTCATAAAACTTAATACTAATTTTTAGGTCCAAGTCTTAAATTTTTCTAGTTTAAATAGATAAAAGATGATATTATATTAAAGAATGGAGGCATTTATGAATTATGCAATTTTAATTTTATTAGGTTATTTCATTGGGACGATTCCTTGTTCTTACCTTGTTGGTAAGGCCATGGGAAATATCGATGTTAGAGAACACGGCAGTGGTAATGCAGGTGCAACTAACGTCCTAAGAACGGTTGGAAAAAAAGCAGCTTTATTTGCTCTAATTGGTGATGTTCTAAAAGGTATTGTACCTGCTATAATAGGGCAATTAATCATGGGCATGGATGGCGCTGTATTATGTGCTATATTTGCTGTTATTGGTCACTGTTATCCTGTAACACTTAAATTCAAAGGTGGTAAAGGTGTGGCAACAGCTGGTGGTATGATTATTGGTACTAACCCAATATTAGCACTTTGTTTATTTATATACATGTTTATTGTCGTTAAAAAAACAAAGTATGTATCTCTTGCATCAATTACTGCAGCAGCTATATACCCTATCGTTTTCTGGTTCTTATATGATACACCTATTGTTCGTCTTGGTAGTATATTCTTAGGTTTATTGGTTATCTTCAAACATAGAGCCAATATTAAACGTTTATTATCAGGCAAGGAATCAAAAACAACTTTATTTGATAAATAGTCCCTAAGGGGACTTTTTTTAGGAGAACTTATGTCAAAAATATTACTCGTTGAACCATTTTTTTCTGGTTCACATAGATCTTGGGCTCTACAGTTTCAAAAGAACTCGAGCCATAATATTGAAATTTTAAGTCTACCGGGCAAGTTTTGGAAATGGCGCATGTATGGTGGTGCCTATACTCTTGCTGAAGCATATCTGAAATTGGATTATGAGCCAGATATCATTCTGGCAACAGATATGATTGATCTATCAACCTTTGTTGCACTTATCAGGCACAAACTTAATCACACAAAAGTATATCTATACTTTCATGAAAACCAACTTGAATATCCTTGGCAGGAAGATGGTGAAGATAAAAAGCAAAACAGAGATGTACATTATGGTTTTATGAATTATACCAGTGCACTTGTTGCTGATAAGGTACTTTTTAATTCTCACCATAATATGAATTCTTTTTATGGTCATATGAGAAGACTTCTAAAGGCTATGCCAGATTGTAGACACAAAACTGTTGATGGACTTTATGACAAGTCTGAGGTTCTACCAATTGGTATTCATTTAAAACACCATGATGTCAAGATCGATTTACCATATCAAGGCCAGGCACCATTGATTCTTTGGAATCATAGATGGGAATTTGATAAAAATCCAGATGATTTCTTTAA
>Ga0070724_10002140_pt1 | contig 11236 bp, 11 predicted proteins | sample tdDd001_FD_67278 | JGI IMG/M metagenome (GOLD analysis project Ga0070724, IMG submission 67278) | Marine sediment microbial communities from the Atlantic coast under amendment with organic carbon and nitrate - tdDd00.1 | ecosystem: Environmental > Aquatic > Marine > Coastal > Sediment | place...
CATAGCTTTTGGATGATAAATGATTGCATCACTGCCTTTGACTGCATCTAAGAAATCATCAAATGTTTTTCTAAATCCAGGGTTTATAACTTCCTTGGTATATTTTAATATCTTAAATATGTTACCACCACCATTAAAAATTGCCTGACCTTCATCAGTTTTTAAGATTTCCATAAAATCAATTGAGGCTTCCCTAAATTCTATGCCATATGATTCTATAAATGATTTAAATGTTAATCCTGTACATATGGTCACATGATGGCCTTTTTTGATTAAACCTGTGCCCAGGGCAACATAGGGTTGTACATCTCCTCTGGTTCCTAATGTTAAAATGGTAAATTTCATAAAAAACTCCTCCCGACGACACTGTCGTCGTAATCATAATATCAAGTTTTTTAGATTTTGTCAAAAAAATAAGACGTTATCCACGTCTTAATAAAAAATTCTTGAAATCCTTCATAAAATTATCACCATCACTTGTCCTTAAACTTTGATGGTCAAATATAAACATAAGTACTACAAGTCCAATGAAAACATTGATGTAAACGTCTTTTAAGTCAAAAGTGAAATAGCCTTGTACATAAATATAATCTAAACTACCATCCCAGAATACCTTATCTAAGAAAGAACATAAACCACCTGCTATAATAAACGCAAATGCAGTTGATACAACTTTGGTATTATATCCTTTATGATCTACAAAAAGATAAATGAGTATCACAACTGTAACTATAATTGTTACCATGATTATATGAGGCCATTTAGCAACTCCTAGTTGAAAAAGAGAATTTATCCACGAGTAATCTCTGTTGAACATGGGTTTAAAATATAAAAAGTTCTCAATTATTGTATCATTGTTTTGTAGATAACTGGCATTGATAATCAACTTAATGCCCTGCTCAACTAAAATTAACAATGCTGTAAAAATAAAAAATATAGATTTCTTCATGATACCTTCCTATTCAAAATACTCTTCAAGAATCAAATCTTGAGTCATTAACATTTCAGCGATTTCAACATCACCAATATATCTATAATGCCATGGCTCATAAATATAGCCTGTGTCATCTTCTCTGCCTTTAGGATAACGTAATATAAAACCATATTTATAACAGTTTTCCATCATCCACTCAAAAACCGGGTCGTTCTCAAACTCCTGCCCTAAACCAAAATTCATTGCCTCGGATGTGATATCTATAGCCAAACCTGTTTGATGTTCACTTTCTCCAGGAATAGCAACAACCTTTTCAGCTTCTTCAAATCCATAATTAGCCACACGTCTAGAGAAAATGTTCTCTTGATAATCATAGCTTCTGTATGCTGATGCAAGAACAATATTAATATCATCAGCCTTTGCATCCATAAACATTTGCTCAACAGAAACTGCAACATGTTCTGGTAATTCCATATACTTATTTTTATCTACCTTGACTTCTCTTAAGTGATCAGGTATATAATCACTTGGTAAATAATAAAGTTTGTTTAAAAGTACCAAATTCGTTCCAAACTTTGGTGCTAATTTTTCTTTTCTAATCTCATAGAGCAAATCATATGTCAAAGAATCATAAGCATGACTCTCTAAATTATTTGCAGTTTGAAATGCTTTTAAAGTTTTTTCAGTACTTGGTCCGAAAGAGCCATCTCTTGCAGTATAAAAGCCTGCAATCTTTAAGCTTTCTTGTAACCATAGTATATCATCTTGACTTAAGTCATCAAACACTTCTATATCCTCAACTAAAACTTCTTCTATTTCTTCAACTTCAGGATCTACCTCTTCTTGTGTTTCTTCTTGACTCAACTCAAGAGAAACCACATTTTCACTTGGTAGGCTAACATTTATATCATTTATAGTAGCCTCTTCTTGACCACATCCAATTAACAATAGACTTAATAATAATACTGTTTTTTTCATCTTTCACCTCTAACTTCTCAATTATAACATAATATTTCAGACAAAAAGATTAAGAAAGTATATCATTAAATCATTCTTTACATATAAACAAATCAAGGCGCGTACTATAATGATATTGAAGGGAGTGATTTCAATGAAAACATATATGTTACATGGTCCTCATCATGCAAAGCTAAATCTTTAAGACGGCCGTTTGCATGATGTTTAGCCGCATACTTAGAGTGTAGCTTTGCAACTTAAATAACAAGTAAACTATTTAAGGAGCGATGAACATGAAAAGTATAAAAATTGGTTACAACCATGAAATTATAAAATATTACATGAAAATAAAAACTGGCTCAAGAGACCATATAAAGTCTTTTGCAGTTGAAGGTACTTGGGCATATGAAAAAATCATACAAACAGATATTGCCATAGAGGCTATAATTGTTTGTATTGATCATCTCAGTAACTTTGAAGAAGAAGTTTTTCTAAAACTGAGCTGTAAATCTAAGATTGTTTACGAAGTAAGTTCAAAAACAATGAATAGAATCAACTCTAAAGATAATGCAAGTATATTAATGATATGCAAGCATAACAATAAGAACGTAAACCCAAACAAGGTTATTATATTGGATGGTTTAGAGAATCCAGGCAACATAGGTACAATTTTTAGAACTGCCGATGGTGCTGGATATGACGCAGTCTTTATCGTAAATCAACTAGCTAAAGTCAATCAGTATAAGATTGTAAAGGCTAGTATGGGAGGTTTTTTTAGCACACCTTATAGGATCTTTGATTCCATAGAGGATTGTATTAAAACCATCAAAGCATTAAACTTGTCACTCTATCTGGCCCATCCTGGCCAAAAAAGTAAATTATCCAAATCATCACAAGTCGCATTGGTTGTTGGTAATGAAAGATATGGTTTATCTAAACAATGGTTTAGATATGATCACCACTGTATCTCTATACCAATGTTAGGCTGTTGTGATTCTTTGAATGTTGGTGTCGCCGCATCAATATTAATGTACGAAATCGGCATTCAATGAATGCCGATTTTCTATATTTCTATAATAACATCTTCAAGTTCAACAGGAGATAGATTCATTGAAACACCCTTCCCATTTTCTATAACAACGATATTTTCTACCCTCATACCAAACTGTCCTGGAATGTATATGCCTGGTTCTATACTAAAAGCCATACCCTCTTCTAAAACAATAGGATTATTGGCCTTAATATAAGGTGCTTCATGTACACTAAAACCTATACCATGACCTGTTCTGTTAAGGAAGTTCTCCTTATAACCTTCATCATCAATTATAGTTCTGGCAATATGATCAATTTCACCTGCAGTCAGACCTGCCTTTGAAGCATTTTGAGCAGAAAAAGTTGATCTTAGACAGATTTCATAAACCTTCTTTTGAGCTTCTGAAGGTTGACCTACAAAGAATGTTCTAGATGTGTCTGAACATACATTATTGTATCTACACCCACAATCAACAACTACATTATCACCTAAAGTTATTTGACTTGTACCAGCATTATAGTGTGGCATAGAAGAATTCTTTCCTGTTGCTACTATTGGTGGAAAAGATAATTCAACCCCACGTTCTTTATACAAGCGTTTGATTTCCTCAATAACTTCGTATTCATAAAGACCTGGTTTAATAAAGGACTTGATTGCAACCATTATTTCATCTGCAATAGCACCTGCTTTTTTCATATCCCCTATTTGCCTTTCATCCTTTATAATCCTATAAGTCTCCATCATCGGATGGGCATTGACAAATCTAGCATCCATCATATTTTGAAAATCAATAACATCAATACCTCTAATTGTTTCATTAACTCCAATTTTTCCTGATGAAAGACCAAAATCCTCAAAGGACTTCATGACCGTATCTAAAAATCCATCGCCATCAGCCCACTTATAAAAAACTGAATTCTCTGGGTATTTATGACTAGCCTCTTCATAGTTAAGCAAAGGTGAGATATGGAAATACCTCTTATCCTTTAATAATACCAAACAATTCAAACGTTCATCAGCATGGGCATGATAATCAATAAGGTATTCCATATCAGATGATGGACCTACCATAATTGCATCAAGACCTTGTGTATGCATTAAATCAAATAACTTATCATATTTCTTCTGATTAAACATATTCCCCCTCCTTTAATGTCATTATACAACAAAACATGCAATAGTCTATATCAAATTTAGTATTTATTCATCAATTTAAATATACCAATAAAATGACTGTGGTTTTCATGAGTATTAACCCATTCATACTTTAAATCGTAACCATATGCTTCAATTTCATCGACTAAAACATCTCTTGTTAGGAAACAACGGGGGATAGGCCCAACTACAGCAGTTTCACCTTCATTGTTTGCAATGACAGATGCTATATATAAATAGCCCTCTTCTTTTAGAGCTGACTTAGTATTCTCATAAAACTTATTTCTATCTGAGTCAAATAGGCAATGAAGGCAATTCCCATCAACAACTAGATCAAACTCCTGATGAAAGTTTAAAGGAACAGTCACACTACTATGAAGAAACTCACACTTTAAGTCACCTGCTTTTTCTCTTGCCCACTCAACCGCAGTTTCAGAAATCTCCACTCCATATGTTTCAAAACCTCTCTTGGCAAACCATATGGAAACATCTCCCGCTCCACTACCTAACTCAAGCATCCTACCTGACTTGAGCTGAGTCTTTTCTAGTAATCTTTTGAGATTCTTGTCTAAACCTTCCATTCGATCTTGGTACTTAGATCCTCCCCAGCCTTCATGGCCGTTTTCTTTTAGTTTTCTATATACCTCTTCATGTTTTTCCATTTCAACCTCCAAAAAAAATGAGATGTTATCATACACCTCATTTTGACCATTATTCTTTAATCAAATGTTTGTTTTTACTAGCCGCTCTACCCACTTTTGATAAAGGATAGTATTTACCGCCGACCTTTACTTTGACAATATCAGCTGTATAATCATTATTAGTTCCTTCACTTGACGCATTCGATAATAAAGAAGATCCTACTCCATATGAATCTACAGGTGCACCAGCTTCTTCAAAGTACTTGATTTTCTTGACATTAAATCCACCAGTGACTGTGATTTTAATGTTTCTACAGTAATCCTTTGCCAAATACTTGTATTTAACTTGTTCAGCTTCAGACAAACGACCAAGTAATGTATGATAATAAGTATCCATAGCACGTCTTAGCGTTCTAACCAATCTTAAGTTAACACCATTATCTTGTTTTTTATCATTTAGTGATTCCAATGAAACATCCATCATGTTACCTGATGTATCAGGTCTAACACCATAAAGAACATACTTCTTAGCTTCTTCAAGATCACCTTGTCGTACACACTCTATATATTTCTCCCACATTGCATCAATAACTTCATAAGTTGTCTTAACGCAGTCATTATGGAAGTCGACTAAAGCTATTCTTGGTGTTTCAATATTAATCGTTTCTGCAAATGCCATCATAGTTTGTGCTGTATTACCATAAAAACACGCTATACTTGCATGTGATATTGTACCTTTTGCGGAACCAAAACCCCACCAGTCATTTTGCTCTCCAGTAGAAAAAAATGGATCTAATTGTTGTCTGTGTTCATAATTAAATCTTTCTAGAGCTACTTGATAAGCATAACCGCCAACTGCTTGGATTTTGTAATGATCAAATCTCGCAGGGAAGAATAGTACATCCTTACCATTGGCTGCTTCTAATACATTGTAAGTATTAGTGGCTATTCTAGTTGGTAAACTTAAAACCCCTAGCATTGGTGTTTCCAAGTGACCAAAATCTCTATATCGGCCTCTTACAACTATAACAGGATCTACATTTAAAGGATCACCATCATACATTGCCAGTGTGCCATCATGTACTGCTTCTACTTCTAAATGATCATATGTGTTAATGAACTTATCACCTTCATAATAACCTGTTGCCACTTTTAAAATGGCTAAAGCTTCATCCACACCTGCTACTACAGAAAATGGTTTTCTTCTTGTAAAGAATTGCATCTCTACATATATATCTCCATTGACTTCTTCACTAACATCAACAACCTTGCTCAAGTCATTGTCATGTGGACCAAAAGGTAAATTACTTTCTGCTCTTAATCTTAATGTACGAATGGTATTATTGAAGTACTCATCAGAATACCAACCGTTTCTTAGTTTGTCGACGATATCATCTGTCATTTGAAATGTTTCTACAGATAATCTTTTTTTATTGTACCAAGTCATTTATTTCTCCTTGAGATGCATCGTGCATCTAAATATATTATTCGTTGATAAGATTATAATGCGTTTTGGCTAATATTACAATTACTTGAGTCAATCTTCTTCTAATAATTAATCTCTTCTGATACGACCTTCATAACCAAGAGATGTAAAGATTTCATTTGCCTTGCCTATATTTAAATGAGAATAAAAGATTGCCTGTATGAACTGAGGTGCTTGATCAAAATACATTGCCTTCAAGGCTTCTATCCTGTCAGAGTTTACTCGAGACAAGTAATTTAGTAAAGGTTCTAAAGTATAATAGTCCACATGCTCTTGCTTCATCACCTTTTCTACAAGTGATAAGTGTTCTTCATCAACGCGCTTTCCTAATTGAGTTAAAGCATCTAACTCATACAATAAAATGTTGTTGTGTCCGTGTTTATAGTGTGATTTTCTTGCAAACTCTTTGCCTAATTCACCATAATATAAGGATTTGTTGGCTAATCCTAACTCATTGAAAATGACCATAAACGCTTGACAGCATATACATAAATTATAATATTTTTCATCCAAAATGAAATAATCATAGGCTTCATTCAAATAATTTATGGCTAAATCTGATTGTCCCATTTCTCTGTACATCATTCCTATGTTATTACACAGTTTTCCAATATAAAAAGCGGTCTTTGCAGATTGTTTCTTTTTATATGCCTCCATCAGATCATCTAATGATGTAATATCACCTAGTATGGATTTTATGGTTCCAATATGATAATAGACTTCAAATAAAATTTGATCTTCTTTGTAATTTTCACCGATTTTTAAAGCTTTATGTGCATAATCTAAAGCTGTATCAAAATCACTTTGTCGCCACTTGGTATTACATAAGACCATGTAAACCTGAGCTTTGGTCAAATCATCTACAGGTTCATCAAATGCGTTTAGAAAAATCTTTTCAACCAGTTCAAAATCACCATGAGGCGACAATTTTTCAAGGAGATTATCATCTAGTAGTCTTTGAAGTAGACCATCTTTTTCCACCACTAATAGAGCTTCAGGTTTACAAGCTAAAGCTTTAGATAAAGCTTTAAGGTTTTCATCTTTTATAAAGATAATCTTGCCAGTGACCCACCTTGATATTGTTTTCTCAGATACCCCAACTTGGTGTGCTAGTACAATTTGTTTGGTCCTACTTTTCTTTATTTCATTTATTAATTTATTTTTATCCAGTTTATATGTTTTCATACCTATGTCCATTCATGTCCATTGCATTTTCATTATATCACATATACAATACTAAGATAGGATACAAAAAAGGAGGAACTATGGAACTTAAAGATTTTCAAAAGAAACAAGCCGTTGATTGCTTTAACAAAACTTGGGATTATATCGACATGGAAACAAGAAGCGACGAAGACAACCTAAATATGATACACTGTGCTCATGCTTCAAGATTCTTATGGGGACAAATTGGTGAACCTTTAAACTTTGAAAGAGGCGAGTGGCAAATTTCAAAAGTTTACGCTTTGGTAGGCAAAGGAGAGCAAGCACTTTATCATGCCAAAGAATGCTTAAGAATCTGTCTTGAACACGATATCAAAGACTTTGATATAGCCTTTGCATATGAAGCTATGGCAAAAGCATACAAGGTACTAGGAGATGAAGCATTTGTAGAAGATTACAAGAAAAAAGCCTATGATTGTATTCCAGATATAGAAAAAGAAGGCGATAGAGAATATACAAAATCTGAATTAGATAAAATCTAAAAAAAGGTCTATTCCATGTGGAGTAGACCTTTCATATTATAAGCATGCAACAATTTTATCTGTAAAGATTTTAATTTCATTAAAAATGAGATTGTATATTGGATTGTTTTCAGTATGAACTGACGCTTGATTTCTAACATATACATTTTTTATTGTTAAAAAAGCACCACTTTCATCATTTTCTATTTCACTCTTATTGTATTTAGAGCTTGTAAACCAATTATCTGTTACAACTTCTACATCTTCTAGTAAAAGAATTAACCAGCCGATTTCATTCACATAGATTTCCATTACTTGCTCATCATTTTTCTCTTTTTTTTCCTTTAACTCTAAAATTGCATCAAGTTTACTTTTTAAAACGTTCTCCATTATGCCCTCACTTTCATTATCTATATCTTTCATACCCAATTTTTTCTTATGTAAAAGCTATTTTTCTACCACCTCGGTGTATCAGAAACTTGCTTAAACAGACTTGAAGTAAATATCAGAAGGTATACTCCTATTATACAGTCAATTGCCAATTTTATCACCTGTAAGATTAAACCTGAATCTCTAAGAACTGTTTGAACCATTATTGTAACAAAATATCCTATGGACAATAAACATAGAAATTTAAAATAATTTCTTCCCATAATACTAAAACTTCTTTTTATTGTACTAATAACGCCTAAGTCTTCCATAATAATGCCCTGACTAATCATAACAACAAAACAAGTATAAGCTAAAATCACCAAGTTAATAATCAATGTTGATTCATCATTTGACTTTCTACCACTCACAATTACCATCATAGTAATAGTTGGAATAGCAACAATTATACTTGATAATAGTATTTTCCCATATCTATTAACAATAAAGCCCATTTGCTCTTTTAAGTTAAAATCTCTTCTTTCAATCACGTCATCAGTCAACTTAATAAAAAGTCCTTTTAGGAATACAAGAAGTAGAAACAGTAGAATTAATGTTATCCATAAGCCTCTAGAAAAACCATGGCTTACATAATGATGTAGTATAGAATTACCAATAAAAAAATCATACATAATACCAGGTATCAAACATATAATATATGTAAAGAGTGTAAGGCGTATATAACCTTTTTTCTCTTTTTTTATACATTCAATGGCATCAAAAATTCCTTCCAATAGCCCAAATTTATCCATAGTCACCCCTTATATTTCTAACTTTCTAATATCATTTATACCCACACGTTTTGGCATTGTTTTTTCTGTTCTCTTAGTAATCAAGGCTTGATCAACATGATGGTAATCAGCAATTATCTGTCTTACTTTCTGTTCACATCTTCTGCCCTGACACATGCCCATACCAGCTCTTATACGCCTCTTGACAGCATCTGTAGACTTAATCTCTATAGGTCCCTCTAGACAAGCAAGTATCCTATTTTTTCCTTGTGATTCACACAAACATACCAAGTCATCGTTCTCAATTTCAAAGTAACTTGACCTAGTGGGATTAAAGTCTTTTTTTAACGTGAGATTCTGCTTTTCTTTTATCATTTCAACAACATGACAAGCTATTGCTGGTGCAGATGTTAAACCTGGTGAATCAATTCCGCCTACTGTGATACTATGTTCCGATACATACTCAATAAAGAAATCCTTGTTTTCACTCATGGCTCTAATACCAGAAAAAGTTGTAATTGCCTTCTTAGGATTAAAGAAATCAACAGATTTCTTACCTTGTCTTAAAATAGATTCTAATCGTTCTACTGATGTCTCAGTTTCAATTTCATCAAACAAATCTTCAGCATCTGGTCCTATCATTAAATTACCATGCAGGGTTGGTGTTACCAAAATGCCCTTTCCCTTATCTGTAGGTGTTTGGAAAATAACATGATTTAATTTATTTTCTTCTTTCGAAAACAATACGTATTGGCCTCTTCTCGGCAGTATTTTTAACCCACTTCCTCCTAGCATTTTGTGAATCTCATCTGAATACAAACCTGCTGCATTGATTACAAATCTTGATTCGACAGTCCCTAGAGAAGTATTTATCTTATAACAGTTATCGAACTCTATATCTAATACCTTGTGATTTAATAGGAGCTTAACACCATTTTCAATGGCATTTTCCATAAGTGCAATGGTCATTTCGTAAGGTGATGTAATACCAATCATGGGTACATGTATAGCTGAGGAAACATGAGGATTTATCTCTGGTTCTAAAGCTAAAACTTGATTTTTATCTAACCAAATCATTTCCTCTCCAACTTTTAAACCATTTTCATATTGAAGCTTTAGGACTTCCTCATCTCCTTCAAATCCAATGATAAGCCCTCCAACTCGTTTAAACCCAAAATTTAATTCATGGTTTAACTCATCATACATCCTATTTCCTTTTATACACAAGTCGCCTTTCAAAGTACCATACTTACCAGCATAACCACCATGAACAATACCGCTATTTGCCTTGCTTGCACCCAAGGAAACATCTGATTCCTTTTCAATAAGACCAATAGTAATATCATATTTTGATAACTCTCTTGCCATGGCAGTTCCAACTACACCACCGCCAATTATAATATAATCGAACATAATCTCTCCTTATTCGTTTATTGTACCACTTTCATGGGTATTTTTATATTGTCTGGAGGTGTTTTTATGGATCAAAGAAAATCTAATACTTGGAGCTATCTGGCATTTAGTATTTTAATAGGCATTGGTATACTACTCAGCGTCTTTAGATCCTTTATCAATTTTATTACTAATTATCAGTGGTTTAAACTCAATTCATATCTTGACACATTCTTTGTTAAGATTGAAACAGAATTATTTATTATCATACCATTAACCATCTTTATAGCAGTTGGTATGTATTATTACTTAAAACAGTTAAAGCAAAAATATTACCATGCAGCCCACATCTTTTATAACGCTTTGGCTGATAAAATCATACATAGGGTCATGATTGCTTTTACTAGCCTATTTGGTTTATTTATCAGTATTATTCTCAGTAATAGTTTGTGGTTAAAACTCAGAGTTTTTTTAGATCATGAAGCTTTTGGCATCAAGGATCCTATCTTCTCAAAAGATATAAGTTTCTATGTATTTAAATTACCTTTCTATGAACAGTTATTAGCAAGTTTAATACTACTAACTGTCTTGATAGCAATTATCACTATTGTATTCTTTTTAATTCTTATGTCATTACGACATGCAACTGAAAGAAAAATACAAGATATTACTTTTATAAACCCTCAGCAAAAAATGACTGAGTTTCTAAAGGACGAAGTCATAAAAACAGCTGTTAAGCGTATTGCATATTTGGGTTTAATTGTCTTCTTGCTCATTAGCTTTAGATACTATC
>Ga0070724_10002144_pt1 | contig 11227 bp, 7 predicted proteins | sample tdDd001_FD_67278 | JGI IMG/M metagenome (GOLD analysis project Ga0070724, IMG submission 67278) | Marine sediment microbial communities from the Atlantic coast under amendment with organic carbon and nitrate - tdDd00.1 | ecosystem: Environmental > Aquatic > Marine > Coastal > Sediment | place...
GTATTTCGGACGAAAAAGTAAAAATAATTGTTGAATCGTGAAGCGGATGTTTCAGATGCGAGGAGCGAGGAAGCGAGGAAGCGAGGAAGCGAGGAAGCAAGGAAGCGAGGAAGCAAGGAAGCGAGGAAGCGAGGAAGCAAGGAAGCGAGGAAGCAAGGAAGCGAGGAAGCGAGGAAGCGAGGAAGCGAGGAAGCGAGGAAGCGAGGAGATGTCGAATAACCTGACACCTCCGGGGCATCCCTTGCTTAGTGCTTAGTGCTTAGTGCTTACACCATTGCGAACCATTTCTTTACCTGTTTCAAATATCTCTTGGGTGATCCAGCGGGCATGAAGCAGTTTATTGTTGTTATCGAATACCGCAACGAAATGACGTCCATCGGCGTTATTGGTTGCCATACCCACACCGGCAACCCCTTCCAGACCTAAACCACCATTTTCAACCGACAGTAAAAATCCCGCTAACTCTTCCAGGTTATCGATAACATTCAATTCGTCATTCATTGTTTAATACTCTTCATTCTTATTCGCCCGTACGGAGCAAAATCTCTGACTTTAAATATGTGGCGTACTCTACAGATCATAGCCGATGATTTGAAGCCCTTAGTAAGCTGTGAGCCTGAATGAGTAAGCCACTCTCAGTAACAGAGTGACAGTAACACTGTGCTCAGTCAGGTAAAGTTTCAACGGTGCAGATCCTACAGCACTGACTCTTCAATCGGTTCGAGCCACTGATGGGATCCGATGGTGTCTGCTCTATGATGCCATTATAGTTTTTTCCACTTTCCTGCCAGCCATACTGAGCACAGAGCACGTTTTTAGCTAAATCTGCATTGATTCTGGCAGTCGCTGTCATTCGGCCGATGGGGGTTTCAATAATGATGGTCTGATTGGCGTGAATAGACAGTTCCCGAGCCAATTCAGTGCTTATCTCGACATGCGGACCATCGGCACGGCGATTAAGCTTTCCGATATTCTTATGCTGGCTATGACAATGTGTCCTCAATTTTGCAGAGGTAAGGATAAGGGGGTAGTCAGATGGCGCCTGAATTTCAGGGAACTGAGGCACAGGAGAATATCCCTGTTTTAGAAAACACTCAGAATAAAACTCCAGTTTGCCGGAGGGAGTATTAAAACCCTGCTCGCGATATTTCCGGTAATGGGTATTAAGCCCTAAGTCTATGCCGGCCGGTTGCGCCTTAAGCTCTGATAAGCTCACTCCACTAGGCGCCAATACCTCCTCGAGGGCAGCATCGGTATCTCCCTGCCAAAAGTGCTCCCCCAACCCCAGTTGTCCGGCGAGTTCGAACACGATACTGGTATCCGACTTAGCCTCCCCCAGAGGTTCGATAACGGATTTACGAAGCTGTATCAGAGACTCAGCCTGTTGTGAAACCAGAAAACCAGGGGTTAACCCCGAGCGTTCCCACGAGCTGGATACGGGCAGCAGAATATCGGCCTCTTTGGCAGACTCATTCAAAAATAGATCCGCATGGACATAGAACTCCAACTCCCGCAGAGTCTCACGCACAAAAGCGTCATTGGGTTTAGTCGCGATCGGGTTGCCGCCAAAGGCGATAAGGGCGCGGGTTTTATAGGGCGCTTGATGTACCACACTTGAATATAGATCGTTTGAATTGACCCACCCCATCTTCCAGGGACCCAGAGGCTTATCAGCCCCCAGAGCCTCTTTTCGCTGCTCACTGCTAAGTAGCGAAAACCCCATAAGGTTATTAACTGGTGGCTTAGTGAAGTAGACATTGCCCCCTGGTTTATCCAGACAACCTGTGAGTCCATACAGACTGGCTATCGCTAACGTCGTCTGTGTAGCTTGTTGATGCTGGGCTGTCCCCGTCCAGGAGAAATAACTCACCGCACTGGACCGGCCGAGCATCAAAGCCATCTGCTCAATTTGCTTAGCCGAAATACCGGTTACAGATTCGGCATACTCCAGGGTATAGCGCTCGCATGCATCTCTATAATGAGAAAAAGCGGGCCGACATCGAATGCCATTGAGAAGTATCTGACCGTCCAGAGCTAGTACGCTATCTTCTATCGAATCGCTCAGGTACTCACGTGATAGAGGGTCATAAAGTACAACCGCTTGTGCTCGCTCATCCCAGGCAACCAGTTGCTCCAGCTGGTTAGCACTGTCTCGTCCAAGATCTTCAGCGGTCAGCAATCTGCCGTTATCGTCGCGCACTAAAAGTGGGCCATTACTCCAACGACGAACAAAACTTTGATCATATTGCTTATTGGCGATTAACACGTTGGCTAACGCCATAGCCAACACCCCATCGGTTCCCGGGGTGATGTCCATCCACAAGTCAGACTTCCCGGCTAGCCCCGCTTTTCTGGGATCGATAACGATCAGTTTCGCCCCGCGTTTTTGCGCCTCAGTCACTTGCAGAGCATGAGCGGGCCAGGTTTCTTTCGGATTAAAACCCCATAACAAAATACAGTCGGTATTTTGATAGTCAGGCATTCCTATGCCCTGCCCGAATACATAAGCGTGAGAAAAGTCTTTGTGCCAATTACAGTTCTCAGTCGCAAACAGCTTATTGGGAGATCCAAACGCATGAGCCAGACGGTTAATCCAGATAAAGCTGTCGGCGATAGCCGTGGCGCTCGGTGTCGTTATGCCCCAACAAACCGATTTGGCCCCGCTTTGCGATCTGAATTGTTTGAGTTTATCGGCGATAGTGCCAAGCGCTTGCTGCCACGAAATAGATTGCCAGCCGGGATTATCGCTTCCTTTGGGCTTAGTGCGTTGCATAGGCGTGAGTAGACGGTCTGGATGATAGACTATCTGCGGCGCCGCTTTCCCCTTAACACAGACCACATCTCCGGTCGGATGACCCGCAAGATTTTGTACTTTAGTTAGCACGCCATCTTTCACCGTAACCAGACAGCCACAACGCGAAATACATTGAGCGCAATAGCTTGGCACTTGCTGCTCACTCATGACTTCCCCCTATACAAGGTCAAGACCTCCTTCGATGTCTGCAGCTTACCCCTATTGCTTCTATGTTCACAAATCCGGATCGACAGAGTTTGAACTACGAGCCTATTGAAACCCATATCTGTGTACTGGACTACACATCATTTAACGGAAACATAGCCAGCAAGACAGTACCGCATCAGCTGAGAGAAAAGAAAGCATCAAGTTATCATCAGCCCATCGGTCGATAATTTCAGAAGTCATGCCATAATTGCTTGTAGTGGCAGCTTTTTCTCCGGCCAAATAACCCTGGCCCTTGGCAGAGGTGATGATGAAAAAACAGATAAAAATAGTGGTCACCGGTGGACCTGGTGGGGGCAAGACCACGGCGCTCGACCTATTCCGTCGCGAGCTTGGCGATACGGTTGCCATCGTCCCAGAGTCGGCGACCGTGCTCTTTTCCGGGGGCATAGGGAGATCCAGTGATGAGCTGGTCGTTAAGAATGTGCAAAAAACCATCTTCTCTCTGCAGAAAAATGTAGAAAACATCCAAGAGAAACAGTACCCCGACAGATTCCTTATCTGTGACAGAGGCACATTAGATGGGCTTGCCTATTGGCCCGGTACGGAGGATGAGTTTTTTGAAGAGGTAAACTCCACCATTGAAAAAGAGCTCAGTCGTTACGACGCCGTCATCTTCTTCGAGTCTGCCGCCGCCAGCGGACGTGACATTCAAAGTAATAATCCCGTCAGAAACGAGTCTTCGACTCAGGCCGCAGCGCTGGATAAAAAACTCCAGAATGTCTGGTCACGGCACCCCTCTTACTATTTCGTTGGCAACTCAGAGTCCTTCGTAAAGAAGATTATGTTCGGGATCATGACCATCGAAAATGTGATCAACAGACACAATGGAGGATATGTGGGACCAAGCTTTGTGCCCACATTGTCTAAGTAGCTCGGTTCACTGTAACTCTGCTCTGTTTGCAATTTTTGTAGGGGCAGAGTCTGAGGGGAGCCCGACTTTTAGGCTTTTATTTGAGAAGGGGGAAAAACTAAGCGCAGATATCCGAAAAGAGTTGATCGGCGAGTTCTTGCAGCGTTTCGCCCTGAGGGTGGGTGTGTGCAAAGGTTCTTAAACCATAAATGCCCATGGCGAAAAAGCGCGCCAGATGCTGGCTATCACGTTTAACACTGAGCTCACCTTTGGCTTGGGCTTGCTCAAAAACATCGGCGAGTCCCTGCTGCCAGTTTGCTAAATTATCCGTAATAATTTTTTGCACCTCTTCATCTTGTTGAGACATCTCGTTGAGCGCTTTAGTAAGCAGGCAGGCCTTCGCCGCTTCACAACTGATGCACTCTTGAACTATGTTATCCAGATAGGCTTTCAGCTCGACTAATACCGGCCTGTCTCCGGAGAAAAATCGCTGAAACTCGGCACTTCTATCGTGCTGATACAGCTCTAAGGCCGCTAATAAAAGCCCCCGTTTATTATCAAATGCGCAGTAGATAGAGCCTGGGTGTATACCTGTAGCTTTAGTAAGATCTTGCATACTCGTCTTGCCGTAACCTTTCTCCATGAAGGCGGTTATGGCGGATCTCAGTACTTTCTCTCTATCAAATTCAGCGTTGCGCATATGGGCTTTGGCTCCGGGCTTTGACGCATTAATCGTCCTTAAACTGATTGTACTTAATTTTGAATGTTTGTTCAAAATAATACTTGAATGATCGTTCAAATAAGAATATCTTGAATGTACATTCAAGAAAGAGAGGTCGCTATGACTGAGAACCTATTTCAACCTTTTGCGCTCAACGAGACTATCACCCTGCAAAACCGCATCCTGATGGCACCATTGACTCGTTGTATGGCAGATGAAGAATTAGTACCGACTCAGGCCATGGCTGAATATTATGCTCGCCGCGCCGAAGCAGGCCTTATCATCTCTGAAGCCGTGCTTATTCGTCCCGACGGTCAGGGTTACCCCAATACTCCGGGTCTGTTTACCTCGGCTCAGATAGATGGCTGGCGTGTGGTGACCGATGCCGTGCATAAAGCTGGCGGCAAAATATTTGCGCAGTTATGGCACACCGGCCGAGTCGCCCACCCTCACTTCTTTGAAAAATCCGGCTCGACTCAGGTAGTAGCCCCCTCCGCCGTTGGCCTTAAGGGAAGTCTGCCAAGAATGCGAGAGCTGAACTATCACATCCCAAAAGCGGTGAGCCATGATGAGATAGTGCAGCTAGTCGCCGATTACGCTCAAGCTGCGGCGAACGCGATAGATGCCGGCTTCGACGGCGTCGAGATCCACGGGGCTAATGGTTATCTTATCGATCAGTTCCTGCATCACGACAGTAATCGACGCACAGATGAATATGGCCAAACACCTGAAAATATGGCCCGCTTCCCCTTGGCCGTTGTGGATGCGATATCAAGCCGCATTGGCAGCCACAGAACAGGACTAAGAGTCTCACCGGGGGCCTATGTCAATATGGTCGGAGATAGCAAAGACCGCGCCGTATTTGATTACTTCTTAGCTGAGCTGGAGAAGAGTGATTTGGCCTTTTTACATATTGGTATTTTCGACGATGCCATGGAATTTGATTATCTGGATGGCAGCGCATCGAGTTACGTACGAAGCGCCTACAGTAAGACCCTCGTTGGCGTAGGCAGTTATAACGCCGAAACGGGCAGCGCAGCCATAGCCGAAGATAAATTTGATCTGTTAGCGATCGGCAGACCTTTTATCGCGAATCCCGATTATGTCGCCCGAGTGCGAGAAGGTGATGAATTGGTAGCATATTCAGATGAGATGCTAGCCAGCCTAGTGTAAAAACTAGTTTAAAGCGATTAGTGTGAAGGGTTTACTGCAAGAAATTTAGTGTGAAAAGTTTATAAAAATCATCAATCCTGTGTCTTATCCCCCATTTTGAGGCAGAAGAGGTTAACCTTATGGCTAACCTCTTTTTTTTTACCTAGTGATGCGCCTTATTTAGTCATGGAGCGCACCTTATACCAATGGCATTAAGTACCTGACCATTCAGCGAGAATTCAAAGCTCTGTAGGCAAGTAGGATGATTGAAGCTAATAGTTATTCTATATCGAAAGCATCCAGTGCAGCATAAAGGGCTTTGAAACTCGCACTACGTGAGTCCCTCAGGCTTTCCACTTTTGCTTTGCATTGAATTAAAAGGGAATAACCATTTCTTCATCAATGCGCCTTGAATTGAAAAACCTGAGGGGCTCTGAATTGGTTAATTATTTAATGCAATTGGTATTATGATTTACGATCGGCGATGGCTTTTGCCATGGCGGCATCGGCTATCGCTTCGAGCTTGACCAGGCAGATATCCTTATGGGATTCACAGATAAACCAAGGCTCGCGAGAATCAGGTTCCAACATGATGCCACTCTTAATCAAATTATGAGCAAACTCAGTATACAGGTCGCTGTCTGTCTTCTTCCAGTCACGATAGTTCTGCGGTACCTGGCTGCCAAAGTGAATGCCGAACATGGCATCCGGGCCGGCAAACCTGTGATCTATACCGTGTTTGGTAAATACCCGCGATAACACCTGTTGAATATCGACGCCGGCTTTATTGATGGTGTCGTAGGCGTTGGTTTCATTCAAAATCGTCAGCGTCGCTTTGGCGGCACTTAATGCGATCATGTTGGCGGTATAGGTGCCACCATGAGTGACGCCATTTTTCCCGAAGCTGATCACATCCATAACCTCACCGCGACCACCGAAGGCGGCGACCGGATAACCATTGCCCATCGCCTTAGCGTAGGTGGTGAGATCGGCATGGATACCATAGAGCTCCTGTGCGCCACCTTTAGCAACACGAAAACCCGTCTTAACTTCATCCATGATCAACAAGGTGCCATTGGCATCGCAGATATCACGTAATTTCTGCATGTACTCCTGAGTCGAGGCAATGCTGCCACAGTTGCCTAATATCGGCTCTATGACGATGGCCGCGATATCATCACCGACACGGGAAAATACCTCATCGATGGCAGCGAAATCATTGAGAGGTACAGTTTCCAGGTGCTCACGACTCGCCTCTGGAATACCGCCACCAAAAGCAGCGATCTTAGGCGCCACTTCGGTTTCGCTGTCCCAGTTATCGACGTCTGATTTCCACATCATCTCGTCGTATAGACCATGAAAACCGCCTTCAACCACCACAATCTTGTTACGATGAGTAAAGCCACGGGCGGTACGTACCGCGCCAATCACAGCTTCTGTACCCGAGTTGGCAAATCTCACCTTCTCAATATTCGGACACATCTGCTTAATCAGTTCGACCACCTGAGAATCAAGATCGGTTGAGAAGCCGGAGATGGTGCCACGTTCGGTGATCGCTGCCACAACTTCTTGATCGACTCGAGAATCGCGATAGCCCAGGATAATAGGCCCGTAAGCGAGACGGAAATCGATAAACTGCTGGTCGTCTGCATCGGTAATGGTGCAGCCCTGGCTGCTTTTAACGAATACGGTGTTCTCTTCCCCCCAGTAACGGTAACTATCTGCCACACCCAGAGGCATGTTGTTGTGGGCCTGTTTTAACAGTGCGTTGGTGGCGGGTTTATTGGCATTACTCATCGTGTCTATCTTCATCATAAAAAGTCTGGCACGTATGATACAGATCACAATAAGGCTTTACTACATTAGTCCTGAATATTGATAGCACAAGGGTTAATATGGGCGGCATAGTTAGCCCAACTCTTTACTTCTCTTGCTCAAAAAGAAGCAGATCATTGACTAGCTTTTGAACCAACAAATCGCAAGAGTAAATCCGGATTCAACTCTTTACAAAGAATGAATTAAGAATAACAAGCAGGGCTTATACCTCACCATATTCTTGTTCTTGTTCTTTCTCTTTTCTTACGGCTTATAACTTACAGCTTATGACTATCTCTTTTAAAACCTTCGCGGCTAAAGCCGCTCCTACATGGAGAATGTCAAATCTTGCACCTCGAATCTCGTACCTCAAGGCTAAAGCCGCTACATCCTAGCCCGTTATTCCGGCAACGGTCTGGCCGCTTGTTACAGGCTGATGCAGCTGACCCCATTGGCCACATCGTCCATCGCTTTGGCAAAGCTTGATATGCCGGATGAGGGGATAAACAGATGACGCTTATTGTGCTGCTTGCAGAAGCGTTTCAGGCGATAGTAAGCGTCGTGACTGATGCAGTCGGAGGCACAGATAACCGCATCGGCAGACCATAAAAGGGCATCCAGGCGTTTGCTACGGTCTTCGACACCGCCATCGTGGTGGCTGAATTCACCGTTGCAACGGGAGACCAGCTCCCGGTATTGGTCAGTCATACGGTGCATACCACCAACACAGAGGATTTTCTGTCCCTTGAGATCCGGACAGTCACGACAGCTATCGGCGCTGCAGCCATTACAGGGAGAGAGGCTCTGCTTCACGAACCCTTCCAATGCCCGGGTTTCCTGCTCCTGCTGCTGCAGTTTCTGCGTCAGATCCAAAATGTTATCTTCACTCTGCCTGAGCTTTTGCTGCCACTGTACCTTTTGCTTATCCAGGATCTCCACCGAGCTGTTTTTACTGGCCAGCTCGCTTCGCAGTTGTTGCAGTTGTGGTGCCAGCTTGCTGCAATCCTCTTCCTGCTCAAGACGTTGATTGTGCTCTTTGAGGCGCAGATTGTCCGCTTTGAGTTCGCCCACCAGCCGCTGCAGAGCCTCCAGCTGACTTTCTTTGTTGGAGATAGTCTGATGGGCCTTGAGCTGGCTCTTATCCAATGCTTTTTTCAATTCTAACAGCTCATTTTCAGCCTTGTGCAGACGTTTAAGGTCGGCACGCTGACCGGCGCCAATCTGATGCGACAGCATATGAATGGTTTCGTAGGCCATATCCTGCATGGCCAGATCACACAAAGGATGAGTTAACAGTGCCCATAGGGCCTCGGCGCTGGCCCCTCGATCAATATGTTGCAGCCAAACTTGCTTGAGTTCATCACGGCATTTGAACTGGCCAAAACGCTTGATGGCGGCGGCAAACTTTCTATCCAGATGCTTTTGTACCGTCACTGATAAGTGGTGTTTGCTGTCGCAGTTGGAGACCACCCAGGTATGCAGCCAATAATCACTTTTTCGGGCCTGCTCTTTGTCGACAACCTTTTGGGCCAACTTACGGATCTCAGAGGTGGTCAGGCAGGTACCTATGACCGGGCATAGCAGCTTGCTGGTTAATTCCCAAAGTTTGCGTTTCCCCTTGACGCTATTTGATGCCTGCGCTCCTGTGGTAGTACCTGGCGTATCGCACATACCATCCCCTCCTATCTCGGTTATGCTTGCCCTTTGGCAAAGATTGAGTCGTTAATGAAGTCAGTGTAATGGTTGCACCAGCCCTGTCAATGATAATGGTTATCATTTACAACGCTTAAGTTGTGGGTCCGACAGTTACCAGCCTCCTCTCAACCTTCCGTTAACCCCCCGCTAACCACAATTGTCATCTATTACGTACAACTCCTTACATACCCTTACCCTAAACGCGATTCAGATGCCTGATAATCGCTCAGCGGTACACGACTCATCACAGCACTTTTAACGAATTTGTGAAACTGAGAAAACCATACATTTTTGATATTTTTATGAAGGAAGCCAGCAATGATAAAGGATAAATTACCCCTTATTGCAACGACAATAATTGCGACCAGTATGCTAAGTGCTTGTGGTGGTTCTGATTCGAAAACGACTGGAACAGGTGTCACCGACCCGGTCAAGTCCTATAAGCCAATTGAGTGTAAAGCGATGCTGTCAGCAAGTCAGTTAGCGCTGTTAACACCGGGGTCGAGCTGTGGATACCTTAGCGTGCCGGAGAAACACGCCCTATATGGTCAGCCGGCAACTGAAAAAAATATTGAAATAGCCGTGATAAAGTTGGCCTCAAGCTCGTCAGATAAAAAAGCCGATCCTGTGGTATACCTGCAAGGCGGACCTGGTGGAAATGCCAGCGCCAGTATCGAACAGGTCATTGAAAGTAAAACCTTCATCAAGAACAGAGATGTCTATCTGGTTGACCAGCGCGGCACAGGTTATTCGAAGCCGGCACTATTTTGCACCGAATATAGTGGTGAAGCGGGAACACCAGAGCAAGTACAGGCATGTAAAGCAAGACTGGAAAAGTCCGGCGTCGCTCTAGATGCATATAATAGCGTGCAAAATGCTCATGACTTTATTCAACTAAGAAAAGCCTTATCGATTCAAGAGTGGAATCTGTATGGCATCTCTTATGGAACCCGGCTTGCAACAACCATAATGCGAGAAAATAGCGAAGGTATTCGTAGTGTTATTTTAGATGGCATGTTCCCGATAGAGGTGAACGGTATCTCTGACACCCCATGGGCTAACTATGAATCTTTGAATCAAATAGTCCAAAATTGTGACAACACAGATAGCTGTCCAGCTGATGATCTCAAAGCCACTATCGAAGACATTATTGCCCGTATGCATAATGAGGACAAGGTGGCAGAGAGCCGCGTATTCATCCAAAACCTACTCGAACTAATCAAAGAGCCTGCGATCGTCAACTACCTGTTAGCGGTTAATGAAGATATCAGTCAATATCAATCCGCCTTAGCGTCATTAATGGCCGATCAAGACAATGAGCGCGATGCTGGTGGCGAACAAGCAGGTAACGAGGAAAGTGAAGAGGAGCTATTTTACAACGCCATGGGCTTGTCTACTGTCTGTGCCGAAGAGTACCCATTTCTTAACACCACGGCTCTGACTGGTGCTAATAGCCAGGGCTGGTCAGCGAGTACCCAAGTCGCGGTCAATGGCATGTACCATATGGGCTTCGATAAAGCCTCTTGCCAGGCGTGGAATGTAGCGCCAGCGAATGATATTGAGACACAAGCCGTGTCCAGCAACCTGCCGGTATTAATACTCAACGGCCAACAGGATACGCAAACCCCTGCGACGTGGGGAGCACTGGTGGCTAAAAACCTGCCCAATGCACAAAACATTACCAACCCTCAGGGTGAACATGGTCAACTCATGGCTGGTTTTAGCTGTTTTGAAACCATAGCAGACGACTTTTTAGCCGAGCCAAATCAAACTGTCGATGCAAGCTGTGCCTCACAGATCCCCGCAGTAAGTTATGATGGCGGCGGAGAAGAGAAATCGGCCAGCTTCACGTTTAAAAACAGTGATGACCGTTCAGATACCGTTTATATGAATGGCGTTATCGGCTCAGATACCTTAGAGGTAATGCAGACGCTGCTTAACAGCTACCCGCAAATTAAAACCATAGTGATGC
>Ga0070724_10002146_pt1 | contig 11225 bp, 11 predicted proteins | sample tdDd001_FD_67278 | JGI IMG/M metagenome (GOLD analysis project Ga0070724, IMG submission 67278) | Marine sediment microbial communities from the Atlantic coast under amendment with organic carbon and nitrate - tdDd00.1 | ecosystem: Environmental > Aquatic > Marine > Coastal > Sediment | place...
AAAATAAAAAAGCCACCTTCTGGTGGCTTTTTTCATATATAGATCTGTTAATCATCTGAACTTAACGTTACGTAGTCTTCAATTGAGGCCATTATAGACATCACCGTTTGATATGTTCCATCTTTATTGTATTTGGATAATTGAACCATAAACATTTTATTATCTGAAATAGACAACAACCCATGTTTTTTGATTAAAACTACATTACTAACATGCCATTCCCCGTACGCTCGCTTAGGATTATCAAGTCCGCTATAACACCTTCCGAAAAATAGATAACCAGAAAACTTATAACTTAACTCTTTATCTTTAACACATAAGTATTGCACATCTTTATTTATTTGTTTTGTGGATTCAAAATTTTCTATTTTTGAAAAGTATAGCTTTGAATAATCTACATTATTATCTTTTTCAGAAATACCTGTTAGTGTTGGAAAGTCTGTTTTATCTAGTTGAACTGAATAAAATCCTACTAGTTCAGAAGGTTCACCAACTGTACCAAAATCAATATATCCGCCTTTTAAATATATATCAGAATACTTTTCATTTTTATCATTATGCATTTCAATAGAAATAGAATTACAACTTGATAAAAGTATTAAAAATACTGTTAAATATAAACGCCTCATTTCACTTTCCTTTTTTATGTGTAAATTACTTTACTCTCAAAATAAAATAAAAGCAACTATAAGACATCTTTATATAAAAACAGAAAATAAAAAAGCCACCTTCTGGTGGCTTTTTTATACGATGAGAAACATCAATGCTAGTTTAGTAGTTTTGCAGGTGAAACGTTTCTATTTTTTGCAAGAGTTCCATGAGCTGCTTGATCAATAACAGGTACATCTGCCAAATTATATTTAAGAATAATCCCAAGATCATTTTTATAAAAAGCAGAAAATACTTTACCAACATATCGCTCTATTTTTCTAATATCTTCTATATTTAGTTTTTTACCATTATCATAGCTATATGGATACATAACCTTTATACAATATGACGAATCAGTAAGTTCAACTTTTGATATAAATGGATAATAGCCATTCAGCTTAACATGTTGTTTATAAAAAGCTAAATATGTTTTTACATAAAGGAGTTGGTCTTCTTTAAGTAAACTAAAATCCTCATTTTCAGCTACTTTGAATAGTACACACAGCTTTTCTTCAGCGCTTTGTTTTGCAAGTTCATAAAATTTCAGACTATAAGCATTAAACAATCTATAAAAATAACGTTCTATACAACTATTGCTATTTAATCTAGAATCATTTTCTGACCTTAAGTCTTTAACTAAATCAAGGTCTATGAATTCACGAACATTATACAATAAATGATTATATGCTAAATGAAAATTTTGAACACTAACTTTATCTATTCCATAACTAACCGAAAAAATAGCTATAAATAGCGTTTCAATATCTTTAAATAGTTTTTCATACATAGGTGTATCGAAACCCCGTAAAAAACCAGTAAAGAAAAGCACATTTTTTAGTTCAAAGTTTTTATCAAAATCATATTTTGCAGACTCTGTTTTAACCAACTCCCATAGGTCATCATTATTATAACGAGGAGAAAACCAACCTCTTTTTCTCATTTTACCATCTACTTTTTTCTTTAATTCAAGATATTTTTTCAAAAAAGTTCGGCCGGCTTCCATCCCTTTATTTATTTCAGCAGTATAATCTTCTGGAATATCTATTACGCTGTAATCACCTTCATCTGCAGGAGATAAGATGACTCGTTGATTAAATTTTGTCATTCTCTTCAGTTTTGGAGTTAACATAATCTATACCCTCATACTATAAAATTAAGAAGAGTATTGCTTATTATTAAAATTTATTGACTTGTATTACAATGATAACAACTAAAAAGATAATTTGCAAGCATATATCTGTTTTTTAACAAAAAAACCACCCATTGGTGGTTTTTTCGCAATTAAGGTTAAATCTTTTAAATCACATTTAAATGTTTTAAGTCATCTAATTCAATACTATCTTCTTCTAACTCTGAAGAATACAAGTTGCAATCTTCTAAGTCAAAACTTAAAAATAAAATTCCTTGATGGTTAATATATTCAATATTCTTAAGGCTATTAATACCTAGAGATTGAATATAAGCAAGTTTTTTTGGATCCAGATTTACCCCATAAGCTTTATCATTAAAAAGCTCATAAATTAAAAACCCTCCTTCATTATTTCCTTTTCTAACAAAGGGAGATATCATCGGGAATGTGCTATGTTTTGTTAAAATATTATTTCTTACAAACATAGTTTTTAATTCTAAAAGACTATTTGAATCTTTTGATTTTTCCGGAGCTTTTGAAATATATTGCTTATAATTTTCAAAGCCTTTATGAAAAATCATACATGAGCTTGTAAAAATATATGAGTTTAACATTGCTATAAAATAAGTATATTTATGCCTTATTGTATAGCGACGCTTATATCCAGCTACAACATAATAATCATTATTTGAGAAAAATGATGATTTATTAATAATTTTATTTAAAGCCATCGTTGCTAAATCAATTTTCACAGACGCCGAAAGATTAGAGCGCTCAATAAAGACAGACCCTGCTAATGAAAACTCAATAAAGCGTCCAAAAATATCATATAACTCATGATCTACTGCCTTTATAAAATGACTAAAATAGATCGTATTGTGTGCTGAATAATCCAAACTTTTATCAAATTTATTAAATAACTCTTTGCAGATATGTTGCAAATCAGTTTTATCATATTTTTTCTTTTTCGAAGAAAATATTCTTTTCTTTTTCTCAACTTCAAATAGTAATGAGGAGTACTGTTCTTTCCATGCTAAGCCATCTTCATAGCCTTTTTGTGCAAATGGCAATAAGTAAGCAGGCATAGAAAGTTCGCGACATTTGTTTGCAAGTTGACACTCAAACTCTAAGCTCGATGCTTTAAATGTTTCCATCTTATCCCCTATCGGAAAGTTTAATTTATTATAACTTAGCTTTTAAAATTCAAATAATTTAAGCCTAAGTCATAATAATATCTTTTTATATAAAAAAGTAAGTGCTGTAATAAATATAGTTAAATATTAAAAACAGCCCACAAGTTTGATTTTCATTATATTAGATAAACGTGTTTTTTTCAAGAAAAAAATCACTCCTAATAAGAGTGATTTCAGTAAAACATTAAAACCTAAGGTGTTATTCTACAAATTCTAGGTACTGCTCTACATCTAATAATGATGTTACAATTGTTTTAGATGATCCATCATCATCAATTTTTTTCAATTTAACATAGTTTTGCTCCAGAGACATTGATTTTAAAGCATCTAACCAGTCAACAGAAAATACCTCTACGATATACCATTTACCATAAACTCGTTCTACTTCTTCATCAAATTTTGAAACACAATTTAATAACTCACCATATAGTTCATCATTACCACCAACACATAAGTTACTAGTAACATTTTTTTCTAAATTAGGATTTTCAAAAGAATTGCCAGAGTTTACAACGCTAAATCCAACTAAATCTGTTGAATTGTTTTCTTCACCAAAGTCTAAATAATATGTAGCAGAACAATTGCTAACATTAAAATCTTCTAATTCTTTAGAATGCCAAGAACAAGCTGACATCATTACTAAAACAGATAAGATCAATAAGCTTCTCATTTTTCAAGCCTTTCATGTTTGTATATTTGCGATAATTAATAATATTGAATATTATTAATATGATATACCTTATTTACAATGGTTTCAAGAAAAAACATATTTTTTCAAATACAAATATTTAAAGATATACAACAAAAAAGGTATTAGATTAAAAAATCTAATACCTTAATTATTATTTTATGTAAATTTAACCAAGACCTATAATTTTATCAATAGATGTGGCAGATTTACACATTTCTTCGGTTAAAAAGTCGCTATCATTTGGGTTAATCTCTAAAAATAAAGCATTATTAGATCCAATTAAGCCATGAGATGTCATTTCTGTATTGCAGTAATCCTCAATCTTAGACAACATTGCTAAATCAATTTTAGAGTCTAAATCCCCGTTAGTATTCAATCGGTAGGCAATAACACCATACATTGTACCATTTTTTACGATTCCAGAAAATAATGGAGACGAACTATCTGCTGAATTAAAATCCAACGTTACTAAGCTTCTATATAAGTTAACTAACTTAGGAGTAGAACTGGGTTTAAACTCCAAAATAGCATTTTTTAAATTAATTTTAGCAACTGAAATTAATATTTCATAATTTTCATCAAATGCTTCTTGCAACCTGAAAGCTAAATTAGACATTCTGTGCTTATTTAAAACACTTCTAATATTTTCTGAATCAAATACAACATCTGGTAAAAATGTTTTTGGATTCTCATTTAAATAGTAATAAAAAGAAACCAATCCCAGCATTTTATAAGCATCATTAATTTTGCTATCTAATAAAATAGCATCTTTTGCCATTAACACATTATTAACGGGCCTAGCATATAAAGAGTGTAATTCTTCATCTATGATTTCAAAAAAAGATTTCCAATATATTGCACGTTCTGAACAAAAAGAATTGAAAATGCACTGTTCAGATACAGTGTTCAAATGACCTAAAATATCATTATAATTATACCGGTTAGGAATAATTCCTGACTTTAAAACGCCATCATCAGCCTTTTTTTCTAAATCTTTTAGCTTATTTCTCCATATTTTGGCCTCTTGATAGCCCTTTTCGGCTTGCTGCTGTAGCACATCTGGAATTTCAAAGTCTATAGTTTTTCTTTCTAGTGGTAATAATAACGCAGGAAAACTCTTGGAATGAATAACATTACTATCACCATTAGATTCACCTTTATTATCAATCATAACCATCTCCTACATATAGCTAAAAAACTAATTTTTATAATTTTAAAACGATAGTTACAATTCACATGTAACTAAAATAGTGTAAACTGTAAGATGACAACTGCCAAGTGTATAAATAGTTATATAAAGGTACATAAAAAACAAAAAAGCCACCCTCTGGTGGCTTCTTGTTTAAAATGTTTAACAACTCTTAACTACGGAGCTGTTTATTCAAGTAATTAGAATTTTCATATAGACTCGCTTTAGCGCTATCTACATCTAAACTATCACATAAGATAGCATTTACAACTGTACGTTCTGTTAGATACTCTTCTTGAGATACTTTATCTAATAGAGCGTTAAGAGCAACTTCATACAAGCCGTTAAGATAATCCTCTACTGATGAAATATAATCATTAAATTGTTTTATCAGTTTATTTTCTAAAGACGAGTATTTCTTTGAAGCATTTTTTCCTTTATTCAGGCTTTTCTTTTTTAAGAATTTGATATAATTATTGTTAATTCTATTATAACAATCTGAGAATACTACTATGTTACTTTCCGATAGATTATCTAGAATAAGAAACAGAGCTAAAAACATCTTCTCTAAAGGCATAAAATACTGCTCGTATACCTCTAAGGAAACCACCTTGACAAAGCCCATAAAAATAAAAAACTTATCCAAACCTAACTCTTCGATACCTAAATCTTCAATAAAACCTTCATTTATCATCAAATAAATTTCAGAATCTGACTCTAAATCTTGGAAATTAGGAAATTTTGGAAATTTTGGTAAATTTTTCTCCTCATAAGTATTAAATTTCTTTTTAATTATTGACCTTACTTGGCTTAAAGCGTCTTCAATATCATCATCAAAAACATCACTTACATAAGCACCAACTGAGTCACTTAATTCATTTCTTTTTCTGTCAATTTTATTATATTCTCTATAGAATGCTCTCCCATATTGTTTTCCTTTATCAATATAATCCATGATTGATAGAGGAATATTTACTGTATATTCCGAACTGTCCTGAAGATTAAAGTTATCTTTAATCTTGTAGTCCATTTCGTTTTCTGCAACAAACTTTATTTCAGCAGGCATAATAACCTCGTTGAACCGATCCTTTGGTTTTTCAAAAAAGTGTATATATAAATATAAAGGGTATATATAAATATACGATCAATTTTAAGGTTTGTCAAGCAGTTAGACGTTGAAAAGCCCCGTTTTTTTCTATAAACGAGGGCTTTTATTAAAAAACATTACAATTAGTCTATTTCTAAGAACTTTTCTAATGTTGTTAAATTGTTTGGACCATCTTCAGTAACTGCAATAATATCTTCAATTCTTACACCACCAATATCGGCATAATAAAGCCCTGGTTCAATCGTAATCACCTGGTTAGTTTCAAGCAGGTTTGTTTGAGTACTAACCCCTGAGCCAATATCATGCAGCTCTAAACCAACATTATGCCCTGTAGAATGGAAGAATCCCATTTGGTTACCGTCTTTATCAACTCCAGTTTTAAAACCGTCTTTTTCAAACTGCTCTTCAATAGCTTGATGAATTGTATTAGCAATAACACCAGTTTTAACCATTTCAACACCCATCGCTTGAGCAGATTTTACACTATTGAACATTTTCTCTTGTTGTTTTGATGCTTTACCTTTTAATACAGTTCTTGTTAAATCACCATAATAAAGGTTTGAATGCATTGGGTATGAATCCATTACAATTAATTGGTTTGCATATAAAGCTCCATGCCCCATTTCATGAGGTTGAGCACCTTGCACTCCGCAAGCCACAATTGGGCCACCTTCGTTTGAAAGTCCTCCAATTGAAGCAATAGTAGCATTCATCTGATTTCTTAAAATTTCAGAAGTTAAAACCTTATCTTTCCAAATTAGTTTTTCATCGTCAGCAATTGTTGCATTATGTAGAATATCAAAAGCAACTTTAAAGCCTTCTTCATTAATTGATTGAGCTAATCTAATTTTTTCAATTTCTTCTGCTGATTTAATGATTCTTTCAGGAAATAGCGTATCTTTAATTTCAATATTAAGACCAGCATCTGTTAAGCCTTTATATAAATTTGCAGGAAAGTTATTAGCAACTGCGATATTTTTAGTTCCTGTCATTTCTAAAAGGTGCTTAATAATATTAGTTGTAGAAACAACTTTATCATCATCTTTTAAAATTTTAACTACAGATTCTAAACTGTGGATATGATCAAGCTGAGCTGTAGCTTTTGCCCTATCAATTTCTAAAACAGAAAAACAACCATGCGAACGCCCTTCTGCATCTTCAAAATAAATGTATGGGTCGGGAAAAAATGCTTTTGTAGCATAAAAGCTATCAGCATTACATGCGTATAGTAGTTTTCCTTTAGTCATTTTAGTTTTCCTTTTTTAAGCAAATTGCAGACCATGAGTCTTGGTTAAATTCATCAACTAAAACTAAACCAAATTCGCCCACATATTTATTAATAATTTCTGCTTTTTGTTCTATTTCTTTAAAGCCAGATAAAATTGCAATACCACCTTTATCCAAACAAGCAACTAAGTCTCTTGACATTTCTAATAGAGGATTTTTTAAAATATTTGCAAAAACTAAATCATATGGTGCTTTTCTTGTAACTTCAGGATCGTTAAACCCATCACCATGAATAATTGTTACACTGCTTGCAATATTATTTTCTACTAAGTTCTCATTTGCAATATCTACAGATGTTAAATCAATATCTACACCTAAAAAGTCTACATTTTCACATTTATTAGCACACATTGCTAAAATTGCTGAACCACAGCCCATATCTAAACCATTTTTAAACTTATAGCCTTTTTTCTTTAATTCATCATATAAGTAAAGACAGCCTTTTGTTGTTGCATGTTCACCTGTACCAAATGCCATTCTTGCAGGAATTCTTAAAGATATTTTTTCTGCTGGAGCTTCTTCTTCAAAACTATGAATAAAAAATGTACCCACTTCAATAGCTGGGAAACTTGTAACACAGTCTTGCTGCCAGTCATGTTCATAAATTGGATCTAGCTCAATATAGTCATCTGAAATTTTTTCTAATTCTACTTCTACAGCACCCTTATTTAAGAACTCATCTTGTTCAAAAAAGATATTAATATCAACTTCTTTACCAATACCATCTTCACTGTGAGAAAGGTCAAATGTGGCATCCATCATTTCCGCAAAAAGTTCAAATTTTGAGATATCTTCTTGTTTTACTTTATTTTTATACTGCCAAGCTACTACTTTTTTTGTCATTTTTTTATCCTTAATTTATTAAAAAACTGGCCCTCTTTCGTATAATATAGTAAGTTATATTGCAATATATTACAATTATTTTTTAGAAACTCTTGATTTTTTTTATAAAGTAATATATATTTCACTCATCTAGCTAATTCAGCTGGAGTTTGCTTATATAAGAGGAAGCGCTGTTTTATATAAGTAAATTAATCCAATATTAAATTATTAAAGTTTGGTCGGAATCAAACTTTGCAAAAAAAGAAAGACTATAAATTATGAAACAAGGTATTCACCCAGAGTACAAAACAATTACTTACGTAATGACAGATGGTACTAAACATGAAGTTAGATCTACTTTAAAAGAAAACGAATTAACTCTACAAGTAGACCCTCTAACACACCCTGCTTACACAGGTAAAAGAAGAGTTCTAGATACAGACGGTAGAATGGATAAATTCAACAAGAAGTATGGTAGATAATTCATTAGGAATTAAAAAAAAGCTTTTGAGTTTCTCAGAAGCTTTTTTTATTCGACAAATCAGCATTGAAAATATCGAACAGTGTTTAGCAGTTGAAAACACTGCTGAAAAAGTGTGTTCTAAAAGATCAAAACAAGAACTGTTAGACTTTTTAGCGAACTATTTATCTTTTGGAGTTTTTGAAAATAACGAACTTATTGGCTTCGCATTTTTCAGCTCAGTATTAGATGAAGCCGAATTACTAGATATCACTTTAGCAAAAGACAAACAAGGATTAGGAACTGGTTCTTTCTTTTTAGAACAATGTTTTAAGAATCTTAAGCAAAATCACAATATTAGCACTATTATTCTTGAAGTTGCTATTAATAATGCCTCAGCAATTAAAGCTTATCAAAAGTTTAATTATCAGCAAATTGGTATTCGAAAAAACTACTATCAAAATTCTGATGGTTCAAAAACAAACGCCCTAGTTTATAAAATCTTAATTTAAATAATCTTAAAAGCTTTATTTTTCTAATTAATTCCTATATACTTTTAGTATCGATACTTTAAGAATAAAGGAATAAAAATGACTAATAAAAATAAAGCAGAAAAATTGAATATTGAACTTGATAATAAAGACTACTTATTACAAGTTTGCGGAGTGAATGATTCAAACTTAAAATTCTTAGAAGAACGTTTAAAAGTACAAATTATACCAAGAGGAAACACTCTATCAATTCTTGGCACAACACACGATTCTTATATTGCATACAATGTAATTTATTCTATTTATGAGCTATGCGCAACTGGTTTAGATATTACTATTGATCATGTAAAGTCAGCTTTAAAAATTGAGAAAAACAAAGACAAATCTTATTCTAAAGATATTCTTTCAGAAGATAAAAGCGCAAGAACATTCAATACTCATAATAATTTAATTGTAACGCCATTAATTAAAGTTGCTGCAAGAACTCCTGCACAAAAAGAATATATCGAAAAATTAAGAAGCAACACTATTAGCTTTTCAGTAGGCCCAGCTGGTACAGGTAAAACTTACTTAGCTACAGCTTTAGCAGTTGAAAAATTAATGCGTAAAGAAATTAGTAAAATTGTTTTAACTCGTCCGGTTGTTGAAGCTGGTGAAAACCTTGGTTTCCTACCTGGTACTTTAGAAGAAAAAATTGATCCTTACTTAAGACCATTTTTTGATGCAATTAATGAAATGATTGGCGCAGAAAAAGTACAAAAACTAATCGAACAGTCAGTTATTGAAATTGCTCCATTAGCTTATATGCGTGGTAGAACAATTAAAAACAGCTTTATGCTACTTGATGAGGCTCAAAATACAACAACTATGCAGATGAAAATGTTCTTAACTCGTTTAGGTGAGAATTCTCAAGTGGTAGTTACTGGTGACTTATCACAAATTGACTTGCCTCACAAAGAAAAATCTGGTCTAAAAGATGCTGTTGAGCGCTTAGATAATATCGACGATATTACTATTTTGAAATTTACTGCTAAAGACGTTATTCGTCACGAACTAGTTTCAAAAATCGTTCAAGCATACGAAACTGAAGAAAATTAAAAAGGACTATACTTATTATGAAAAAACTAGTTTTAATACTAGCTAGTATTTTAATCTTAACAAATGCAAATGCAGCCGTATCTAATAAAAACACTACAGATATGGTTGTTGCAACTGTAAATAAGCAAGCTATCACGTTACAAGAATTAAAAAATAGAATTACTTTAAGTAAACTACTAGTTAATAAAAAACTTTCTGCTTTAGAATTTAATATTCTAAAAAATCAAGCAATGAAGCAATTAGTAGATGAAGAGCTAAAACGCCAATATGCTGAAACAAAAAATGTTAAAGTAACCTCTCGAGATCTAAAAAACGCAATTGCATTTTTAGAAAAACAACGTAAGCTACAACCAGGTCAGTTATTAAAGAACATTCCTGAGCACTTACAGCCTACTGCACTAGCTCAAATTAAAGACAGTATTTTACAGCAAAAAATTGTTAAAATCGTAATTGCAAAGAGAGTTTTTGTTCCAGATCATGAAATTGATCATTTATTAGAGAATGTTTTAAATCAAGCACACTCTAAGGAATATAAAATATCTCAAATTGTAATCAACAACTCAAAAGACCAACAAGCTGATGCAAGAAGAATTGCAAAAGTTTATGAACAGCTAATTAATGGAGAAGACTTCAAAAATGTTGTGATAGCATTTTCAGAAGGGCCGAACAAGCTTGAAGGAGGCTCTTTAGGTTGGTTTAGCTTAGGAGAACTAAATCCAAAGCTTCAAAAAGAAGTTAGAAAGTTAGCAGAAGAAGAATTCTCTAAGCCAATTAAGACATCAAGCGGCTGGGTTATTGTTCGATTAGATGAAGTTAAAATTACAGAAAACATTGATACATCTGAAACTGAAGAAGTGAAATACATTAGCTTTACTGGTAAAAACATCAATAAGAAGACTTTTAAAGAGATTAGAACCCTAGCAATGAAGATTAGAGGCTATACGGATTTTAAAAACTTTAAAAACGATGTAAGCATTAAATACAAGCTTGAACTAAAAGATGATGACCGCTGGTTAAAAATTAAAGATACTAAAAAGCAATATAAAGATTTTGTTCAAAATACTTTACCTGGTAACTTTAGCAAAATAGAACATTTAGATAAAAAT
>Ga0070724_10002152_pt1 | contig 11197 bp, 7 predicted proteins | sample tdDd001_FD_67278 | JGI IMG/M metagenome (GOLD analysis project Ga0070724, IMG submission 67278) | Marine sediment microbial communities from the Atlantic coast under amendment with organic carbon and nitrate - tdDd00.1 | ecosystem: Environmental > Aquatic > Marine > Coastal > Sediment | place...
ATAAATAAACCGTTCAAAGGCTAAGAACGATACTTAGCCCAGAGCGCCTGCTGCTTAGGCGTGAGATAACTCCAGGCCAAAACTCTTGTAAGCTTATTGCCTTGCGCCATATCTATGGTCTTTACTGTTACCGCCCCCGCCTTTTCCAATGCGGCGTAGCAAGGCTGCAGATTTTCCTTCTTCGACACCAGGCTGGTGAACCACAAACACTGGGTGGCGAAGCCTTTGCTCTCACTGATCATGTTAGCGAGGAACTGTTTCTCGCCGCCCTCACACCAGAGCTCGGCCTTCTGGCCACCGAAGTTTAGCTCATTGGCATCCAACTTTTCCTGACTGCCAACAGACTCAGGCTTATGGCCCTTAGCCGCGCGGTTAGCGGCCAGGTTCTTCACCTTGCGAAGACTACCTTCGCTCGCCTCACTCAGTGACCCGTGAAATGGCGGGTTACAGAGCGTGATATCGAACCTGTCGTCCGGGCCGATAATGCCGTGAAACACTTTTTGATGATCGGTTTGCAAACGTGTCTTTAACTTACCTTGCAAGGCCTTGTTTCGCTCTACAATCCGATTAACGTTCTCTATCGACATCGGATCCACATCGCTGGCGACAAATCGCCAGCCGTAGGCTTGAATGCCGAGTATCGGGTAGATGCCATTAGCGCCGGTACCTATATCCAGGACATTAATTTTCATCTTTTTCTGAGGCTTAGACTTATGCTTTTGTTTAGCCGCTGAAGCGTGAGAATCTGGCTCTGAAGCATATGGGACATTTTGTCCCGCCCCTCTCTCCTCAACCTGCTCCTCTGCTTTATCCCCTAGCGTGTTCGAATCAACTCCCGCCAACAGGTCGGCGATATAGTGAAGATAGTCGACCCGGCCGGGAATAGGAGGACAGAGAAATCCTGTTGGAATATCCCAATACTCGATCCCATAGTGAAGTTGCAGCAGGGCCAGGTTCAGCGCCTTAACGGCTAGAGCGTCGGCGAAGTCTATCGAAAGGTTGCCATAAGGATTCGGCCTGACATAGGGCTTTAACGTCGGTGACGCCTCAGTTAACTTATCAAAGTCATAACCGCTGCGATGCAGATTTCGCTGATGGAGACCTTTCTTTTCGACCGTCGCTCTTGTATCAAGCTTTGCTTCAGGCTGAGCTTGTCGCTTGCCTGCAGGCTTTTTTCGTCGGGCCTGCTTCTGAGTGGTTGGTTTCCGGCTGTTCTGTTTTTGAGTAAGCTTTTTTTGAGTAAGATTGGTCATATGAGATCTTATGCCGTCAGCCGAGACACTAACGGCAGCAGTAGAGAAAGGTAAAAATACTAGTCGTACAGGTACTTAGTGAAGAGCAGATTAACGATAATGGCTTTACCGGTTTCCTGCTCGATAAGGCGATTGACTGTGTCATAACATTCACGTCTTATCTCTTCTCGTCCGGTCAGTGACTTAACCTTATCGGCGGTCTGGCTCCCCATGATCTCCAGGATAGCGGCACGCAACAGAGGATCATGATGCTCGAGATCGACCAAGTCTTCTGGATCTTTCACCATCAGCTCGATACCGATACGTACAAATCCCAACTTCTTACCGGTGGAGATATAGTTAGTGATGAGATCGGGTTCGAAGCCATAATAGGCATAGTTATCTACAATATCTCCATCTTCGGCATAAGCACCAAAGCTGAAAATTGTCGCGACTAAAATAAGCAGTAGCGATGCTAATTTTTGAATTTTCAAGAATGACTCCTACTCTTGTGTAACAAATGCCTGCTGATCTTTCTGGCTATCATTTTCCAGCGTGCTAGACTGCACCAGTTTGCCAGCCAGTATTGTACCGAGAATTAAATGAGTGTGACTAGGTTAAGCTTCCCCTATGGTGAATCAATTCAGTGGTTTTCACCAGAAAAAATCATCGATCTTCCCAAATCACCTTTAACCGATTGGTTACTTTCACCTGAAAGTTTAACCCAAAAATTACGCTCTTACTGTGATGAATTTGAAGTTAAGGTACTCGGTGAGGGAACAATTGTCCCATTCGATAACGAATTTCCTAATCAGAACAAGGTTTGGGTCCGCGAAGTCCTGCTCTGCCTGGATGGAACCCCCTGGGTTTTCGCCCGAACCTTAATCCCTGGTAGCTTACTGGATAAGAAAAAAGAGGAGCTGCTAAACCTGGGTACCCGTCCATTGGGTGAACTACTTTATACCAACAACGAGTTTACACCGGGTAAGATTGAGGTCGCGCACTTCACCCCTTGCCAGAAGCTGGCAGAGCTGACCGAATCTCTCCATCAGTCTCTCACTCAGGAGCTATGGGGGCGTCGACGCTATTTCTCATATCAAGGTGAGCAGCTTATCGTCGGTGAAACCTTTCTTCCAGCAGCCCGTCAGGCTATCGAAAGACTCTAAGAGCACTAGCTGTTACCTGATTGACAACACCAGAGCCGAACAGACATAAAAACGCCCCCGAGGGCATTTTCTGTTTATCCGGCTAACTCTGACCCTATACGTACTTGACCCTATACGTACTTGACCCTAAACGTACTGACCCTAAACATATCGTCTTCTTAAACCTAACATCGCCAGTAGCCCCAAGCTAAACCAGCCCAGACTTCCTCCACCGGATCCAGAATCTGTCGATGGGGTTACTGGCGGAACCACAGGTGCCGTCACAATGATTGAAGTCGAGAAGGTGCTCGAATTGCCAGCTTCATCGGTCGCCGTCAGCGAAACCGTATAGCTACCACCATTGGTGTAAGTATGACTGGGCGATATAGAAGTACTCGTTTGGCCATCACCGAAACTCCACTGGTAGCTGAGTTCTCCTACACCCGCATTCGAAGCATTACTCAGTGTGATACTCAGGTTATCAACCTCATAGCTAAAGCTCGCTCTCGGGGGTACCTGAACACTGATTAACAGCGAGTCGCTGGCGGTTGCGCCTGCGCTATCGGTAACCATCAGGGAAACCGTATAGTCATTTGATTCACTGTAGGTATAAGTCGGATTTGCCAGGGTGCTGCTTGCACCAGTGACGCCAAACTCCCATGCATAACTGTAGCTTCCCTCTCCTCCACTCACCGCTGCGCTGAAGCTTACCGTTCCCGCCGTTTGCTGAGCGGTAATGGTTGCACTAAGCGCCTCAGGATCCGGGGTCACACCTTCGGCATATTTCAAGCGTACGGTAGCTGTACTCGAGTCGCTACTCTGCGCTACGACCTCCATTGTCAAACCCAGCTCAGGCAAGATAATGCCGGCCTGAGGTTTAATCGGTGCACTGTAATCCCAATTGTCATCAAACAGAGACACAGATGTCAGGTGCTCGTCACCAAAATAGTTCGACTGGTTGAACATGCTGAATGTGGCATCGCGGATCTGAATATCGGTACTGCTGTTTCCAATCAGATTCTGATCGGCATCGACAACCCCGATTAAACCTACGCCCGCATGTTCACTCGAGTTATTATCTGAATAGCTGAAGTTTTCTAACCAGAGCAAGACTCCGGGCTCATATGAGTGGCTGGATAGACCCACATCCACCCCGTTATGACTGCGTAGCTGAATGATATAACGACGGGCATCACCGGGGCGCTCGCTATCGATTCTTGAAAAACCGGCTAAATTCATAGTCGCCGGAGTTTCCGCATCATCACTGTAAACCAGAGAGGCTTCCGCCATGATAACCAGGTTATCGACAGCCAATCCGTAATCTCCAACGGCCTCATCGGTACGATAGATGATACTGATTTGGGTATTAGCTCGTCCGGCATAGGCACTGAGGTCATACTCGAGGTCAACCCAATTATCGATCCCCTCGGCACCCGCAATATCGGCAGAGCTGCCTGTGATGATATTTCTGGCCGCGTTGATGGTGTTGCTCGCCTTAGTGTGATCACCGGCAATAGCGACACCATCGACCATCACCTGAGCATAATCATAATCCGGTTCTATATTCCAATGTGCCTTCATCTTCAGGGTAAGAGGTGTTGTACTTGGAAGGTCTAGCTCGAATGAGGCAGCATTATTAATAAGGTGCCCCTGACCTGAATAGTACTGATAACCGCCCCCGTAGGGCTGCTTAAACGGAATGCTGGCAACGGGCAAAGGAATCGAAAGCTGATTTGTCTGAGCATGATTCACCGCTTCGGCCAGCTGAACATCCAAGCCAGTATTGGGGATATTGTCGAGCAATATCTCTTGCTCAGTTATCCACCTTCCCTTGTACCTCTCCTGCAGATAAGAGCGTGCATAGGGACTAAAGCCTGTAGGCTGTGTTCCTGCAGGCAAGCCAGTCCAACTACCACCCGACATCACCGACCAGGAGCCCACAGGAGAACCGTCACCAGTGTTAGTGGTGTCATACTCATCGGGCAAGCCCAGATCATGGCCAAATTCATGAACCACGACACCCGCCGCGGCGTCTATGGGCTGCACAGTGTAACCAAATACCTTCTTGCCTGTTCCCGGAATGGTGTAACCCGGGTTACCACCTGTGTAGACGAAGAACCGATGAGACCAGATAGCATCGGCACCGAGCACGCCCCCACCCGCTTCCTCACCGACACTGGAGTGAAACAGCATCACATGGTCGATATCACCATCGGCTTCATCAAAATTACCATCACCGTCGATATCGAAGGGATCTTCAACATCGTAAGTGGCCAACTCTGAGGCCGACATGCTCGCGACAACTTTAGTCACCGCTTCTTTGACGAGATCCGGTACAGCCTTATCATCGCCACTGTTGCCAACATCGTTGCCACCATAAAATGAAGCGTTATTATCCGCCGTTACCCAACCTTTGACGTCCCCGGTAAAAAAGAAGCTATTACCCGATACCGCCTGATAATATTGATACCCGGTCGTTAAGTTTTGTCCCTGAGGACCGGTAAAACCCGTAGTCGAGAACATCAGATCCCGATAATGAGCGGTCGGGTAACTGGGATAGAACATAGGGGTGTCACTGGCAGTGAGTCGATTATCATCATGGGGAAGGTCGGGGAAATCGATTAATACTCCCAACACCTTAACCGTCTTGGTGATATCGGCATCGGCAAAGGCTACAACACTTCTCTGCAGCTGAGTTTTTTCAGCCTTAAGGTTGGCATTCGATTTCAGTCTTAACTTTTCAAATTGCGCTTCAACCAGCCCCCCTTTACTCTGAAAGCCACTGGCACGCTGAGTAAAGGCAGCAACTGCGGCGCGTTTTTCAGCCTCACTCGCTTCAACCGACAACTCACCTCGTTTAATTAACCAATACAGGATCTGTTCCTTATTGATCACACCGGCATCGGCCAATGTCCCGGGTTTAGGTTTGTCAGTCACCGAGTTCCCGCCTTGAGCCGCTACAGAAAGAGAGATAAAACCACTCATGGTAAGGAGCAGGGACAACCCAAGCGTAGAAAGCAGATTAACACCATTTTTTCTATTCATCTGAACACCTATTTTCACTTTCTCTTCTTCGGGCAATGCTCGAAGGCTTGTTGTCTTTTATTAATATATTCGGCAACGACTCTGTCGGCCTCATCAAGGCTCATCTGTTCTTTTATCAGCCCCCTTTCCTGCAAACTCTGTTTAAGTTTAGACCTATCTCTAATGGGCGGCACGGCGCCACAGGGGGATATCTGTTTCAGGTTATTTACAGGGGGCGTGTTGTTAGTTGCCGAGTTTACTTCGCCAGGCCCCGTTGAACATGCCGTAAGCGTACATGACAACAGGACGAAAGAGGTCATAGGTGCACGCAAAGAGAGCAGGAGTTTCATAACACACCAATACCAATCAGTATAAAGATGTGATCGCTCAGCGAGAGTTTAGCGCTCCTGAGGCAAGGCAGCGAGTGAAGAGCATAGTGGTTCTACGTTTAAGCTCGTCAACGCAGCATCAGAAGCGCTAAAACTCGCCTTTCAGGAGTGTTTTTGGCTGCCTACTTCCTCGTTGAATAGCTTCACAAGGGATCACCATTGCATCAACTATTCGCCTTGAATTAGTTTGCCAAAAAAAACTCTGAGTAGATCACTTTCTTATACTGATTGGTATAACATTAACTCACAAAACCATAACAGCACGGAGGCATGTTTTACAGTGTATTATCGATATTTATCCACTCTTTACCTTACTTTGCACTTTAAGGAGCATAAATTTATAGTTTTATCTCCTTTACCGTATGGTGGGCGGCCAACTCAGGAATACAAAAATGACAATGTTAGCTTCACGGCTGACTCAGCCATGAATCATATATCAAGAGCAGCACTGATGCCGACCAGCTGAAGTTGGTGCAGTGCAGCCCCTTGCCGGTTAGTGGATCATAATTTTCCCTGATAGGCGCCTGTTGAAGAATCCCCTCACCTTGCTCAACCAGGCGTGTTGCAAGACGGGTGGCTTGCTTATCATAGCCATACCTTTTAAGCCCCATTAACCCGAACAGGGCCTGATCCAGCCAAACCGGACCACGCCAGTACTGAGTCGCAGCGAAATCAGGACTATCGGCACTGACCGTAGGGAATGGGATTTTTGTCGCGAATGTCTGCTCAGTCAGGTGTTTATCGACCATCTGCTTTGCCTGCGAGGCTGAGGCTGCGCCGGCCCATAGGGGGATCCAGCCCTCGACTCCCTTTCCGGCATCGACCATTCGATGGGATCCGGAATCATCGAATCTCAAATCATAGAAGAAACCGCTGGGTTCATCGAACATCCGGGTCTGAATAAGCTCCTTGAGGCTGGCAGCTTCACTCATCCAGCGGCTCGATTCTCCATCCAGCCCCAGCAGCTTAGCCATTTCGGCCAATAGCGCTTTCTCAGCAAACAGATAGGCATTGAGATCGACCGACTCCTGAGACAGAGAATAGCCGATGAGCTTGCCATTCAGGTCATGGTTTTCCAACACCTGCACACTGGCATCATCATCGAATCTGGGGGCATTATCCATGCCAGACTCCCATGCGGCCGCCTCTATTATCGCGCCACGTAGCGGTTTACCATCCTTGAGGTGCGCCGGATGCAGGTTAGCCCCATACTCGGCGAGTCCATTGCCATTGTGATCACGATTGCGGTACCACCACTGATGGTAGGCCACCAACTTCGGGTACATGAGCTTAACAAACTCAAGGTCGTCACTCTGCAGGTAGATCTCCCACACGGCCCAGGTTGCCAGCGGCGGTTTACCGTTGCGCTCATTCCAGTTGCCACCTTCCCCGCCCCGGGCGGGGTCTTTATTGTAGAAAATGGCATCGGGCAGGCTACCGGCATCCTGAGGTCGAACTTTATCCTCAGCGGTAAATTGGTAGTCAAACATGGCCAATACATTAGACTTGGCCAGTTCGCTATCGAAATGGGACAGGGCCACCGCTTGTTTCCAGCTATCCCACGCCCAGACACCATTGAACCATTTATAGGTGACCGATGGTGTCACCGCATCGTGCAGCAGTGCACCGGCCGGACTACGCCAGTTATGCATCAGTGTCAGCATGCTCTTCACGGCCATCTTGCGGTATGCCGGTTCACCGCCGGAAATGGCTCGATCGATTCTCTGCTGCCAGCGCCCTCGGTTCGTATCCAGTGCCCTGCCTACCTCACCCCACTTTGGTACCTGATGGGAGATACGCTCAGCTTGAGTATGAAAGTAGCGCTGGGCACTCAAAAACTCCTTATGCTCACTACCAGCGAGAAGTATGGCTGACGTAGAAGCCTGGTAGCCATCATCCTCCGACGTCTCTATCCGCATCTTAGTATCAAACCAGATCTCATATTCGGCATCGGCTAACTGCATCTGCCAGGTTTCCATGACGGGGTTAAGGTGCCATCTCACTCCAAAGTCCCAACTGTCCAACCGCTTAATGACGCTATAGTCAGGAATTTTCGGGTGAGAGCTGAACGGGACGCCGGACCAGGTTAGCTGCCACCGCTGCGGGCTGATGGTGTTATTAATAAGCCGGGTACGGATCACCGATGTGCGATTATCGCTGTAGCTCAAGCTCATCTCTAATGAGAGTTCGGGCCATTGAAACTGCTGAACTAGTGCATCGGGGCGACTATATATCTGGCTCTGTGTCGCCTGAGCAAAATCTAATGTGTTGCCGCTATCCATGTTCTTGAGCGACAGCCTCTGCAAACTGTCACTCAGATACAGACTGTATTCCTGAGCGATAAACAAGGGACCGGTAAAGCCGCCATAGTGCTCGGTTTTTTCGGGTAGATGAAAACCATGCCACGCTCCCTGATCCACGTAGGTGGCGGGGATAACCAAATTTCCCTTAGTGTCCCGCTCCTCCATAGAGGTCGGGGCCCCCCGATAGGGGAGCAGATCATGATAATCGGCAGAAGTCTGTGCCGTGAGGCTTGAAATACAGAGCAGGAGACAAGAGAGCATGAGCTAACCAAACACCAAATTGAATACAATATTCAGATTATGTCGAGAAGCCGCTCTTGATGCAAGGGAGGAAAAAGAAGCGGTAAGTTTTCAGTCGTAAGTTATAAGTTCAAGACAGAGCGGAGCGAGGTGCGAGGTGCGAGGTGCGAGCAGATGATAATAAAGAAAAAGAATGGCAAGCAACAAAAAAACCTCAGTGCAGGAAATCAACTGAGGCTTTGCTCTTTCTTACGGCTTATAGCTATCAATTTCTTGAATCATTCGCGGCTAAAGCCGCTCCTACAATATAGCTCGTTGCCCTGCTTACTGGACGGCCTGTCCGATGTGAGACATATAATCTGCAATGCCGTCGAGGAACATCTGCACAGAAATCATCACCAGCACCATACCCATCAGGCGTTCGACCGCGGTAAGCCCCTTCTCTCCGAGTACCTTAGTGAATACTTTATAGAAGAGCAGAATGACGGCACTCGCGCCCCACGCCGCCAGTAATGCTATGGTCCAGTCCATCATCCGAGTGCTGTCAGTGTGCGCAAGCAGGATCAGTGCGGCCAGTACCGAAGGCCCTGCCATTAACGGAATGGCCATAGGCACGATAAAGGGTTCTTCACCCGCCGCCAATCCAACGACACCACCCGGCTGGGGAAAGATCATCCTGATCGCAATAAGGAACAAAATAATACCACCGGCAATACTCACCGACTCAGATTTTAAGTTCAGGAAGTTTAGAATCGCTTCACCGGCAAACAGGAATAACAGCATAATGACGAGCGCAAATGTCAGCTCTCGGATCAGCACCCGACGGCGTTTCTTGGGCTCAATATGACGCAGTATCGACGCAAAAATAGGTAGATTCCCCAAGGGATCCATGATGAGAAACAGCATAACTGCGGCGGAAAAGGTATCCATATAAGATGCTTAGTGAGAGGACAATATATCCCTATATTCTATAACCTTTTACAAACACTTCCATAGACAAATTTCATCAGCAGGTTCACAAGTCACAAAAACAGGCGTCATCCCCGTGTGACCAAGCTCATCAATCACTCCGAAAAAGCTGTTTTTTTGCTCTGTGTGTAAATTCTACTTATTCGTCTCAAGACTGGTATACTATGTGTCGTTTTTCCAAGGCCTCCTCTTAAGAAATCATGCTCTATCTTTTAGCCAGTTGTATCGCACTATTGTTAGGTCCTATTTTCTATCGTTTTTTCACGGCAGAAAACGGACTCCAGAAAGGCCTGGATGGATTTATATTCGTCTCCTTAGGCGGCTTAGTGCTGGTTCATATTTTACCCGAGCTCCTGGAACATGGCGGGTTTCTTGCCATCATCTTTGTCATCATAGGACTCTGGGGGCCCACAGCCAGTGAACGACTCTTCCATCGATATTCTGAAGTCACCCATAACCTGACACTTATTCTCGGGATTGGCGGACTGCTGCTGCATACCATCACAGACGGCGGAGCCATGGTATTGGCTCAGCAAGATGAGAACTCAATTTTACTGGCCTTAGGGGTCATACTTCATCGACTCCCTGTTGGATTAGCCATATGGTGGCTGTTAAAACCACAGGTTGGAGCACGTTGGGCCATGGTGGTACTGGGCTGCATGATGCTGTTGACCAGCGTAGGGTACTTCGCCGGCGAGCAACTACTGGCTCATTTGAGTCTGGATAATACCGTATACCTGCAGGCCTTTGTCACAGGTTCTATTCTTCATGTTGTCTTGCACCAACCCCATGGTCAGAGTCATGAAGATAAACAAGGCAGATATGAATACCATGCCGGGATCGGCAGTCTGCTCGGTATCGGCCTACTGTTTGTATTGCTGATGATGGACTCTGGCGGACACGAACATCACCACCACAGTCACAGCACTGAACAGCTGAGTGATTGGATGCTGACATTGGCACCTGTATTGCTGCTCAGCTATACCTTTGCCGCCATCAGATTCAATTTCGGCTTATCTCCACACAACAGGGAGCTGGGTCAAAGATGGCTACAGCGATTAGCCGGGCCGGAAGCCCTGATTATTACCGCGCTCTTACTGGGCCCTTTGGTTGCCCTGTTTCAGCTTATCGGCCTCTCGCTTCTCGGAACGTTATTGACGCTGACCAAGGTTGAGCCTACAGATCCGCATCTCTCCCTGCCCAAATCGCCCTGGCGCTTCGGTTTCGCTCATCTCGTTGATCGGAGTGCCCCATGGATACTATTAAGCTTAATTCTCGCCAACTTAATTGGTCACCCTGCTGTGCCCTTGGCTAATCCGGCAATTCAGGTTGCCGTACTGCTCGTGCTATTTTTGCCAATGCGTTTCTGCAACTTAGGCGGCGCGGTATTGGCTCTGTCCTTAGCCTATAGCGGTTGGAGTATGCCAGCGGTAATGTTGGCCCTGATCGCCGCACCTATCTTTAATCTTGCTCAGTTGAAGCTGATGAACTGGACACTCAGGGCGCTCGTTATCACTCTGGTACTTGGCTGCTCATTGATAACGGCCATGATAGCGCCTCAATGGCATGCCATGATGACCCTGCCAGACCCGATAAATACGGTATCGCTGATCATCCTGGCCGCCCTGTTCGCGGCAAGCTTATTACGTTTAGGCCCGAGAAAGTTTATGGCGAGGATCATGTTGTTAAAGCCTAAGGCCCATGACCACTCCCATGAGCACAAGCATTAGGGCTAAGATAGTTTTAAGTCATAAGTGTTAAGCTGTAAGCTCAAGACGGAGCAGAGATAGCTGCGAGTTGCCTGCTCTTACTTACAGCTTTTTCCATGAAAAATTCGCGGCTAAAGCCGCTCCTACAGTTGAAGCCATCAAGCTTTCACGATATTGCCCTTACTT
>Ga0070724_10002154_pt1 | contig 11191 bp, 10 predicted proteins | sample tdDd001_FD_67278 | JGI IMG/M metagenome (GOLD analysis project Ga0070724, IMG submission 67278) | Marine sediment microbial communities from the Atlantic coast under amendment with organic carbon and nitrate - tdDd00.1 | ecosystem: Environmental > Aquatic > Marine > Coastal > Sediment | place...
GAGGCGAAATTGGCCCAGTAATGTTAGGTAGAGATCATCATGATACTGGTGGAACGGATTCTCCATTTAGAGAAACATCAAACATCAAAGATGGATCAAACATTATGGCAGATATGGCGACACATTCTTTTGCAGGGGATGCAGCAAGAGGAATGAGCTTAATCGCACTTCACAACGGTGGTGGTGTTGGTATCGGTAAAGTTATCAACGGCGGATTCGGTCTTGTACTTGACGGAAGTACACGTATCGAAAACATCATCAAGCGTGCAATGCCATGGGATGTTATGAATGGTGTATCTAGAAGAGCTTGGGCTAGAAATGAAAATGCAATTGAAACATGTATAGAGTATAACTCAATTAGAGGTGGTCAAGATTATATTTCGATTCCATTTAGACCAGAAGAAGATTTAATTAAATCACTTGTTGAAAAAGAATGGACTAAGTCAGGAAAATAGACGGAGGATTAGATTAATATGTCAGTAAAAAAATTATTACAATGTGTGCCTAACTTTAGTGAAGGTAGAGACAAAGATATTATTGAAAAAATCGTTGAATGTTTTAGAGCAAAAGATGGCGTTAAGCTATTAGATTACTCTTCAGATGAAGACCATAACCGTTCTGTTGTAACACTTGTTGGTGAACCAGCGCCGCTTCAAGCAGCAGTTGTAGAAGCGATTGGTGTAGCAGCTAAATTAATTGATATGACTAAGCATGAAGGTCAACATCCAAGAATGGGTGCAACAGACGTTGTTCCTTTTATTCCAGTAAAGAACGCAACAATGGAAGATGCTGTAGAAGCTGCAAAGGCAACTGCAAAAGAAGCATCTGAAAAATATGATTTACCTATCTTCTTATACGAAGATGCTGCAACTTCAGCTGACCGTAAGAATCTTGCGAAAGTAAGAAAAGGTCAATATGAAGGTATGGCAGAAAAGTTACAAGATCCAGTATGGAAGCCAGACTTCGGTCCTACTACAGTAGGAACTGCAGGCGTAACAGCTGTATCAGCTAGAATGCCACTTGTAGCATTCAATGTAAATTTAGGAACTGACAATTTAGAAATCGCTACTAGAATTGCGAAACAAGTTCGTCACATCGGCGGCGGTTTAAGATTCTGTAAGGGTATGGGCGTTGCTTTAGAAGATAGAGGCATCGTACAAGTATCGATGAACATGACTAACTACCAAAAGACTCCTCTTTACTTAGTAGTTGAGCTTATCAGAGCAGAAGCTAAGAGATGGGGCGTATCAGTAGTAGGATCTGAACTAATCGGTTTATGTCCAATGGAAGCATTAACAATGTGTGCTGAATACTACATGGGTATTGAAGACTTCAAGATGGAGCAAGTTTTAGAAACGCACTTGATGGAGTAGTCGTGATAAACGAGAGAAGCATATAATAGAAAATATCGTCCTATACTGGAATTAGTTCCTGTGTAGGGCGATATTTTTGTTTTTTGGGACAAAGCTAAATTACACGATTTTTGACTAAGTACACTCAGAATAATATTGGCTTTATACTTCGGGAGTTTTTTTTATATTCTTATGTAGTACTTCGAGAAAGTTCATGAAGAATTTGGGCTTCTCAATATGCTTTAATGAAACCAAATCAAGCCTAAGGCCATAATTAAGTTCATCAAGTGGAATGATGTGAATATATTCTCTTGTACCTTTTATTCGATTATGAGCGGGTATTTTTTTTAGAAGCATTTCAGGACAAAACATTGCGTTCATTTCCTGAGCGCAAAGTAAAATTTGAGTATCGATATCACTTATTCTAATTGGAGTGTGAAGTTTAAGATTTATAGAATTTAGATGAGTATCAAGTAATGTGTTAATGGCACCAGTTTTATAGCTACTGGAGAACGGAACATTTGAAAACATATCTAATTTCGCGTTTTTTTGAACTCTACTATATTTCTCATCATCAAAGCTTTTTCTCATTAAACCTTCTGAAATCAATAAGTAAATTGGATCATTGTGTAAATGAATATAATGAAAATCCTTATTGTGGCTAGTATTTATTCCAAGAAAAGCATCAATTTTTCCTTGAAGTAATTTCTCCTCAAGTCCAATTGTATCATCTAACAGAAAATTTATTTTGACATCAGTAAAATCTCTTGTGTAATCTGGAAGAACTTTAGGAAGGATAACCTGTGCACGTGATGCGTTGATGCCAATAGTCAAACTACCTGACTCTCCTGTTAGTCGTTGGGTCATGTCCCGTTTCATCATAGATTCAATTGATTTGATTTTATAAAGAGATTGGAGTAATGATTTTCCTGCTGGTGTTAATTGGAATCTTGGTTTGCGAGTAAAGAATATTAGTCCATACTCTTGTTCTATCCTTTTTATATGATCACTGACACACTGTTGGGAAACAAAAGCTTTTTTTGAAGCGTTACTAATACTCATTTCTTCGGCTACAAGTATAAAAATTTCATGATTTGTTTGCATGTATTACATCTCCTTTCGACTCAATACAAAAGTATCATACAATTAAGAAATAAACAAGTTTGATATTGATAAAATAATAAAACAACTTGTTTTACATTGATTGATAAATATTATACAATTTAAGCAGGAAATAGGTAGACATCATTCCATTGATTATGAATTATCAATAATTTAATGAAATTATACAAAGATTTTAGAAATAAAGACTAAATCAAGTTTGTACGCAAGGAGAGATTTTATGTTAAAACTAACACATTACGAACAGGATATGCTTAATGGTAAAATGGGGAAATTCAAGCAAAAGGCTATGATGTTTATAGTTGATTATGCGAAAGTACTTGGTGCTACAGAATTATGTGAAGTATCACGTGCGACATTATTTGTTGGAGCACAGCATTATCTCGATTGTTATGATAAGGATTCAGATTATAAGGATATTTTTTCTGAATTTTATTTAAGTAGTGATGAAAAAGTTACGTTAGGAAAGGTATCATCAGAATGCAAAACTCAAACATGTGCTGCGTGCTGTGATATAACGGAATATAAACGAACACATCTTTCCAAGGAGTTTCACGATAGAAATAGAGAATATTTGGAAAATACTAAAGAAATGGGTGTGAAAATTGTAGAATCTTGTACACCTTACTATGTAGGATGGGTTCCGATGATGGGTGAACATTTTGTTACAACAGAATCTAGCAATGTCGTTATAAGTAACACAATTTTTGGAGCATGTGGTAATTCAGACGGTGTTGAGGTAGCGGTATGTGCTTCAATTACTGGTCGTATACCAAAATGGGGAATGCACATTCCCGAAAATCGTCTGGCAACTTGCGTTTTTGAACTAGATTTCGATGTTTCAACACAAATGGAGTGGGATTTGCTTGGCTTTACGTTAGGACGATTGTTGCCAAAACATGAAGTGCCTGTAATCGTAAATGGGGTAAAGAATGTTGAAATTAATAGAATGCGTCAACTATGTGCTTCCATTTCAGTGACAAGTGCAGCAGAAATATGTCATATAGTTGGATATACTCCTGAGGCAAAAACACTAGAGATGGCTCTAGGAGGTAAAGAACCAAAGTACAAAATAAAAGTTACGAAAAATGATATGAAAGATTCACTAAATATGATTAGTGATAATGGTTGTGGACCGGTAGATTATGTAAGCATTGGGTGTCCACATATATCACTTGATGAAATTTTTGAAATTTCAGAGTATATTAAAGGCAAGCATCTTCCGAAAGGTGTGGAATTGCAAATATGGACAGATTATGCTACAAAACAAATGGCTATACTGAATGGATATGCAAAAAATATTGAAGATACGGGTGCGGCATTGTTGACCGGTTCATGTCCAATCGTCATGAGAGAGGAAAGTCATAAACATGCAAAAGCAATGGTAATGTTTGGATCGAAACAAGCGTTTGGGATACGTCATCAAACAGATGTGCCAGTATACTATGGAGAAGTTGAACGTTGTATAGATGCTGCTTTTAGTGGGAAATGGGAGGAGATGTAATGAGTCAATTTAAGATACATGGAAGAGGTGTCTATAAAGGAAACTCTGAGGGTGAAGCTGTAGTTTGTCCAGATAGCATAGCTGGAAACTCAGGCGCATTGGGCGATGTAGATGGTGTTATTTATGAAAAAGGAAATGTTAATTACGGCGTTTGCATAAAGGATAAGATTTTAGTAGTTCCTTGTGCAAAGGGGTCAAACGGATTTTCTGCTCACTTCAGAGGTGCACAAATAGCAGGGATAACGCCAGCTGGATGGATTTCAACTAGGATGGATGCACGACTGGGTGTAGCTGTGGCAAGCATGAAGATACCTGCCGTTGCAGATTTTTCAGAATCCGAAAATCCATTGGATTTGATAAAAACTGGTGACTGGGTGAAAATAAATGGTGAATCAGGTGAAGTTATCGTAACACCGAAAGAACTGTTGTAAAAGTAATAGTCACGATTTTTAGTGCACATTATTTTGACTATAAAATGAGAGGAGTTGACATAATATGAAACAATTTAAATTAGCCCTGATACAAATGGACTGTGTATTTTGTGATGTTGAGGCAAATATTCAAAGGGCAGAGGAAAAAATTAGAGAAGCACATAGTCATGGGGCGGAAATTATTTGTTTACCAGAAGGGTTTAATACCGGATATTATTGCTATGGGTATACTCAAATGAAGGAATATGCAGAACCTATTGATGGGAAATCCATTAATAAAATAAGAAATTTGGCTAATGAGTTAGATATATATATTGTTGCACCAATTATGTTGAGTGTTGGAACTGGAATTGTGGAGAATGCGGCCGTGATGGTGGATAATGAGGGTGTTGTTATGGGACATTATTCCAAAACTCATTTAGTTGGAGAGGAAAAACTGCATCTTCAAAAGGGAAGAGAATATCCAATTTTTGAAACAAAGTTTGGAAAATTTGGTCTAATAATTTGTTATGATATTTGCTTCCCTGAAACATCTAGAATTCTGGCAATGAATGGTGCTGATTTGATTATTTGTCCTTCTGCATGGAGAGATGGATCTTATTTTAAAGATTGGTTAAATCAAGTTTCAGCTGTTCGAGCGCTTGATAATACAGTATATGTTGCATTGATCAATAGAGCTGGTGAAATGCCAAATTCACCTTTCTGTGGGTGTACACAGGTGATTGATCCAATTGGAAAAGTTATGAACAGATGTATTTCAAGTGAAGAGGAAATTTTATATCAGGATATCGATATGAGAAGAGTATATGAAGAAAGAATGAGCAATTCAGTCTTGATTGATATAAATCGAGATGACTTTAAGAAGTTATCAGAATTATAATGTAGAAGCAAATGTAACTAGAAAAAATATTTCATAATTGTTGTAAAAGTGGTTGTAGGGCTACTTTTACAACCTTACAAATAATACTAAAGGGAGATTTATTATGAGAAAAATTATTGCGTTGGGATTATTAATTGTATTAACTTTTGGTTTGGTTGCTTGCGGTGGAAAAGCGTCATCAGAAGTTAAAAAATCAGACGAACCAATTACTCTGAAATTTGCGACACAGCATCCTCTTGATCATATTGCTCACTCTTCAGCTGAAGCTATCAAAGAAAGAGTTGAAAGAGAGACAGAAGGTCGTGTACTTCTTGAAATTTATCCAGCATCACAATTAGGCGATTGGTCACTTGTTTATGAAGAAGTAATCAGAGGAACAATTGAAATTGCACATATTTCAGTACCTGAAAAATACGATGCAAGAGTTACAGTTGGTTTTCTACCGTATTTAGCAAAGAGCTATGATCAACTTAGAGAAATATTTGCGTATGACTCGTTGTTAAGTACTCAAATGGAAGAAATTCAAGCAGAAAATAATGTTAAATTTTTAGGGTATTATTGTGAAGGTTTTTCTGGTATTGGTACGGTAGATGAACTTGTTGATCCAGCAAGCTCAAATATAAGTAAAGATGCTCTTGTACGTGTATCAAGCAACGATGTGTTGAAATTTCCAGCCGAAAGACTTGGATTTAGAACATCAACAATTCCATATAATGATACTTTTGCTGCGATGCAAACAGGTGTTGTTGATGGATGGGTAGGTGGTCCACCTAACTTAAATTACTTGACATTTAGGGATGTTATCAACTACTACTACCATTACAATTTAACACATGAAAGTACTCAGTATATAATCAATAACGATATTTTCGAAAACATGAGTAAAGCGGATCAAGAAGTGATAGAAGATGCATTTAGAGAACAATGTGAAGCAAGTTTTGACTTGGCGGAAGCAGATGATGAAAAATTTATGGAAATGATGGAAGAAAGCGGTATAGAAGTAATTAAGTTTAGTGATGAGGAATTAGAAGCAATGGCAAGTGATATTAGAGAAAACGTATGGCCTAAATTTGAAGAAAAATTTACAAAAGAGTTACTAGACGGTTTAAGGGAATCATTAGTGGAGTAGGTTTTAATACCTGAATGTACATGATGTGATCATCATGTACATTCTATGTATTCAAAGAGATTTGGTTCCTTAATAAAGAAAGGATTTAAGTATTTATGATGGATATTTTGAGAATGATTAACGATAGATTTCTTAAATTGTTAGAAATAGTGATGAGTATTTCTAGTATTGCAATTGCATCAATGATTTTTATTGGTGCAATAATGCGCTATATTTTGAAAATGGATTTTTTTGGTATGGAAGAATTGGTTATGATTTTTGCATTTTGGTTGTATTTTGTCGGTTGTGGTTATGCATCACACGAGGATAGTCACTTAAGTGTTGACTTAATCTCGTCATATATTAAAAATGAAAAAATCAAACATATTCATAAAATTATTAAATACGGAATAAGTTTAGTGATATGCGTAATTACAATGAGTTGGTGTTTTGAGTATGTAATGTGGAATATTAAGATGGATCCAAGGACACCAGTCTATGATTTACCAATGGTGATATCTCAAGTAAGTATTTTAGTTGCATTTATAATAATGACAATCTATACTGCTGTACATTTAATTCAGAGCATAATAAGTCTTAGAAACAAAAGTAGTAATAGTAACGGAGGCGAATAATGGAAGTAGGTATTGCAATAATAGTTTTAATCGTAGTAATGGTAATTGGTGTACCGGTACCATTTGCATTTTTAGCTTCATCAGCATATCTTATATTTGCGTGTGGATATGATCCAAGTTTTTTAATACCTTATGGTTATAGTCAAATGGATTCAGTAATCCTTCTAGCAATTCCCCTTTTCATAATGGCGGGTGGTATTATGGATAAAGGTGGAATTGGTGGTAAGCTTGTTGGAACGGTACAAAAATTTGTAGGTGGTATTAAGGGTGGACTTGGTGTTGTAACTGTTGTATCATGCGCGATATTTGGAGCTGTTTCTGGAAGTGCTGCTGCAACATTATCTTGTATAGGAACAATTATGGCACCTAGATTAAAGGAAAATGGTTACTCAGCTGGTTTTGCAGCATCACTAATAGCGAGTTCGAGTATTTTAGGGATATTGATACCACCAAGTTTGACGATGATTTTATATTCATGGATTGGGAATCAATCTGTTTTAGCAACGTTCTTAGCTGGTGCAGTACCTGGAATAATTTTAATGATATTTTTGAGTGTAATCAATCTTATTGTAGCTAGAAAAGATCCGAATATTAAGTTGATTAGTAATAAGATGACTTCAGATGAAGTTGGTGTACCTCATAAACGTGAAGTTGGCCCGATGCCAGCCTTGCTAATGCCTATTATAATTTTAGGGAGTATATACGGAGGAATATTGACACCAACTGAAGCTGCTGCAGTTTCTGTGTTCTACGCTATTCCAGTAGGATTATATATTTATAAGGACTTAAATGCAAAAGTTATTAAAGAAACGATTGTTAAATCTGCAGTAACTACGGGTGTCATTATGATTATGTTATTTTCAGTAATGATATTAAGTAGAATGTATGTGATGGAAAATTTACCTCAAAAAATATTAACTATATTAACATCCGTATCTGACAATAGAATTATTATTCTAATAATGATTAATATATTTATGATTATTTTAGGTATGTTGATGGATGATGTAAGTGCGGTTTTATTAGCAACACCGATTTTATTACCTGTCGTAACATCTATTGGTGTAAGTCCAATTCATTTTGCTGGAATTTTAGTTGTAAATATTGGTATTGGTTGTATTACACCTCCTACGGCACCATTGCTTTATTTAGGAGGACGTATAGCGAATGCTGAAGTAAAAGACATGTTGAAGTCAACAATGCTACTTATCTTATGTGCATGGCTCCCAACGTTGATACTTGTTACATTTGTACCTCAAATATCAACATTTTTACCAGATTTATTATTAGGATTAAAATAATTTAGAAATATATTATATTGCGCGCGTTTAATCTAAATAACGCGCGCTATTTTTATGAGAAAATGGAGATTATTTATGCAAAACGAAAAAAAACTACAAAGAAATGTCGATTGGAAACAAGGTTTGTCAATTGCTTTAGGTGTACCACTGCTCATTCTTCCTTCACTAGGGTATTTCACATCTTACTTACATTCTGCAGCGATATTGATATGGATATTATCCATACTTCAAGGCTTTTTTCAAAATATTGCGTATGCTGAAATGGCAATCGCATTTCCAGATGCATCTGGACTTCCTGGATATGCGCAAACGATTTTTAAGGATAGCGGTATTAAGGGGAAATTTTTAGGTGGTTTTAGTGCATGGAGCTATTGGTTGGCATGGAATCCAGTAATGGCAATTTTTTCACTACTAATTGGTGATTATCTTGTAGAACTGGTGCCTTTATTCTCGGGATATTCATCATTTTATGTATCCCTTTCAACAGGAATAATAGTATTTTCATGTATGTTAATTACTAACTTAAAAGGAATGGAAACTAGTGCAATCATTGGTTATATATTAAATATAGTATCCTTACTTCCTCTTGTCGGTATATCATTGATACCTATCTTAAGGGGGAATGTTGATATGATGAACGTCACTGGACATTGGTTCCCTGTTGAATGGGTATGGGATATTGAACATTTTGTCATTATTTTTGGAATATTTGGTATGGCCCAGTGGAGTGCTTGTGCATGGGAAACTGCAGCCATATACGGACCGGAGTATAAGAATCCATCAAAAGATACTTTGAAAGCTCTATTTAGTTGTGGAAGTATTTGTTTATTGGTATTTCCTTTAGTTCAACTATCAACTATAGCATCATTGGGGGTTGAAATGGTTGGAAATGGGAGTGTACCGCCACTATTACTTATGGCAGAAAATGAATTTGGAAATACTGGTGGAATAATTTGCATAATAATGCTTATTGTAGCGATGGTAACAATAATCCAAACAGGATTTCTTGGATCTTCAAGAGCAATGCACTCAATGGCGACAGAAGGGAATCTTCCACGGATTTTCCGAAAGACCAATAGATTTGGAGTACCTGTGAATGCAATGGTATTCATAATTATGTTCAACTGTTTATTAATAATGCTTAAAACCCCTTCAGCGATACTTGCAGCTTCTTCTGTGGGATATTCTTTTGCAAATGGAATAAGTTTAATATCATATTATAAGTATAAGAACAACATCGTAAAAAGTGTAGATGCAGAGAAATTCAGAGCACCTGAATTTTGGAAATATATTGCGGCTTTTTTTGGTTGTGTAAATCTACTATTTTTTGTTGGTGGATTAGTTTATCTAAATAGTATTGATTTAGGCTGGAAAGCATCAATAATCGGTTTATTCGTTTTATTATTATATATACCGTTATTCATTTTTTCATATAGAGAAGAGAATTGTCAAAGCGCATTTTTTATGAGGAGTTAAAAAAATTGAAGAATGCAACTAACGCAATACGAAGTTAGTGAGCATTAGGCTGCTCCAATATACTATTGTGAATCAACTATCAATAAATCAGTTATAATAGAATTACAATCAAGTGATTTTGGGTAAACAATTGATGTGATGATGAGGGATTCAATATCTTGAACATAGGGAGGTATATATGGGCTACTCGCGTAATTTGGATTTAATCACAATCGATGACTTTAAAGAGATATTAGTAAACAGATACTTGATTCCCAGTATGAGGGTACTGCTTAGTGATATTGATAGACGGTTTGATTTGTTAGTACAGCATAATATTATCAATGTAGAAGACTTGTATCAACAAACGAAAACAAAGAAAAAAGTGGCGCATTTGGTTGAAGTAACTGGGATTGATATCGATTATATGATTGTACTCAGAAGATTGGTATCCAGTTACATAGCGAAACCTAGAAAGCTTAATGAATATCCAGACATAGATATCGTTTTGTGTAAAAAACTTGAGGAGATGAATATAAAGACCTCTAAAATCCTGTATGAATATCTTGAATCTGAGGATAGAGAACAGATATTATCAACTCTGGCTATTGACTCGAAACAATTGAAATGTCTTGAAGCATTGATGGAAGTGACGAGGCTGAGATATGTCAGTCCCTTGTTTGCAACAGTATTAGTAAGAAGTGGTTATGACAGCATTGAGAAAATTGCTGCTGGAGATAGTAAATTACTTCACGAGGCTATTTTGACAACAAATAAAGAGCAACATATCTACAAAGGGAACGTAGGAGATAGTGATGCACAGTTTTTGATTGATGATGCAGTCGTTTTTATGAAGTATAGATAACTTATTAACTAAAAAGAGCCTTTGGATATTATATCCAAAGGCTCTTTGCATTTAAACGTATAAATCTATATAGACTCTAAGGGGTAGAGAATGTACATCAATAGTTATTGTATTTATAATGACAAGTTCACAATCGTTCGTCCTACATGCTTACCAGCGAGGATTTCATCAATACACGAATCCAACTCATCTAATGACACCTCGTTAAAAGAGCCTTCTGGTGTATCTATTTTCCAGTCGCCACTTAATTTTTTCCATATTTCAGTTCTAAGAGACATTGGACATTGTACAGAATCAATACCGAGTAGTGAGACACCTCTTAATATAAAGGGATATACCGATGCAGAGAAGTTGTGATCTGCTACATTTCCACAGCAGGTTACGCTACCGCCATACTGGGTTGTCTTGATAGCTGTCGCCAATGTATTTCCTCCAACAGTGTCAATGACACCAGCCCATTTGCTTCTTAACATAGGGCGGCCTGATTCATCGTTTAATTCGTTTCTATCGATGATGTCTTTTGCACCAATGGCCTGTA
>Ga0070724_10002156_pt1 | contig 11182 bp, 9 predicted proteins | sample tdDd001_FD_67278 | JGI IMG/M metagenome (GOLD analysis project Ga0070724, IMG submission 67278) | Marine sediment microbial communities from the Atlantic coast under amendment with organic carbon and nitrate - tdDd00.1 | ecosystem: Environmental > Aquatic > Marine > Coastal > Sediment | place...
GTGAGCCAGGGAGCTGGCTGTCAGATCAGTATTCCCTCGGAGTGATTACCTATCAGCTGCTCACCGGCCGGCTCCCCTATGGTCCGGAGGTGCCCAAGATTCACAGCAGGAGCCAGCTTCGAAACTTGAAATATCAACCTGCCCGACAGTTCCGGGAGACTCTGCCCGCCTGGGTCGACGATGCCATTGAAAAAGCGGTTCATCCCCAGGCCCACAGACGCTTTTCGGCACTTTCGGAATACCTCTATAACCTCCGACATCCTCCCGCCGACTGGCACAGGCGTCGTCGACCGCCATTGATGGAGCGCAATCCCGTGGCCTTCTGGCAGGGTGTTTCCGGGCTATTGCTCCTGGCCTTGCTGGCAGCCCTAGGCCTGGGCTAAAGCGGGAATTACCCGAGCAAGTTCTTGCCCCGCCAGCAATCCGTCGCCTGGCATTCGGGCGCGGGATTGCCCGGCACGCCCGGAGCATCTCCGAGAAAAAAGATAACCTACTGTTTTAAATGACATTACCTGTTCTGGCACAGGCTTTGTAACGGAAGTCAGCGTCCAGGGAACACCCGGGGACACTATTCATTCACAAGTCATGGAGCAGACTATGCCAACTCCTTGTTATATCAGCATCGAAGGCCAAACCCAGGGCAACATCACTGCAGGCGCATTCACATCCGACTCCGTCGGCAACATTTACGTGGAAGGCCACGAAGACGAAGTGCTGGTGCAGGAATTCAGCCACGTAGTTACCGTACCGACCGATCCGCAGTCAGGTCAGCCATCCGGTCAGCGCGTGCACAAGCCGTTCAAGTTCACCTCCGCCCTGAACAAGGCCACCCCGCTGATGTACAACGCCCTGGCCTCCGGCGAGATGCTGCCCAAGGTCGAGCTGAAGTGGTACCGCACCTCCGTTGAAGGCAAGCAGGAGCACTTCTTCTCCACGATCCTCGAAGATGCCACCATCATCGACATCAACTGCAACATGCCCCATTGCCAGGACGCCGGCAACGCCGACTTCACCCAGCTGGTGACCGTTTCCCTGTCCTACCGCAAGGTGACCTGGGAGCACGCCGTTGCCGGTACTTCCGGTGCTGACGACTGGCGTTCGCCGATCGAGGCGTAAGTCGATCCGCAGTGAGCGGAATAGATGCTCCGGAGACGAAAGGATCTACGGAGCATCAGCTTTAAGAGCTTCAAGGAACGAAGAGCATGAGCGACTCAATTACTGAGAATGATGTTGATATCATTCAAGCAATCGTCCGGTCATTCTATGGACAAGGCAATGCCCGTCTGTTTACCTCATCCACCATTACAGAAGAAACTATTGTCAAAATAGTAGAGTTATTGGCAGAAACGGAAGACTGCAGCACTTGGATTGACGCAGTTCCCAGCCCGCAGGATGTGCTTATGCCCGCCAATAAACTAAGAAAGTGGGCTCTGCGAATCATCAGAAAGTCCGGAGAGCCTTTTCTCACCGGCAACGTGCGCATTAACATAATGTGCAAGCGGTTCCGCGCCGCGCAATTCAAACCAGCTATAATCGACTCTTTAAATTAAACAGGGATGTGTTTCATGAAAGCGCTCATCGCTTGCGGGATTTTTTTGATCAGCCTGATCTCGGGTTGTGCTTCTATCAATCAACAAGCCATCGAGTTTCGCACTTCCAATGGTATTGCGTTCGAGTTCAATAGCAGACAATTCGATACTGTCGATATCCAACCTTATGAAACACAGATTTGGCGCGGCTCGGAATTAGTGGGCTCTGTAGCGACAATGGAAACCAACGCCGACTTTTCAACGGCAGTAGAGGAGGTCAGACAGGGTTTTGGAGAAGCACAGAAGTCCTCTGGTGACGTGACAGAACTGGATTTGGGCGAAGGAGTCTATGGTTTCTCTGCAACTGTAAACGGCTACACCACTGCTTTTATCGCCACGTCGAAACATCGATCTACATGGATCACTATCAGTGCTGATGAGAACATTTTCGACAACGTTCTATCTACTTTAAGAGTCAACTAGAGGCAGCGAAGACAACTGCTTCTGGCATCTGAGGGGCCCAAAGGATCTTAAATTTATGCCACCCACTTCCGACCACTAGCCGCAAACTCCACGACCAGCTCGAAAACATTGTCACACTTCTCCTTGAACGCCACACGGTCGTAGCTCTCCGGCAGGTCTTTATCCAGAACTTCCTCAATGGCAGCCTTTACCGCACGCTGGGTCTGGCCATCCTTCCACCAATCCTGAACCAACACTTTCGGATGGCCTTCCAACAGACGGATGATCAGATCCTTTGCCGCCAGCTTTACTCTCTGTTCCTCGGCTCTGGTGAGTTTGTCCTTTTTCAAAAGGTCGTAGATCTCCAGCTCATCCTCGCTGAGACCTTCACGGATATGCCGTTCTGATTCTTCCCGCATGTTGCCAACGTACTGGACCAGATCTTCATAGTACGCATCCGCAGAGGAGCTCCCCGAATTGTACTTGTCGATGATCTCCTGCAACCGTTGGGCAAAGTCGGTACGGGTGTGGTTCTGTTCCAGAAGCTGCTGCAGCTTGTCTTCGATAAAGGCACGCAACTCAGCGATCTCAATGTGCTTGTACTCAGCTTTTTTGAAATCTTCACGGAGCTTATCGTAGTTGATCTTGCTCAGATCCCAGCCCTGGCCTTTCTGGACGATCTCGTATTCCGCGCGGTGCTCCTTGATGTTGAAAGCCTCGGCATTGTCCACCACCACACTCTCGTCCAGCAGTTCCGAAATCTTCTGACTGATTTCGTCGATGTCGGCCTGCTCCACCAGTGCGTCAACCACCCCACGAAGGTACTGGATTGCCGCAATCCGCTGATTATCATGCTGCTGGAAGATTTCCGGCTTGCATGCCTCATACAGCGCCGTCACGGTGTTTTCGTACACGTTAAACTGCTTGCGCCAGTCGTCGTTACTCAGGAGGGTATCGGCCGCCTGGTTAAAGAAACCGATATTCTTGAAGGTATCCTGCTTCTCAAACACTGAATTCAGCTCGATATCCCGCTCCCGGCAGAACTCAAGTGTTTGGCTAATCGCATCATCGAGTAGTTCAAAGAGCTCAGACTTCTCCTGAACCGGCTGTTCCTCGCCATCCGCGCCCTGCGCGTAATCTTTCAGTGCTTTGCGCATGTTGCGGAACACGTTGTAGTAATCAACGATTTCGCCGTTTTTCTTCTCGACCAGGTCACCGCTGTGGCCTTTGACGCGATATGAAGCCACCCGGTTAGCCCGGGCAATGGTCTGCATCAGGGTATGACCCTTCATGGGCTTGTCGAGATAAAGCGTGGATACGGTGGGCGCATCGAACCCGGTTAGCCACATAGCGCACACAAACACCAACTGCAAGGGATGCTCCGGGTCTTTAAAGTTGTATTCCACGTCGTGCATGTGCTCATCAAGCTGCTCCAGGCGTTTGATGTGCGGCTTGATATCCAGGCCCTGCTTTTCGAACTTTTCCTCGTCCGTTTTCGGATCGCTGATCACTACGGCCATCTCGACCGTTTTCATGTAATCCCGGATCTTCTTGTAGCGGGCCTTCTCAACTTCGTTGGTCGACTCTTTGATCAGCTTCAGCAGGCGTTTCTGTTCGTCTTTCCAGTGCTGCTGCACTTTGTCGTACATGCGCACGGCGGTGAACTTGTCCAGGGTGATGACCATGCCCTTGCCGAGATAACCACGGCGGGGAAAGTGGTACACGATGTCGCGAGCAATGGTATCCAGGCGGTCGTCCCGCTTGATCACTTCCAGTTCACGGGCGTACTTTTTCTCCAGCTTCTCCTGCTGGGCTTCGTCCAGGTTTTCGTCTTCCAATAGCTCGTAGAACTCATCCCCCAGATCGTCGTTCTGGATCAGCACCTTCGGCACACGTTTCTCATAGAACAGCGGCACGGTGGCGTTATCTTCCATCGCCTGCTGGAAGTTGTACTCGGACACGTAATCGCCAAACCAGCTGTTGGTCTTGCGATCACGCCCCAGCAGCGGCGTACCGGTGAACGCCAGGAAATGCGCCCCCTTCAGGCCGGCTCGCATGTTTTCAGCCAGGTTTTTGTACTGGGTGCGGTGAGCCTCATCCACCATGACGATGATTTCCCGGTTTTCCTTGTCCGGGTCAAACAGGCGCGGGTACGTGCGCCCCTTGTCGTAACGGAACTTCTGGATCAGAGTGAAAACCACCTTCTTGTTCTGACCCAGGAACTTGCGCATTTCCTCGGCGCTGGCCGGCTGGGCAGCATCCTCTTTAGCAACCGTTTCCGTATTGAGGAAATTCCGGTAGATCTGACCGTCCAGATCCTGACGATCAGTCACCACCACAAAACTGAAGTTGCCCGTGGCTTTCCGGAAAATCTTGCGGGCGTAGAAAATCATTGAAAAGCTCTTGCCCGATCCCTGGGTGTGCCAGAACACCCCCAGCTTGCCATCGTGTTCCCGGCGATTCCGGAAACGCTCATAGGCGTTGTTCACCCCCAGAAACTGGTGATTCTGAGCAATGATCTTGGTTTCGCCCTTATGGAAGAGGATGAAGTTCTCGACGTAGTCCAGCAGGCGGGACTTTTCGCACAGGCCATCGGCAGCATGTTCCAGGCTGGTGGCCTGCTCGGTAATTTCCTTGCGGTTTACCGCCTCCTTCTCGCTCTCCACCCGGAACCAGTTAAAGAAGTGTTCCCAGCCAGCAGTGAAGCTGCCCACCCGGGTTTCCAGGGCATTGGACAGCACGCAGAAGGCGTTACAGTGGAACAATTGGGGAATGTCGTGGCGGTAACTGCGCAGGTTATCCTCGAAGGCGTTGCGCAGCCGCACATTGGAGTTCTTCAGCTCGATAAAGACCAGGGGCAGCCCGTTAACGTACAGGATTACATCGGGGCGACGGTAGGCGGACTTCGGGGCCTGGCCCACCGACTTGATCCACAACTGGGAGACCGCCAGCCAGCGGTTCTGTTTCGGATCGTCAAAATGAACCAGCCGGACTTTCTCGTGCTGTTTGATGCCGCGATCATCATCAAACTGAACCGGCACGCCGTCCCGGATCAGGTCATACAGTTCCCGGTTGGCAGCAATCGGAGACATTGCCCCACGCCGGTTCATCACCCGCTCAATGGCTTCGTCGATCTTGCTTTCAGGGATGTCGGGATTCAATTCCAGGCAGGCGGTTTTTAACTCGACCGGGAAGATCACATCCCGCTTATCGGCACGGTGAGAGCCATCGTTCAGTTCTTCCGGCTTTGCGGTATAGCAATCGAGCACATTGAAACCGTGAATGTGCTGAAGGCGCTGCAACAACGCCTGCTCGATATTGTCTTCCGAAATAAAACTAGCCATCGGCCTGCCGACTCCATGGACCGGGTGGGTGCCAGATTTCCTTCGGGGCATCCATGTCTCTGCTTGCCATCACAGGACCAAGGAACTCAACCACCGCCTCTACAACTTCCGAAAATGCCGCTGGCACATGACCCTGGCCAAGGCGTATACGGAAAGCCTGCCATTGTGGCTGCTTGCTGTCCATAAAAGCGGCAGAAAAGGGATTTGTTTCAGGGATTTCGGTTCCGCGTTTCTGGAAGGTGCCTTTAACGGCACCCTTCAGGTTTTCCAGGCGGAACTCGTGTTGGCGCGAGAGCAACCAGATGTCGTAAAAGTCTTTCATGCGGCTGTTCAGTTCACCCAGGTTCACCATCGCCTGGAACTTCTCGGCAATGGACGATTCAGGCGTGTAACACTTGATCCGTGCAGCGGGAAACTCCAGTAACGCCGGAAACTCAAGCCAGGAAGGGAACGGAAAGACGGGATCGCCAAAGCCGATATCCAGTTGCATCCGAATTCTGGCCGTGTCGACAAAGCCGGTGAACGTCACCCGCAGCCCCTGATAGTCTGCATCTTCGGTGATGGCGTCTGCTTTCAGGGTTTCAGGATCGAAATGCAAGCCATCGTCCGTCACCTCAGTCGCAAGTATGTCCCGCACCTGGGTCAGAATCGCCTCCGGTTCGTTGCTGGTCTGGCCCAGCATATCAATATCCCGGGTCGGTCGGCTGGTCGGCCCCTGCATGGCCCATAGCATCAGTGCACCCTTGAGGGTGAAGCAGCCACAGTGGGGCGATTGGCTGAGCCGGTAAAGAAACCGCTCCATGGCGTAATACTGCAACAGCTCCTGAAAGGGACGCTTTTCTTCCCGGGACTTATTCAGCAGTTTCTGACGAACAGACGCAGCTATATTTTTGGCCATCGCGATCTCCTTTCACTTGGGTTATTCCATTGACCGGCTACGCTCTCCTAGAGCTTGGCTTCCACGTAAGGTGCCATCACATTGGCGACCCGGCAGATTCGGGCGTATTCTATCAACTTGCCTGGCAGAAAGGTTTTACGAGCGCGATAAAGATCCAGTGCCTCCAGCACCACATCCATGCCGATGCGATTCCGGAACTTGAAACAGTCCGCCAGGGTTTTCTCTGGGCAATAGACGTTCAGGGTAATGCCATCTACATCAACCTGCTCAATGCCTGCACTGAAGGCCTGCCCGGAGAATCGGTACCCGGCCACCGGCGGATAGTCCAGCACCGGCAGGCGGGCACCCCGATCCACCGCCAGATGCACCTGATGGGGAATCTGTGTGGTGATGCCATGCCAGTCGAGGGCGGAAATCAGGCAAAGCACGGCATTGGGAAAGCGGGTAGCCGCAGCCACCAGATCCGGGTTTTCAATAGGCGGCAGGTCCGCCAGCCGGTACAGGCCACGGCTGACCGGCTCAATCATCCCCTCGTCCCGGAGCTGATAGAACTGATACCGGCTATAGCCCCGAGCCAGCGCGTCGCTCAGGCGAAGCTGTCCGCCGTGCTGGCGGAACAGGGTTTGGAGTTGTGCCCGGCAGGATCGGGCAGAGCCGGATTCAGACAAACTGTCACCACTTATTGATATCTGGTGACAGTTTGTCTGATTACCATTGAGGGTTCAAGCGGCGGCTTCGTCGGCGTTGTCCAACTGGTCGCTCTGCATGGAAGCCGGAAACTGGATATCCAGGTTTTCGACGGAAAGTTTGCCGGAGATCAGGCGGGGGAGGAGTTGTTTTTTAATCTGCTCCAGTTTCCGGTTCTGTTCCGCCAAACTTTCCATTTGTTTGAACATCGGAGACACCAGTTCATCGAATTCGTCGATCACAACTTGGTCCGGAGACAGGATCTCAATTCTCTTAAATGTAGACTTGATCAGCTCCGGAAAAGTTGCGCCGCCTGACAACATTTCAAAATGGGGCTTCGCAGCTTTGAGCCAGTGGTACAAATAAGTGAGTGGGTACCGATCATCCGGAATGCAGGTGATAAAGCCCTGGTTGGTGCAAGCAGGTTTCGTATTAATGCCAATCGCGCCGATCGTTGCTCGGCTCGTCATCATTACCGAGTAAGCCGGAAACAGCTTGGCGGAGCTTCGCCGGAGACCTTCTTCGTTACACTGATACTCAGAGCTCGCCATAAACAACGAATTTGATTTCGTGATATCGGAAGGCGTATACCAATCGACATCACCGTTACGCCAAAAACTGTCGTTGTCTTTCGATGGGGTACCGCCGCCAGTGAAGTCGAATGCTTCAGCTATTTTCTGGTGTGTCCAGCCAGCAGGCTGCCCCCTCTCAAACTCCGTCTCCTGCCACCCAGGAAACCGGAACCGCACAAACCACTCGCGGTAGATTTCCTCGGCCATGTTTTCCAGCAGTGTGATGCGGCGTTTGTTGTTTTCGATCAGGTCGTCGTATGCAGATAAAACAGCAGCGATTTTTTCCTGCACGGCGCGATCGGGAAAAATCACTTTGATCTTGTGTATGTGGTTCCGATTGAGTGTCGGATTCGACGAGCCAGTGTCAAAATTCTCTAACTGAAGAGTTTGAAGAAAATAGTAGAGGAAGCATGGATCATTTCCTTTGAAATCTTTAACCCACAACGTTGTGTCGTGAGGCCAAAAGCTGTCTTTCACATAATGAACGGTGCCCAAGGTTCCTTTACGCCCGATAATCACACCAGGTCCTTTTGCTTTGGCCGCGTTGTGATAGCTATGAACACCTGAAGACGAAACTATTGGAATAGGACCATCAGTCTGTTCCTTTTTCGTTATGTCATATCCTCTTTGAAAGGTAAGCAGATCGCCTAAAAGATATTCTTTGAACACGCTCATTCGTCACCCGTCAGCGCAGCAAGATTGTGTGAAATAACTTGCGACAAATCCTCCGCGGCTCGATTGCGAGTGAGCAACTCCGTATTCATATCCAAAATTTGGGCGATAAACTCCTCCTCAGTCTTCCCATCCTCCTCAATCACAACCCCCACATACCGCCCCGGATTCAGGGAGTAATCCTGTTCCTTCACTTCCTCCGGTGTCGCCAGTTTGCACAGGCCCGTCACATCCTCGTACTCGGCATTCGGAAAGCGCTCCTGCAGCCAGTGAATATGTTGGTAGTAGGCCTCGGCACTGCGAACCTCCTTGTGCAGTTCCTCCAGCGCCTCTTTCAGGCGTCGGGCGTTGCGATCGGTGGTGGTGCGCTTGCCGGCTTTCCTGGCTTCTTCCGCTCTGGCCTTTTCGTGCTGGCGCACCACTTTGTCCAGTTGTTTCAGGCCGGTGTGCAGTTGCTGGAAAAAGGGATCGACTTTTGCTCTCAGTGTGTGCTGGGTGCGGTTGGCTGCTTCGATGGCTTCCGGCGTGCTCAAGTGCAGGTCAGCGGCTTTGGTGTAGTCATCACTCGCCTGCTGCAAGGCTTTCAGGCCCTGCCATTGGCTGACCAGTTCGCCCACGGCCTGTTTGCCTTGAGTGTCGTCAAGCACGTCCAGTAACTGTTCACTGACCGGTTCCACTTTTTCACGATTGGCCAGCAATTGTTCCATGCCCTTGCGGAAGTAGCTGTCCACCAGCCGGATAAAGTCCGCCCGCTTGCCCTTGTGCAGTTTGCTGATGATGGCGATGTTCTGAACCTGTTCTTCGCTGAATTCCCGGTGGGCCCGGTCGATCTGCGTGAAGATGTTGCGGGCATCGATGAACAGGATGCGGTCGTCCTGCTTGTTCTTGTCGAAGAACCAGAGGGTGGCGGGCAGGGTGACCGTGTAGAACATGTTGGACGGCAGGGTGAGCATGCCGTAGATCAGGTTGTTCTCGATCAATGTCTGGCGAATGTCCGCCTCGCTGTGGCGGGCATCAGAAGCGGAGTTGGCCATCACCAGTGCCGCACGGCCACTGTCCGAAGTGTTGTCCTTCAGTGAGGTGGCAAACAGGTTGATCCACAGGTAGTTGGCGTTGGGAACGGTTTCCTTGCCCTTTTCGCTGGCTTTGGCCTTGGTTTTCTTGCGCGGCAGGCCGTAAGTATTGAAACGGGTATCGTCCTCCACCGACGCCAGGGGCACATCGTCCACGTTGAACGGCGGATTGGCCATCACAAAGTCGAATTTGCCAAAGCCGTCAAAGGGGTTTTCGGTGTAGCTGTTGGCCTGGCGAATCTCGCCTCGCAGGCCGTTGACCGCCAGGTTCATCTTCGCAAGCTTGACGGTATCCAGGGTCTTTTCCTGGCCGTAGACATAGAGCTGGTCTTCGTCGTGGGCTTCGCCCAGTTCGTCCAGCTTCTTGCGATGGCGCTCTACAAATTGCTGAGACTGCACGAACATCCCGGCCGATCCACAGGCCGGGTCGTATACCGTGCCGTGGTGGGGCTCGATAATTTCCACCATCAGCTTGACCACCGATGTGGGCGTAAAGAACTCACCGCCTTTCTGGCCTTCACTCAGGGCAAACTTGCCCAAGAAGAACTCGTAGATCTTGCCGAAAATGTCGCCATTGGCATCCGCCGGGATGTTGGAGAAATTTTTCAGCAACTCCGCCAGCAGCGTGTTGCTGGTGCGGGTAAGGGCAAAGTATTCGTCCTTGGGCAGGATGCCATCCAGCTCGGGTTTGTATTCCTCGATGGCTTCCATGGCCTGTTTGATCTTTCGGGCCAGGTCTTCCTGCTCCGGCAGGCCCAGAAGGTAGTGGTAGCGGGCATGGTCGGGGAGATAGAAACCGCATTTCTGGATGGCGATTTCGGAGATGGGCTTTTCCCGCCGGGTGCCTCTCAGTTCCGCGAACTCGCTGGTGATGTCCGGCTCAGCACGCTTGTACTTGTTGTCGGCGAATTTCAGGAAGATCAGCCCTAGTACCGGAGTGGCGTATTCGCTGGACTTGAGATCGGAGTTGGCACGCAGGTTGTCAGCGGCAGACCATAGGTCGTCTTCAAGTTGTTTGAGCTGTTCGGCATTCATGGTGGAAAAGCGTCTCCTGAAACTACCACTACACAAAAGGTGGAGAGACTCTAAACAACATTGGGAAACCAGACCATAGCAAACCGCAAATTCGAACGTTAAGCTTGTCTATTCTTACGCATCCGTGAAGTAGCCAGGTACCCAAGTTTGCAGAAAACGCCCCTACCAACCCAGACCGCCATCAGCCTCGGCGTGCTCATGTGCACCGTCACCCGGGACTGGCTCTGGCAACCGGCAGAGCAGTGGGTCCGGGAACGCAATCCGGGCAGCGTCCTGCATTGCCGGGTTGGGTCCGGCCAGGCCACCTACCACCGTTACGATTCCCGTGACCGGCAACATCTGATCACCTACGGTGCCCGCATGATTGCCGCCAAGCACCAGCGGGAGACGGCCAGTGGCTGGCTGTCGGGCCGGGAGATCCGGAAACGGGGGTACTTTGGTGGGGAACTGAGTACGCTGAACCTGCTCGCACACACCTGCTGCCACGAATTTGCCCATCTCCTGCAGCAAAGTGCCGGCCAGCGGTATCGGGGATCGGTGCACAACCGCCATTTCTATACCATTCTGGATGAGTTGCACGAGAGCGGGGCCGCGCAGACCACCCGTGAGGCCCTCGCAGAGAGGGCCAGGGATCAGGGCCTCGCGCTACCGGATACGCCCTTCGAGCCTGTGGACACAAGGCAACAGATGGCCCACTGGCAGGTGGGCGATACCGTGCGTTTTGGTACCGGCCAGCGGGAACTGCACGGGCAGATCATTCGGGTCAATCGCAATACATGCACTGTGGACGGTATCGGGCACTCGAGAGGGACGCGCTACCGGGTTCCGGTGCAGATGCTGAGCCGGCTTGACCAGCGCTGAGAGCTCTCCTTACTTGAGTACATCGGCCATGGAAATGAGTGACCGGGCA
>Ga0070724_10002160_pt1 | contig 11168 bp, 9 predicted proteins | sample tdDd001_FD_67278 | JGI IMG/M metagenome (GOLD analysis project Ga0070724, IMG submission 67278) | Marine sediment microbial communities from the Atlantic coast under amendment with organic carbon and nitrate - tdDd00.1 | ecosystem: Environmental > Aquatic > Marine > Coastal > Sediment | place...
GCAAAAGAGAATCAAATGTTAAACATTGATGATTTGCTTGAAATCAAATTACATCCCAATGCTGTTCTTGAAATGATGAAAGAAGAAGACGAAACACAAGTGTCTAGATCTTTAAATGTAGAGATTGTTTATGAAGATGATGAGATTTTGGTTGTTAATAAACCTTCTGGCTTGTTAACTCACCCAGACAAAACAGAATATAAAAAGACATTAACAACATATGTACAAAACTATTTACGGAGTTCGTGGACTAAAACCTTTAAACCCGCGTGTATACAACGTTTGGACAAAAATACATCAGGCATAGTTATCTTCGGAAAAACATACAGTGCGCTCAAAAAATACAATGCATTCATGCGAGAACGGAAAATTGAAAAGTACTATCAGTGTGTAGTTCATGGAAACATTGATAAAGCTGGAGAAATAAAAGGTTATTTGGCTAAAAATATGGATAAAAATATAGTAAGACTACAAAAGCACCAAGATGCAACCCATACCAAGTTTGTACATACCAAATACAGACCAATTGAACAGAAAAAAAATTATACACTTTTGGAGGTGGAATTGCTAACTGGACGATCGCATCAAATTAGGGCTTCGCTAGCTTTTATTGGATCACCAATTGTAGGAGATACAAAGTATAACGGACGAAAAATAAAAGGTATCACAACACAAATTTTACATGCTTGGAGATCTTGTGTTGACGGGCGAGAATTTATCTGTGAAAATCCTGAGATTAAGCAGTTTTGGGATAAGTTATAGATTAAAGTGCAACCTATTGATACTAAAGGGGCTGAACATAATGATTAAATCCTATAATGTAGTTGTAAAGCTCATTGATCGATATGATTATGGTGGGGCATTGGAGTTGTTAGCAGAACAAAAGTTAGAGAATACTGATGTAGCCATATTGGTAGATTCTTGTCGATATGCAGTTAATTTTGATTTTAAAAAAGCTAAACGCATATTAGGTGATCTTTCGCCAAGGCTTAAAGAACATCCCGAAATAAAAGAACTTGAGAAGAATTTGAGAGATCTTTATGAAGGAGACCCTAATGCAATGTTTTCAGAACTCCTTGAGAACATAAAATTCAAAATTGTTAATGAAGAATTTATTGATTTCTTAAGTCGAGTTTACAGATGTAAAGAGGCGATCTTTAAATACATCTTTGTAAAAAAACATCGTAATCTTAAACGTTTTTCTCTTTTGATAGATATTATGCAAAAACGAAACATCTTGAAAATACTTCGAAAAAAATACAAAATATTTAATTCCAACATAGTTTATGGCATTACCACTTATATAAATAGAAACCTTAAAAATGAACCGAGGTATATGGAAGTGGCTAGAACCCTAAACTCGGATAAGATGACCGAGCTCATTGAACTTAGGAACAACTCTATTGTTGGGCATGGATTTACCGGTGTCAGTATAGACGATATTTATAAAGTATACGGAAACCCTTACAATGTATTAGATGATTTTAGAGACTGTTTAACAAGTCTTGATATTAAACTTAATCGATATAAGTATAGTCAAATAAACGATATGATTAAAAATGAGTTGAGTCGCCTGAATCAAGGTATGACAGTACACACTTTGACAGACACTAAATTCGAATAGAAAATATAGCTTCTGGAGGCAAACTACAAATGAAACAAGAATTAATGGAATGGTTAAAAGCGCTGATATCATCGCTTATTATAGTTGGTATTATACTCTTTTTTATAAGACCTACTTTAGTAAAGGGGGATTCCATGTTCCCAACAATCAAAGAGTATAACTATTTGATTATAGAAAAAATGAGCTATAAGTTTAGCGATCCAGAACGTGGAGATATCATTGTTTTTAAATCAGATCTTCCTGAAAATAGATTTAAAAGCAAAGATCTTATTAAACGCGTAATTGGTGTTCCGGGTGACCACATTATGATACAAGAAGGAATTGTAGTCGTAAATGGTCAACAAATGACCGAAACATATATTAATGATCCTTATACTTTTGGACTGGTAGATGTTGTTATACCTGAAGGTAAGGTTTTTGTCATGGGAGACAACAGGGCAGTAAGTCGTGACAGTAGAGACAATGCTGTTGGTCTAGTTGAGTACGATCGAATAAGAGGTAAAATCTTTGTTAGGTTATTTCCCTTTAATAAAATGGGAGCCATCGAATAAAATTTAGGAGGTAGGCTTATGACATTGAATAACTTAAAAGTCATTATTGGAGAAGAGCAATTTGAAGTCCCTATGCAAACAAATTTAGAGACGGTCTGTGAAAAATATCAGTCTGATCACCCGAGTTTAATTGTTGCTGCAAAGGTGAATAATAAGTTTAGAGAGCTTACGTATATCTTAGAAGAACCTGAATCTCGTATTGAATTTGTAGATTTAACATCCACTGATGGGATGCGGATATATAGGCGCAGTCTGATGTTTGTATTTATTCGTGCAACCATGGAGCTTTTTGACGGATGTAAAGTTCAAGTACATCATTCGCTTAGTAAAGGACTTTATTGCGAATTCGATTACGAACGTCATTTGACTGAAGATGATATTGGTCAAATATCTGACCGTATGAAAGAAATTATAGAATCAAATGAGGCATTTAGTAAACGTAAAGTTCCTATTGCTCATGCTAAAGAAATTTTTAAACAATTTAATATGGTAGAAAAAGAAAAGTTACTTAAGTACCGTAAGCATGACACGATTAACATCTATACCTTGGGATGGTTACAAAACTATTTTTATGGATATATGGTTCCAAGCACAAAGTTTTTAAAGTGGTTCGAACTTAAGCCCTATGATAAAGGTGTTATCATTAGACATCCAAGAAAATATGCACCGGACGGCTTGCCGGAATTTGAAGAACAAAAGAACTTAGCCAAAATATACGCTGAAGCTGAAGAGTGGGGCGATATTCTTGATGTGGCATACGTTTCAAATCTAAATGAACACATTGAGAATCACACATATCCAGAACTTATACGTGTAGCTGAAGCATTACATGAGAAAAAAGTGGCCGAAATAGCAGACATGATATCCGATAGTGGAAAACGACTTATACTCATAGCGGGTCCGTCGTCCTCTGGTAAAACAACCTTTGCAAATCGTCTTTTAATTCAATTAAAAGTGAATGGACTAAGACCTATTACAGTTTCGACAGATGACTATTTTGTTGACCGTACTAGAACGCCACTAGATGAAGACGGAAACTATGATTTTGAATCCATTGATGCAGTAGATGTTGGTTTGTTTAATAAACATTTAAGAAGTATGCTAGCGGGTGAAGAAGTAGAACTTCCGACCTTTAACTTCCAAAAAGGTGAACAAGAATTTTTAGGGCATAAAATTCAAATAGACGAACACCAACCTATTATTATTGAGGGTATTCATGGTCTTAATGAAAAATTAACCTCAGAAATTGGAAAAGAAGATAAATTTAAAATCTATATTAGCGCATTAACACAGTTAAACATAGATGATCATAACCGTATTCCAACAACAGATACCCGTCTCATTCGTCGTATTGTAAGAGACAGTAAATACAGAGGTCACTCAGCAGAAAAAACCATAGGTATGTGGGCTTCAGTGAGAAGAGGAGAAGAACGTAATATTTTCCCTTACCAAGAAGGTGCGGATACAATGTTTAATTCTGCCATGGTTTATGAGCTTGCGGCATTAAAAAAATATGCAGAACCTTTACTCGAAGCCATTGGAGAAGACAACCCTGCATATTCAGAAGCAAAACGCTTGTTAAAATTCTTACACTATTTTGTGTCTATTGAGAGTGATGTATATATCGTGCAGACTTCTATTTTAAAAGAGTTTATTGGCGGCAGTTGCTTCCATGAAGAGTTGGAATAATAACAGTTGGATAGTATAAGAGAAAGAGTGGTTCATTTGAGCTGCTCTTTTATATCTTTTTGAGGTTGTGTAGTAATGAGATAAGTATTATGATGGTTTTAAAGGAAATCGATGAATCTTGTCGAAACTAATGATAAGAGAGTTGCTTAAAAAATTAAGTAAAAACTCATACCCAAATTATTTGCGGAAACATCTAGAAAGATACAAGCAATTTGGAATTACTTTGTTTCAGAATTTTTTTGCTGTACTTGGTAAGTACAGTGATAAAATTATGGTACAAAGTAAACCAAAGGGCGAAGGATGTTTATGATGATTTGCGTGAATGTTTTGGGTCTAACTAATTGCTTTAATGCATGTAATCAATTGAGCCAGATTTGCATAAGAGAATTCTTTAGGTCGTCCTATTGGAATGTCCTATCGGATATGCAAGTCTTTCTTTTATTTTTATATGCTAGGGAGAGACCATGTTTGAAACAAAAGAGAATAATAAACTCAATATTTATAGCTCATATCTAAATCTAATACTAACCTTTATATTCTCGTTTGCTATTTTCTATCTATTTATTGCCAATGAAGATGCAATTTATCAAGTCTTTAAAAACTATAATATGTTCCGTATGGAAGTGTTCTTTGAGCTTGTAACGGTGGTTGTATTATTTCTGATATTTAATACCAGCTACTATTCTTTTGTGAGCTATCATCGACATCGCATGCTTGTGTTTGCTATTGTATTTTTAACAACGGGCTGTATGGAGCTATTGTATATTGTCAATAAATTTAATGCTTTAGATGTGCAGGCAACCTATCATTTATTAGAACTGCAATATTCGACTTTTGGGCGTGTGATTTTAGCAGTAGGTTTTTTGGTTGCGTCCATTATTCCGATTGAGTCAAAAATTAAGAATCCAAACAATGTTATTCATAAGGTAACCCCTATTTTAGGGCTAGTAGCCTTTTTGGTATTTAATACTTTCTTAAAAGATGCTTTTGGAGCTCTTGTAGAAGTGGTAAATTATAAAGTTATTCTTATGATCTCAGAATATTTTATAGCTGTGGCCTTGTTGTTGACCATTGTGTTTTATATGCGAACCTATGCACAAGTGCGGAATCAATACATCATACAACTTTGTTCTGGTGCACTAATCGTTCTATTTGGTCAAGCATTTAAACTTGTTTACGGCAGTTTAAATGAACTTAACTACATCATGTACAACATCTATCAAGCTGTAGGATTTATAATCGTATTCATTGCAGTATTTAGATACAACATTGGTATTCCAATAGTGCAATTAATGAATGCTGAAAAACAAATTAAATTGTATGCAGAAAACTTAGAAAAAATAATCGAAAAGCGTACAACTGAGATTAGAAGTGTAAATGCACGTTTTATAAAAGAAATGGATTATGCAAGAAGCATACAGCAATCATTGTTACCCTTAAAACGATTAAATTTTAAAAACACCGTATTCATATCAGAATTTTTCCCGTGTGAAAGATTAAGTGGAGATTTTTATGATATTTATAGAATTGATGATGAAAACATAGGCATGTATGTGTTAGATGTATCAGGGCATGGTATATCTGCAGCACTTATGACCATGTTCTGTAACAACTATATAAAATCCTCAGAAAGATTAATCAAACGTTATAGAGGGCTCAAGCCCCATCGTAATTTGAGACACTTTTACGAAGAATTTAATAAAATGAACTTTCCCGAAGAAATGCACATGGTAATCTTCTTTGCATCTTATAATTTAGAAACGAAAGCACTTACATACTCTTCGGGTGGGATGAATTGTTATCCTATTTTAATTAGAAAAAGTGGGAAAATTGAGTATCTAGATCAGAGCCAAGGGTTCCCGATTTGTAAGTTTAGTCAATTTTATACTCCGGAGTATACCAGTGTTCGTATTCAACTGTTTGAGGGCGATCGGGTAATGTTCTATACGGACGGATTGACAGATAAAAGCAAAAATCTTGTTATTGACGAAGAAGATTTAATTAATATAGCGGTTAGTAGTACAGATGAATCGATTAAAGCTTTTAACAATCGAATAGTAAGTACATTGAAACCTGTGGTTGATAAAATTGATGACGATATTACTTATTTCATTATGGAAGTGAGTTCATAAAAAAGGACCTTGTTAAACATATAACAAAATTGACTTTGATTACTATTGACCCTATAATGAATAAGGACATTTGTTACATAATATTTATATTTTCAGATATTGTAGAATTCAACATAAAGGATGCTTCATGACTTTGGCTATAGTCATGAATGCTGGTTGGAGTGCAATTCTAATAACTTAATACGAGGGGTTTGTGTGATGAAAGAAGTGTTGGTGTTAAAGGATTTAAAACAGATTAAAGCGATCTCGCAAGATTACAGGATCGGAATCCTTGAAGCATACAATGATGAGCCTGCGACAGCTAAACAGATATCAGATAAATTAGGTGAACCGCACGCAAAAGTGAACTACCATATTAAGGCACTGGCAAAAGTAGGAATCCTCGAATTGGTTGAAGAAAGCGTAAAGTTAGGTATTATAGAAAAATACTATTTACCTGTTGCTAAAGCTTTTGTCATTGATTCGGCAGCAATGAAGTCTTCTGACAAAAATGTTGTTGCGTCAATCAATCAAGCATCTCATGCTTTGTTCGAGCGTATATCCAAAGAATTTTATGCCTCATTGGAACAACCGGAAAAAGAATTACCGAATAAGTTGCTTCATAAAACCGATTTTTATTTAACGGAAGAAGAAGCTAAGGACCTTCATGTAAAACTTGAAGATGTGATCGTTGAGTTTTTAAAAGGTAAGGATACCCAAGTTGAAGGAACTAACAAATACTTTACGTCGGCACTCATTATTCCGTGTGATGAATCCAATAGCTAGTGAAACCGAATCCGCTCATTGAGTGGATTTTTTTCTTTCTCAAAAAGTGTCCGCCAATGAAAGACGCCTGCTAAAAACTTCATACACCTCAAATTTTGTTAAAAGTGTTCACCAATGGCGGACATTCTAGTATAATAACATTATCGAATATGGAGCCCGTTGGATTTAAATAGAAAAAAGCGGGTAAGTGAAAAGTGTAATTGAATTCACATCCGAAGTGATCAATAGTGTAGGAGGTTTTGAAATGTCAAATATTCATGAACTGCCATTTTTGCAGGAAAAAATTCAAGATTTAAAAGATCAAGGTGTATATCGTAAATTGCCTGTCCTTGAAGGTGCTAACGAAGCTGTATGTGTACTTAATGGGAAAAAGGTAATTAACTTATCATCAAACAACTATTTAGGCTTAGCTAACCACCCACGTATGAAGAAAGCAGCTATTAAAGCTGTTGAAAAATATGGTGTTGGTTCAGGTGCGGTAAGAACTATTGTTGGGAATATGGATATTCACGAAATACTTGAAGAAAAATTAGCTGTATTTAAACGTGAAGAAGCTGTTATGGTCTTCCAATCAGGTTTTAACTGTAATGCTGGTGCGATCCAAGCAATAACAGGTAAAGGTGATTTGATTATATCTGATGCTTTAAATCATGCGAGTATCATTGATGGTGCGCGTTTATCAAGAGCTGATAAAACTATTTATAAGCACAGCGATATGGCTGATCTTGAGCGTGTGTTACAAGAAAATAAAGATAACTACAATACAATGTTAATCATAACAGATGGCGTTTTCAGTATGGATGGTGATGTTGCCAAATTACCAGAAATCGTAGAATTAGCTGAAAAGTATGGTGCGCTCACGTACGTAGATGATGCTCATGGTTCAGGTGTATTAGGTGAAAGTGGACGTGGTACGGTAGATCACTTTGGTCTACACGGTCGTGTTGATTTTTGTATTGGTACCTTGTCTAAAGCTATCGGTGTAATTGGTGGTTATGTTGCTGGTCGTAAGGTAACGCAAGAGTGGTTAAACCATCGTGGTAGACCAATTCTATTCTCAACATCGTTACCACCAGCTGCAATTGGTGCCATTATTGAAGCTGTAGATATGCTTATGGAAACTACGGAGTTTACAGACAGGCTATGGTCTAATGCAAAGTTCTTTAAAGATAAGTTAGGTGCACTTGGATTTGATATTGGTAACAGTGAAACACCAATCACGCCAGTTATTATTGGTGATGAATCACGTACGATGGAATTCTCTAAGAAGTTACTTGAAGAAGGTGTCTTTGTTTCGGGTATTGTATTCCCAACAGTACCAAAGGGAACAGGTCGTGTACGTTGTATGGTTACTGCGGGGCATACGGAAGAACAATTGTCAACAGCAGTAGAAGTGTTCGAAAAAGTTGGGAAAGAAATGGGCATCATTTAGAATAAGATTAAAGCTAAAAGATAAAAGTTTGAAGAAATGTAAGAATAAGTAGAAAACAGCCCGCCAATGTGAAAAACATTGGCGGGTTATTTTTATAATTAATGAATAATATCAACGACTAAGTGAGGTTTGTTTTACCATTAATTAGACAGATTGGGTGTACTTGTTGTTTTTAAATACTTTTTATAAAAGAATTCATTTTTTTTCGGTTAAACAAAAGGATTTTAAGGTACATATATATAAATGATACATATTGCAGTTAATTGAACCCGGAAGTGATAGTTTATTTACCTTATGGGGTATAATTAAGAATGTGAATGAAAAATTTGTCGAAAAAGGGGATACTATTTAAATCAACTCATATGGTGTTAGGTAAATGGTACGGATAATCTATAAATAGGGGTTGACGGTCGACCAATAAGGAGGCAGAATTATGAATGAAAAACAAGGCATATTGCTTGAGAGTGGTACGGGTGAATTTGAAATACTGAAATTTAAAGTAGCTGGAAAGCATTATGCAATAAACGTTATTAAAGTGCGCGAAATATTACAGGTCGAAGATGTAAGCTCCGTGCCTAATTCGCCAGAAGCTATTTCGGGAATTACATTAGTTCGTGGTGAGGTTGTATCGGTCATAGACTTAAAATTCGTACTTGAAGGCAACCACATGGAAGACGCAACTAAAAAAATGACCCTTTTATGTGAATTTAATCAGTTGAAAGTAGCGTTTTTAGTAGATGAAGTTATGGGTATCCATAGAATCCGTTGGGATCAACTTCAAAAACCAGATGAAATATTAGATGCATCTCTTGTTATAGGTAACATAAACTTAGAAGATCAAATCTTTATGCTGCTTGATTTTGAGAAGATTGTTATGGATATTAGTCCACAAACGGGTATATCTATTGAACGAATGAAAGATGTTGTGGATCGCGATCGCTCAGGTGTGAAACTTGTATTAGCAGATGATTCGCCGATGATCAGACAGGTCTTAAAAGACACATTAACCATAGCAGGTTTTGATGACATGCGGTTCTTTGATGATGGAAAGCAAGCGTGGGAATACCTAGATTCAATTGCAGAAAGCAAAGAAGAGAAGTATGTAGATGATGTTCATTTAATGATTACAGATATCGAAATGCCTCAAATGGATGGTCATGCATTGACTAAACGCATTAAAGAGCATAAGATACTCAAAAAATTACCTGTTATTATTTTCTCATCTCTCATTTCTGGTGATTTACGTCATAAAGGTGAAGCAGTAGGTGCAGACGCTCAACTAAGTAAGCCAGAGGTTGGTGGATTGGTTGCTCTAATTGATGCACTTATTAAAAAGGAAATGATGAATAAGTAATGAATTGATTATAGAACCCAGTAGCATATATGCTACTGGGTTTTTTATCTTTAAACTTTAAACTTTCAACTATTAACTGAATAAGGCGAAGCCTTCTCTTTTGTCTAGGCAGTTTTACAGAATGATGATATGATGGTATATGAATAAAATGATAAATAAGAGCCGTGATACACAAGAAAGTAGGCATAAATGAAAGCATTTCTTGAACAAAATAATTTAGAAATGCTCGATGAACGAGCGTTGAAACAAATATCCCCCCTAAAACTTGCATATGTAGGAGACACTATATATGAGTCTTATGTAAGGGTTTATATTATGAATAAAATCAAAGGATCGGTAAACCAGTTTCATAAACTGGCAATACAATATGTTAAAGCATCTGCACAAGCTCATATTGTAAAAGGTATCGATGCTTTTTTTACGGAAGAAGAGCGGGCCATAATTAAAAGAGGGCGCAATCAAAAATCTGGAACAGTTCCTAAAAATGCCAGTGTGGGGGACTACCGTTTAGCAACGGGGTTTGAATCCCTAATTGGATACCTTTTTATGAGTGATGATCTAGAAAGACTTGAATGTATCGTCGCAGAAGGGATTCAATATCTGGAGGAGCATGTTCATGGGAAAACTAAGTAAACGTGAGAAAACCTATCTATGGATGGTTATCATACTGCTGGGGGTTTTATGTGTTAAGTCATTTTGGTTAGACGCATACAAAGCTCAAAATGAATCAGAAGCATTGTTTATTAGTAGGGTTACAGAAACCCTTGATCAGCGGTTTGACAATGTTTTGTATCAACGAGGCATATTAATGTACCGTATTATTTCGGTTAAAGAAGTGACAGAAGAAGAGAATCAACTGGTTAAGAAGTTAGACACTATAAAGGGAAACGCAGTTGATATAGAGCTCCAAGGGAAATACAAAGCACGTATTCGAAAATATGTCCTTGGATTACTCCCTTTTGGACAAGAAACCATACATTTAGTGAATCAGGAATAGATGAGGTGATCACTTGAAAGTTAAATTAATAGCCCACACACCGGAACCAGAGAAAGTAATAGCTGCTGCTGCAAAATTGTGTTATTCGCCAGTTGGCGTAGAGCAGATAACAGAAGAATTGACACCAGAAGTGGTGGATCGTTTTTTAGACATGTTGATGAGTTTTGGACATCAATCGCCAATTGAACACGTGAGTTTTACCTTTGCCATTGAAGGTGTTAGTAGGGTGTTAACCCATCAATTAGTAAGACATCGGATTGCATCTTTTTCACAGCAATCACAACGCTATGTAAAATTGGAACAATTCGAATACATTACACCACCTGCCATAGCCAGTAATCCTGAAGCGCTGGCCATATATAAAGATGCAATGGAAGCTGATCAATTGGCATACGAAGGAATTGTGTCTCATTTAGAAGCGGATCATAAATCGGCTTATGAAGCAGACGGTATTCCTCAAGACAAGGCCCGTAAAATGGCAGAAAAAAGAGCCATTGAAGATGCTCGGTTTGTGTTCCCCAATGCGTGTGAAACAAAAATTGCAGTGACAATGAATGCTCGTGTATTACGTCATTTCTTTGACCATCGCTGTTGCAACAGAGCGCAGTGGGAGATTCAGGAACT
>Ga0070724_10002165_pt1 | contig 11156 bp, 8 predicted proteins | sample tdDd001_FD_67278 | JGI IMG/M metagenome (GOLD analysis project Ga0070724, IMG submission 67278) | Marine sediment microbial communities from the Atlantic coast under amendment with organic carbon and nitrate - tdDd00.1 | ecosystem: Environmental > Aquatic > Marine > Coastal > Sediment | place...
GGTCAATACAACCTGAACCTGAATTACAGACAGATTGCGACCTACAAGACTGACAGTGCAATGACCCCTTACCAGGGCGTCGGTGGAGATGACCTCACCCTGCCCGGTAACTGGGAAACGGCAGGTTCCAGCCAAGAGATGAGCCAGCTTTACTCCAGCTTGAACCCAACTGAACTCTCACTCAAGCGTAAGCGCGCCGGTATGGGCATAGAGTACCAGGGTGAAGAATTGTGGAGCACCTACGTCAACTATCAGCGTGAAGATAAATCGGGTCTTAAGCAGACATCGGGTAGTTTCTTTAACCAGTCTATGATGCTTGCCGAGCCGGTTGATTACACAACTGATACTATCGAAGCGGGCATTAAGCTTCGAGGTGATAACTGGTTTACAGCCATCAACTACAACGGCTCTATCTTCAAGAATGAATATAGTCAGTTAGGCTTCGATAACGCGTTTAACCCAACCTTCGGTGCGGCAACTCGCGGTTACATGTCACTCGACCCGGATAATGAATCTCATACAGTTTCATTGATGGGACAAGTGACCGCCGATAAGACGATTATGAGTGGTCGTGTCCATTACGGCCAGATGACTCAAGATCAAGAGTTTGTGACGTCTGGTTATGGTTATCAAGCGCCAGCGGAATCTCTCGATGGTCGTGTCGATATGACTGGGGTTAACCTCAAGCTAGTGTCACGTATTAATCGTAGTGTTCGCCTTAATGCGAGTTATGACTACACAGATCGTGACAACAAGACCAATGTTGAACAGTGGACTCAGATCAGTATCGACGAGGTCAATGGTCAAGCGGCTTATAACACGCCTTACGATATCACCACTCAACGCGCTAAGTTAGGTGTCGATTACCGTCTTACCCGTGGAATGAAGCTCGAAGCCGGCTACGATTACCGTACCGATGACCGCAGTTACCAAGATCGCGAAACCACTGACGAACATACGCTTTGGAGTAAATTCCGTCTAAGCGCGTTTGAAAATTGGGATATGTGGATTAAAGGTAGTTACGGTGAGCGTGATGGTTCTGAGTATCAGGCATCGCAGTGGACTTCATCGGAGTCTAACGACCTGTTACGTAAGTACAATATGGCCGACCGTAAGCGAACTATGATTGAAGCTCGTGTAACTCATAGCCCTATCGATGCGCTTACATTAGACTTTGGTACTCGTTACGCGATTGATGACTACAACGACACTCAAATTGGTCTGACCGAGTCTAAAGACTTGAGTTACGATGCCAGCGTCAGTTACCTACTTAACGATGATATGACTGTGACGGCCTTCTATAACCGTCAGAACATCGACTCAGATCAGGCTGGCAGCAGCAACTTTGCCGCGCCAAACTGGACTGGTACAGTTGAAGATCAGGTCGATGTTATCGGTGCCGGGTTTAGCTATAACAATTTGATGGAGAAGAAGTTACGTCTAGGCGTTGACTACACTTACTCTGATTCAGACAGTAACACTCAAGTCACTCAAGGCATTACCGGTGACTACGGTGATTACTATGCTAAAGCTCATAACATCAATATCTATGGTCAATATCAAGCCACACCAAAAATGGCTCTGAGATTAGATTATAAGATGGAGAAGTATGAAGATAATGATGCAGCAAATGAGATCGCACCAGATGGTATCTGGAATGTAGTCAGCTTTGGCTCTAACAGCCACGACTATACCGCACATCTTATTATGTTGAGTATGAGCTACAGACTGTAAGCTGTAAGCAATAAGAAAGGCCAGATCCCTTTTATATGGGAGCTGGCCTTTTTACTTTCTGAGCCACATTCAAAATCTCATTCTCAATCAAAAATCCTGAGACGATACCCGCTTCCCCCTATTTAAAAGAGATCACTTTCAAACCTTGAACTGGATCTGAACTTCCACCTAAATATTACTCCAGTCTCGAATTGAGCTTGAATTGTCATTCACTTTAGTAGATCGTAATGCAACTCTTTTAAAGCTTCATGAGATCCCATGCATTCACTATTTAATCCAACCATTACAGATACAAAACTAGCAAAATCAGTCTCAATTTTTTGTAAAATAATGAGCTCATTGACGAACACTAAATCAGTATCTCTAAGCGGCGTAATGTTATTGCTGCTCCCTACCCCCGCCTTCGCTTTTAGTGCTGCGGGCTCGACGGCAACGGCATTTATCATACTAATATTAGGTGGCTTTACATTATTGAACCTGATATTGAACGCCCTATTCTTTTTCGCCGGCAAATATCATAGTCAGCGCTTCAGTAAAACCCATACCCTCTGCTCACTCGTTATTCCATTAATCGCATTAGTGCTCACCTTGATGGATCACAGAGGTTTTGCCGACTTAGCCTTCAATATCGGGCTGATTATTATCGCCATTGCCCTGGCACTGCTTCCACTTCAACTCACACTGAATGGACGCGCCCCGACCCCATACGGTCCCATGATTTTATCTCTGGGTGCATTCCTGTTTCTCGCCATTTCCTACCTGATCCCGCCGGTGGCATTGTTTGCCGCCTTGGTTGCTCATGTGGCGCTACAGAGCCAACCCGATACCAAGGCTCGTATCATCTCATTTTCAGCCTTAATCATCGGCTATCCATTGATGGCTTATTGGCTATATAAAACATTACAAATGTTCACCTCATAACATCAGTTATTACCATAGCTGATACTAACTGATGAGCAATATTGCCAGCTTCGAAGAGTTAACCAATCAGATCTCTGCCTGCCAAATATGTCAGGCTGAGCTTCCCTGCCCGCCGAGACCTATCATTCAAGTCGGTGCCAATGCAAAAATTCTTATCGCAGGCCAGGCTCCTGGACTGAAAGCCCATAACCAGGGCATGCCGTTTCAGGATATAAGCGGCGACAGGCTCAGAAGCTGGCTTGGTGTAACAAGCGCACAGTTTTACGATCCAAATTTATTTGCCATTTTGCCTATGGGGTTTTGTTTCCCGGGCAATATCATTCGAAATGGAAAAAAATCTGGTGATAAGCCTCCTATGACTATCTGCGCCAAAACTTGGCGACAAACGATACTCAATCATCTTAGTAAAGTCGAACTCACAGTGATCCTTGGGCAGTACGCTATCGACTACCATCTCAATAATGCCTCCCTCGATTCAGACAAGGGCTCAAGAAAGCCCGCCAAGATATCGGTGACATCCGCAGTGGCAAACTGGAAGCAGTACTGGCCATCACAAATCGTCCTGCCCCACCCCAGCCCTCGAAATAATATCTGGCTTAAGCGGCATCCGGAATTTGAAGCAGCGCTCCTTCCTCAGCTAAAACTCAGGGTTCATAGCATAATAAGTTAACTGTCAGATCTGAACGAATGCCCGCCTAATGTAAGCCTTAACAGCTAGAGTCACTTAAACTTTCACGATTACTCACAAAAAGTCAGCGGTTGGCTAAACTTAAGCGTACCAGCTAATAAGATAAGGCCGCTTTGTGAGCGAATTGCCAGGCAAGACACTTCCTCCCTACCCATACGCCTCGATTTTGAATCTTGAGATAGAGGAGATCGACTGGCACCGATGGCAGCGGTTAGTTAATACCGTAGCAGATATGTTTGATGCCCCGGCCACATTTATTAATCAGGCGAACCTGAAGGGAATTGAAGTCATCATTGCCTCAGAAAAACCTGATACCCATTATCAACCAGGTAACAGCAATTTAGACAGTAATATCTATTGTCACCATGTAGTCAAAAACTCTTCAGAACTGTACGTCCGGGACGCCAAGTTAGATCCACAATGGAGTGATAACCCTGAATACACGGAAGATAATTATGTCTCATATCTTGGGCTTCCCATCTCCTGGCCAGATGGCAGTGTGTTTGGCACACTTTGCGTATTCGACACAAAAGTAACCGACTACCCTCAAAAATATATCAATGCCTTAGGCGTCATCAAAGAGGTGATTGATAGTGACCTACGCCATCTGTATAAAGAGAACCAGCTGCTCACGCTGAGCTATACAGATCCACTGACCCAAGTGTTCAATCGTCGCGGTTTTAGCGACCTACTGCGAAGCACACAGGAGCTGGCTCATCGACTGAACCGAAAACTCATCTTACTCTACTTCGATCTTGATGAGTTCAAGCATACCAACGACACCTTTGGTCATGACATTGGCGACATCATGCTTAAAACGTTTGCCAAAACACTCAAGAAAAATAGCCGCAGCTGCGATCTCGTTGCCAGATGGGGAGGTGATGAGTTTATCGTATTAATCCATGCCGAGAGTGAGAACTGTATAAAACTGTTTACCAATAGAATGGACGAGCTATTAACGCAGCAACATCTGCAACCGGAGATCAAGTATTCCTATGGATATACGGTGATAAACCCTGACGAAAAAACGGAATTAGAAGATCTACTAAAAATTGCAGATGATTATTTGTATCAGAATAAACTGAATAAAAAGTGCCCCCCGATATCAGGAGACTGAATATTACCGCTTGATTCGTTAAAAAATTATATGCCACCATTCTTTCAGCATAAGCTGCGACAGCGACACCACTTTACTGCATTATCGGTTGATACCAACAAGATAACAGGGATAAAATAACGCTAAATCGGATCAACTGTAGATGGAACCTATATCGTGACCTCACCTCTTTGTAAAACTTTTCTCGTATTTTTTATCGCTTCAATATTAACGGCTTGTGGTGGAGGTGGTGCCAACTCTGAAGCTACAACACCACCAGATAAATCCAGTAAACATGAATTTCGAGCCGAGGTAATAAACTTGATTTCGGCGTCAGCTACCACCCGACTAAACAGCAAAGTAGATCTGTTTTATAAGAATGCCGGTATTGATGAAGTTGAAATCGCATCAAATCTCAACTATCTCCAAAAGGGAAGTACATCAAGCTTCGGCTGGGAGGGCTTACCTAAGGCTAACCTAACTTTCACCGTCAAGGATTCATATAACAATCAATCTGTATTATCGACAACGACCATGGAGTTTAACTCTTCACAACCAGGTTTCTTCCTTCTTGCAATGGGTAATAGTTCCAGTTTAGAGAAGAAAACATTGCGTAGGGTCAATAAACTCGAAGGGGCGCTCAACAGCTACCGCTTCACCCATGCCAATGCACTCGCCCCAGGCAGCGTCGATATCTACGATGTTGATACCAAGAAGGCGCTAGCAGTGAACCTGAGCTTCACACAAACATCGACCGTACATGTCTATGACGCTGACTTAGCTGAAACTTCTATTATCGTTATCCCATCTGGAACTCAGCCAAGCTTTAGCAACACTGCAAACTATCTGTTGCAAACATCACTCTCACACTTAGAGAGTAATCACCTGAACGTGCTTGTTGCAAACCCGGACTCTCCATCAAGCTGGTCGCTAAAACAGTATTCTGAATAGCTCCCGCAAAAAACATCACATCGAATGGCTCTCAACAATAAAATGCCTTAAGCTGACAAAATTTATGGGAGAGCTTTATTTTGTACTTTCTTGACTCAAGTTTGGCACAGCAGATCGTCGCTCGAACGATGAAAATAATTGCCCATAATATCAACGTTATGAACCATCATGGTATTATTTTAGGCTCAGGTGAGCCCCACAGAATAGGTGCGACCCACGAGGGTGCCCTGCTTGTCATCAGCCAAAACCGTACCGTCGAGATCACGGCAGCAACCGCATCCGATCTCCACGGCGTCAAAGCAGGTATTAACCTCCCGCTGCATTATAAGGGAGAGATCATCGGTGTTATCGGTATAACCGGAGAACCTGAATGCCTGCGTAGCTATGGCGAGCTTCTAAAGATGACCGCTGAACTGATTGTCGAACAGGCGAACTCATTAGAGTTAACACTGTGGCAATATCGACAGAAAGAGGAGTTCATTTTTCAACTGATCAAATCTGAAAATGGTTTTAGCACTCATCTTCTTAACTGGGCGGCTCAACTCGGAATCGACCTGAGCGAGCCTCGTGTGGCCGCCGTTATTCAAGTGCAGGGAGATACGGAGCAAACCTCTGCAAACTCAGTACTCAAGAAAGTACTTAATCTATTGGAAAACCCTTCACGCGGTAACTTAGTGGCTATGACTTCGATGACAGAGTTAGTCATTTTAAAACCCGCCTTTCTCGATGGTAAGCAGTGGGACCCCGAGCTGGAGAGTCTTCGGATCGATAGATTACTGACGCGCATACCAAAAGAGATGAATGTCAGGCTAAAAATTGCCTTAGGTCACTTCTTCCCTAATGCTGCCGATATCAGTCGCTCCTACCAAACAGCCAAAGAGACACTCGATGCAGGCAAGCTGTTACGTCCCTATGAAAGTAAGTATCTTTATGAGGATTTTTCGCTGTTAGTTCTGCTCTCTGGACTAAAAGGTGACTGGCGTGGTCAAGAGTTAACAACACCTTATCAAGCCCTGGTCAATGCCGATAAAAATGGTCAACTGAATAAGACATTATCTGTCTACTTACAACACTTTGGCGATCAGCAACTCTGTGCTAATACCCTGTTCATCCATAGGAACACTTTAAGATATAGGCTAGAGAAAATTCAGCAGATCACCGGTGTTAATATTCAGGAGCTGGACGGATTATTGCAGCTCTATTTAGGTCAGGTGCTGGTACCCACTCAGTCCGCCTGAGCATCGATGGTTTAGCGGTTCGATGCTCAGATATCTAAACGCTATTTAGGTAACGACAATTGATGAGCAGAGATAAAACCGTCCATCACCGCCTGCGCTTTAGCCTGAACACTCGTTAACGAGTCCGTTGGTGTCATCGTTTCCACCACTTCGTAGTAACACTTAATCTTAGGCTCGGTACCCGAGGGTCTGACAATGACCCGTCCCCCGCCCTCAAGTTGATAGATGAGTACATCGCTATTTGGCAGGGCAATGGATTCGGTGCGACCATCTTCGAATCGGCGCAGAGATGAGCTTATATCATCGGTCACCAGCACCTTCTTGCCTGCGATCGACGAGGGCGGGTTGTCGCGCAGGTAAGCACCGATATTGGGCGTTTCAGGTTTGAGCGCAATGCTAACCTGCGCATTAAGGTGAAAACCGTGTTCACGATATATCTCATCCAACCTATCCCAAATCGTTTGTCCCTTATTGGCAAGTTCGGCGGTCAGTTGAGCAAAAGCCACTAATGCGGATAAGCCATCTTTGTCCCATACCATAGAGCCAACGGTATAACCCAGGGCCTCTTCGTAGGCAAACAGGAAACGGTTATCATCGGTCTGCTCACTCATGCCGACATTAGTGAGCCATTTGAACCCAGTTAATGTGGTATGGCAGGTCCCATTGAGACTCGAGGCAACTTTAGATAACAGGCTCGATGAGACGATTGTCGTGCAGGTCAATCTTTGATTGGGGGCGGCATGGGTAAGCAGATAATGTCCCAATAACACACCAACCTGATCGCCGGTTAACATCTGATACTCTCCCGTTCCGGCCTGAGGCTTGCTCTCGTAACCGCCCTTGCGCACGGCGACGGCAAAGCGATCGGCATCGGGATCATTGGCACACGCAAGTAGAGCGTTATGTTTTTTGGCCTCGGCTATCACCCGATCCATCGCCCCTTTCTCTTCAGGGTTAGGAAACTTAACTGTAGGAAAGTCGCCATCTGGCTCACGCTGAGCAGCAACGGAATACACTTGAGTCACCCCCGCATCCTTGAGCACCGTTTCCGCCATCTTAGCGCCAACGCCATGCATCGCCGTATATGAGAGGCTGACCAGATCCGGGCGCGTATGATTCTGTAGCATTTCGGCTGTTCTTACCCCCTGACGATAGGCTTCATAGAAGTCATCTTCCAACATCACCAGGCTTTTAATCGCAATGGCATTTTCTAAATCATTCATAACCACGGGGCGTGTTGACGCACTATCGATACAAGCCGCGATACCGCTGTCATGAGGTGGGATGATCTGCGCCCCGTTGCCCCAATACACTTTATAACCATTGTATTGAGGCGGGTTATGACTGGCGGTCACCACAATTCCCGCCGCGGCGCCAAAATGTGTCACGCCAAAAGCGACGAGGGGAGTGGCCGCGACGTCAGAGGTCAGATAAACCTTAATGCCCATTGCCGTTAAAACGGCTGCGGCGTCATGGGCAAACTGTTTAGAGTCATGTCGCCCATCGTAACCGATGACGACTCCGCGCCTTTCTACATCTCGGGTCTGATGTTTAAGGTATAGGCCAAGGCCAGTCGAGGTCTGCTGTACGACCAAGCGGTTCATTCGCATCGGGCCCGCCCCGACAACCCCTCTGAGACCCGCGGTGCCAAATACTAGCCGCCCTGAGAATCTTTGCTCCAGCTCGGTTTCATTATTTGTATCGATTAAGTCCTGAAGCTCTTGCTTAGTGCGGGGATCGGGATCATTTTCGAGCCAATTATTAACCTTAAACTTTAATTGTGTATCCATAGTGCACTCCAGCTTTTATCCAAGAGCATCGTCGCTCACGCCGCGACAATTGGAAATGATTTTCATTTAGATTAAACCTGACAGAGAATGAGGACAAGCCTATTTGCATTAAATTTAGGAAATGATCTCAGTGAAAGTCTCCCCCTCATCAAATATCGCCTCAAGCTCCGGATATTCACAGCAATCAAGAGTCATGCAGTAAGTCATTTTAATGCGTTCATCCGCCATTAATTAAGCTTAGTCGTTATATCAGCCATCCATGATTAATGAGGGTATTATTGATGATGGGTAATCAAATGGCAGAAACAATTGCTCTCGACGTTAAACAGAATTGAATCGAACCGTTTATTTAATCGAACCTGTTTGAATGAGATCATGTAAAATGCGCACGTCCCTTAGCAGCACAGATTGTTATCAATGAGCAAAAAACAGATACAAAGCCATATTCAAGTGACTTCATTAGCGTCCGACGCCGCGGCGTTATTAGCACTCGAGTCCGGCTTATCGAAACAGTTAATCAAACAAGCCATGAATAAAGGGGCCGTCTGGTTAACGCGTGGCAAGCAGACTCAGAGGCTACGCCGTGCCAAGAGAGCGCTCAAAATAGGTGATGAACTCCATCTCTACTATAACCAGGACGTCCTTACCCATGAAGTTGCTGCCGCTGAGCTTATTGCTGACGAAGGACAATACAGCCTCTGGTATAAACCTTACGGCATGCTCTGCCAAGGTTCAAAATGGGGCGATCATACGACGATTAATCGTTACGCCGAGACCCATTTAACCCCGGACCGTCCCGCTTTTATTATTCACAGATTAGATAGGGCCGCTACAGGCTTAGTACTTATCGGTCACAGCAAGAAAACAACGGCAGCGTTAGCCAAGTTATTTGAACTCAGGCTATTAGATAAATATTATCAGGTCATCGTTGAGGGAAAATTTTCAAATCATGGCATTGACGAGCCCGTGACTATCGACAGTGAAGTCGATGGTAAGCCTGCCCGTTCACATGCAAAGCTGCTCAAATATGATTCCGAACAAAACCGTTCACTCGTGCAGGTCAAGATTGAATCAGGGCGTAAACATCAGATCCGTATTCATATGGCATCAATCGGCTATCCCGTAGTCGGAGACCGCCAGCACGGCATCGCCGATGACTCAGAGGTAAATCTACAACTTACCTCCTGTTACCTTAGGTTTCCTTGCCCTATTACCGGCGAAGAGAAGGTGTTTGAGTTACCCCAGAGGCTCAGGCCTGCGCTTTAATACCAATCGGTATAACTACTAGTTTATTCAATTGACTGATGAATGAGTTAGTGGAAGCATCTGAGGGAGCCATGGTCGTCAAAGCCGCTTTGCTTGGCGCCAACTCAAGGATTTTATCCGACACCAGAAATGAGCAGGAAAAGTATTGAAGTAACAATGAGGTGCGGAAGATAGCTATTCAGTCGTACCTTTGTTCTATCCCCTCGAGTGTAACCCAAGGTTGGGCACGCTCTTCATAGATAGCAATCTTAGGGTTAGGTAATTTAAGGTTCGACTGGTGATCAAGAAAAGCCTGCTCATCGGCAAAGTTCCCCATAGGGATCACTACATCCGCAGGCGCGACATCGAGAATGAACCACAAGGTTCCGCCACAATCAGGACAAAAATGAAAACAGATCGACGAGCCACTGTCACCGGTTCGGCGATAGCTTTTACTCAGCCCTACGAACTCAACACTTTCAGCAGGGAATCTAACTTGAACACCAAAGGCACTGCCGGTACGTTTTTGACATGCGGTGCAGTGGCACACAGAGACTCGTTTGGGCTCACCTGTGGTAGCAAGAGATAACTGCCCACAGTTACAGCTTGCCGCTCTGGCGATCGGCTTATCACAAATGGTTTTTTGCATCATTCACTCCCTGAATGTTAGATGTCAGATGTTAGTACTTACTTTTACGATCTATACAAGGCCACGGTCTTCTAAGGCTGCGCTTCGCTAAAGTCACGCTCAACTATAGTCATACATATTTATGAATCACTGGGCAGCGCATTTCAGTACAGCCGGTATCAAACAGGATTGGCTTTAAGATACTCTCTGAGTTTCACCATGCCTTGGTCGATGCTCACCAAGGGCGAATACCCCAGGTCTCTCTTCGCTGCAGAAATGTCGAAATAGTGACAGGTAGAAAGTTGCCTTGCGACAAAACGAGTCATCAAGGGTTCCTCTTTTTTACCAAGGACGCCATAAACGGTTTCAAGGATCACGCCGACCGCATATGCCAGGTTAGCGGGTACTCGCTTATCGACTTCAGGCAGGTCGACGCAATTCAATATTTTATTGAGCATGGCAGCCATAGTAATTGGCTCATCATTACTTAAGAAGTAGGCTCTACCCGCCGCTGTGGATGCCTTTTCAGTCAGGTTTATTGCAGCAAGAATATGGGCATAGGCGGCATTGCCGACATAGATAGTATCGACGAGTTTATCTTCACGGCCCACCAACTTAAGCCGTCCGGCGCGAGCACGTTCGATGACGCGAGGCACTAAGTGCGGATCTTCGGGCCCCCAGATAAGGTGCGGCCTTAAAGAGACCGTTTTTAGACTGAAGCCATTTGAGTCGAGTACCAGCTGCTCCGCAATTGCCTTCGACTCACCATAATAGTTAAGATACTTATCGGCATAGGACGCCGTTTCATCGATCCCCGCTTCATCGACGCCGGCAAAGGTCACGCTCGGGGTACTGGTATAGACCA
>Ga0070724_10002169_pt1 | contig 11141 bp, 10 predicted proteins | sample tdDd001_FD_67278 | JGI IMG/M metagenome (GOLD analysis project Ga0070724, IMG submission 67278) | Marine sediment microbial communities from the Atlantic coast under amendment with organic carbon and nitrate - tdDd00.1 | ecosystem: Environmental > Aquatic > Marine > Coastal > Sediment | place...
AAAAAGGAGCCTTAGGCTCCTTTTTTACTCTCTAGTGTCTTATCTCTGACGAGATATCACTTAGAAAGTGTAACCCACGCTCACCATGTAAACCCAAGGGTCGATATCCGTTTCAATCGTCACGGCATCACCGCCCAAGTTGAAATCAACATCGGTGCTGATCTGAGCGTACCAAACTGAAGCATTGACTAGCCAATTCTTGTTGATTTGGTAATCCAGACCCACCTGCGCCGCAAGGCCCCAAGAGTTACCCAGACTAAGATCTGTCAAGGCACCGTCGAGATCATTGGTAAACTCGTTATCGAAGAAATTGGTAAAGTTTACACCGGCGCCGATATATGGACGAAGCTTAGAATCGGCAGAACCGAAGTAGTACTGAGCGACTAAGGTAGGTGGCAGGTGCTTAGTCTCGGCAATCTTTCCAATACCATCAAGAGAAATGTCATGAGTAAACGGCGAAGCCGCTAAAAGCTCGATACCGATATTGTCTGTTAACATATAACCGAAGTTCAAACCCAGCTGGGTATTATCATCAACGCCAAACTCACCATTTCCAGCGACATCTTGGCTTGATTCATTTGGTGCGACGACAGCAACACCGGCACGAACGATAATATCACCCGCCTGATGGGCAGAAACAGAAGAAGCGAAACCGGTAGATAGTAGGGCGGCCGCGATTAATCCAGACACAATAGTTTTGTTCATCATACTACTCCATTAATACAACACGAAAATTCTTTATTATTATCAACTTCTTTAACATTCGCGTGCATCCTGCCAGACGAGCGCACCAACAATGTTGATCCAGATCAACTATTCACCTAGCTACTCACTTATAGATAGAAACGCATGATCCAAATCACAAAAAACAAAAGAAGCATGGCAAATACAGCTTTATTTTTGAGACAAACATCAAAAACAACAAGCTTCACCAAGGAATAAAACATCAAGGTAAACAACGTTGAGCGCAACATACCGGTAACAACCAGCCCACCCATATCCCCACCTGAAGGAAGAGTCATTTCAGCCGTGACGCATTTATAAGCCTGGGTTTACAAATCTAGGTATATAAGTCTGGCTTTGTAGTCGAAGGGCTGAAAGTTAAGGCTTGCAAGGTAAGATTTTTAGACAAAGTCTGTGAGCTAAGACTTATAAAACTATGGCTTGCAAACTATGGCTTATAAACTAGGGCTTATGAGCTAGGGCTTATGAGCTGAGATTTGTAAGCGAGGGTATGTGTCTAGCCACCCCTTGGTGCGTACTCTATGGTTAAACAGTGTGAGGGGGCGTTTAGGGTTATGAGTGAGCTGCAACTGAAACAGCGATTCGAGTCCAAACGCCGAACTAAATACTATCGTTTCCCCTTCTGAGATTAAGGAGTTATCTCCCATTGCTGCTCCATCGGGGCTCAGTGAAACAGCGATAGCCGTCTCTTTTTCGGGCCAATAGCCCATGGCATCCAGCATAGAGGAATAAGGCTTGTCACCGTTTTTCAGATGCATTCTGGCTTGATTTTTTACCGACCAAGGATACTCAGGAGCTAAAACTCTCAATTCAGCCTCAAAATGTCGTTCAGTCTCTCTGGAGAGGTCTGAGGGATCGAAGTAGATAAGATCGATATCCGTAAATGGCGTGATATCTGTTCCATGTAGTCTGTCCCAGGCCAGGTTTCTTACAAAACCTGCAGCCAAACTCCATTGCGGCAACGCCAGTACACTCGCGGCCCGTAATGCACGAATATGCCGGGGAGATCCATTTATCCATTGGCCCAGCTTCAGTTGATATTCACTCAATTTCAGCTCCCCTTCTTTTAAAACCGACATAATACCAATCGGTATAAACTAACAAAAAAAGGAGCCTAAGCTCCTTTAATATCAATACGATTCAACCTTTGAACATAGGTCACTACTTGATCGGCACCGCTTTCATAAGTACTTCCGTTGTGAACTTTCCGTTACCTATCACAGGGTAACGGTCGTAGGTTTGAAAAATCACTTTCCCTTGGTATTTAATCATGGAAACAACGCCATAATTAACGTTGGATTTAACCGTCTCAGCAGGCAGAATAAACTTAAATGGTACCGGCGCTCGGGCGATATCAAAACTCTTCTGCGCAATAATCGCACCGGGAGTATCCATATCGATAATGGCAATGGTGATTGAGCTGCCATTAGGCAAGGCAATCTTCTCAAGATAACCAGCGGCGCCATTAACAATTACAGGTTCATCTTCAGTGACTGTGACACAGGCAGAAAGCATCATCACGCAGATTAATACAAGGGCTCTCTTCATCATTACAAACATCTTCCTACTCATAGATATGGACTCACACGCATTTTATCGGATAAGACAGATAATTTACCAGGCTAATTCAAAAAGCCCGACTCACAAGCCTATTTGCCCTTTGATAGCCTGATTAAACCTTCCTGTGTTGCAGAAGCCACCAGCTCACCGGCCTGATTAAAAAATTGTCCCTTAACAAAGCCTCGGCCACCTCCGGCATGAGGACTCTCATTGCTATACAGTAGCCAATCATTCAAGTCTAATGGCCGATGAAACCACATCGCATGATCTATGGTGGCCATACGCATGCCGGGCGTTAAAAAGGAGACCCCATGGGGCTGTGCTGCCGTCACAAGAAAGTTAAAATCAGATGCGTAGGCCAACAGGTATTCATTAACCGAATGGTCGCTGGGCACCCGGCCATTTGCACGGATCCAAATGTTACGTTTGGGCTCTCTGGCACGGGGGTAAAAAGGATTTTCAGGATTAACTAAGCGCATCTCGATGGGTGCATCAGCCATAAACTTCTCTAACATTTTGGGTGGAACCTTATCCCCCATCGTCATGGCAAGCTCTCGTTGGTTTAGCAGACCATCGGGGCCCGGTACATCGGGCATCTGCGCCTGATGTTCAAACCCCTCTTCATACTCCTGAAATGAGCAGGTCATATTAAAGATCGGACGTCCTTTCTGAATAGCCTTAACACTTCTGGCACTGAAACTCCCTCCATCACGCATGATCTCGACATCATAAATAATAGGAAGTTTTTCATCTCCGGCACGAAGAAAATAGGAGTGAAAAGAGTGAACTTTGCGCGTAGGAGGCACGGTCTGCTTAGCCGCACTCAACGCCTGCCCCATGACCTGGCCACCAAACACGTGACCAAACCCCAGGTCCTGGCTTTGCCCGCGAAATAAGCCGACTTCAATTTGCTCCAGTGAAAGCAAAGATAATAGATCGTTTAACACCTGACTCATCGCATTTTCCCCCCAACTAAACAGCACAACAGCTTAACTCAAATATCTGCTTTCATGCCAGAGCTTTAGATGGAGAGAGCCGAAAACTCATTCAATCACTATGTGTCTCTCGGCTGCACCACGTCGGGCCCATGCCAGTACCTGATCCTCGCCACTTTTATGTAAATTCACCGGCAACGCATGATGGATCTGTTCCCAGCTGCTAAGCAAGGTTTCCGGCTTGCAAGTATCGGCTTCAAAATAGGTGGGTTTAAATTCGGTAAACTGACCGTGACTGACGCTGCCGGCTGCCGTGAGCAGGTGTTGCCCCGTTGGTGCATCGGTGCTGCATAGAAACAGCATGCTGGCGGTAATAGAAGACTTTGAAAATAGCGGCTTAACAGATGCGGCCAAACGCTCCTCAGTCATACCGGTTAACGCATGGGGAGTAAGACTGTTGACCTTAATATTATGCTCTACACCTTCAAGATAAAGACTATTTACCAGACCAATCAAGCCCATTTTACTGGCACTGAATGAAGTCTCGTGCATATCTCCATATAAGCCACTTGCGGCGCAGCTCATCATAATCCGGCCATATCCCTGACGTTTCATCAGAGGCCAGATGGCCTGAGTCATATAAAAACTGCCACTGAGGTCGACATTTAATTGAGTTTGCCACATATCGACGGTTAAGTTTTCAAACGCGCAAGGTGTGTGAACCCCGGCATTATTCACCAGAATATCGATGCGTCCCCATAGATTTACCACCTCCTGGACGACCTGTTTGATACCATCGACATCACTGACATCGAGCCTGAACATCAAGGCTTTGGCCCCGAGCTCCTCAACGGCTTTATGACAACGTTCAAGCCCGGAGTAGTTCATCACAGATAAATTAGGCTCACTTTCCGCATAACCCGAATCTATCAACACCACGTTGGCTCCGCGCTCTGCCAGTGCTATCGCATATGCTCGCCCCAGTCCGGTTCCAGCACCGGTAACTACCGCAACTTTATTATCAAAACGCATCGATACTTTTCCTCAATGAATAGCCTCAAATGATACGATACATGCTCACAGACAGGACATTTATCAATACAAGGTCATTTAATAAAGAGCCAGAGCATACATATGTTCTAAAAAAGGATATTTATCTCTCCTCCCATCAATAAATATTCCCTTCAGACAGCTATAAAAGCACATCCACAGGCTATTTTCTTTGAGCCAGATAACAGAATTGCATACAGTTTAAGATAGTTAAAAATTGTATTTGAGATAGTTAAAAATTGAAATTGAGATAGTTAAAAACTGAATAATTTACCTTCAAAGAGACACACATCAAAGTGCGTCACTTCATAGAACCAGAGAAACTTGTTATCATATGCCGATTAACATCCAGTAGACTTCATCAGAACTGCTGTTCACTCCCTTTATAAAAACGATTAAACAAATGAACCCTTGGATTATAGCCATTAGGCCTCGTACACTGCCGGCGGCAATTGGGCCGCTATTGGTGGGAAATATTCTAGCCCTTCAATTAGAACAATTCACCTGGCTCATAGCCTGTACTTCTATGCTTTGTGCCATCTTATTGCAGATAGCCGTCAATCTGGCAAACGACTACTTCGACTTTAAAAGTGGTATAGACACAGAGGAACGAATAGGCCCGGTAAGAGTTACCCAAGGCGGATTGCTCGCCCCTGATAAAGTCAGAAATGCCATATTCATCAGCCTCGCACTGGCACTTTTAGTCGGCTCTTACCTTATCTACCACGGTGGTTGGCCCATCGCCTTTCTTGCGGCGGCGTCCATATTAGGCGCACTCGGCTATAGTGGGGGTCCCTACCCACTGGCTTCCCATGGGTTGGGAGAGGTCGCGGCTTTTATCTTTTTCGGTCTGGTTGCCGTTGTGGGAAGTTATTACCTGCAAGCGGGTGACACAAGTACCGCAGCCTGGATTTTAGGCAGTGCCATTGGCTTTCTGAATGCGGCAATTATGTTGGTCAACAATACCCGGGATATGCAAACCGATATTAAGGCGGGCAAACATACACTGGCCGCACATATCGGAGAGGGACAAGCCAGGCTGCTCTACCAGGCACTGGTATTTCTGCCTTTTGCTCTTATCATAGGTGGCTTTATACTCGGCTTCTTGCCGGGGTTACCTGTCTTGCTCGCGGGAGTATCACTTATTCTGGCCCGTAAGTTAAACAGTGAGTTTAGTAACACTTCCGGTGAAGCCTTAAACCCGATCCTCGGCAGTACCGCCAAGCTCACCATGATATTCAGCGGACTGTTCAGTATCGGGCTGATATTCGTTTAACGATTAAGCCGTTAATCGTTAACTTAAAAACGAAGACAGGCACCATGGAATACCTATTCTATGGTGCCTGTATCATCTTCTGTTCTTTTCATCCTTTTCCACCTACTGAAACCCCAATCAGATTCCTGAAATAGCAGAGACTTAACAAGTGGAACTAGATATTTTGAAACAGGATCTCTATCGTAAAGGTAATTATGGCCTGATTGAGCCGCTCGGTATCAGCCTCTTTACTCCAGTTATATTCCGGCGTGATCTGGAAAAATAACCATTCACGGGCAAAATTTTGTCGATAGCTTAAACCGATATTGGCATTGCTGATATAATGATATGGCTCATCGACACCATAAATACTGGCACGATAGTTAATCGCCTGTGTGTTACTGATGAATTGATACAGATTAATACTGGTTCCCAACTCCCAGATATCGAGATCATTCTCGAAGCTGGCAGCCGCCGTCCAACGCAACAGATATTCTTGATTGAAAGCGTGCTCAATATCGAACTCAGTCGATTCTCCCGTGACCTTTTTCTCTTGGTACACCTTCTGCGTCAGCCTGGTAGTCGTACTCTCAGAGATCGGATAGGTGTAACGCCAGCGGGCCTCCAACTTAGGTTTTAAATTGGCCTTGATGTTAAAACTGACCCGACCTTTCGCATACCAGTCGTAGCGTAATCCGATATCACGCTCACTCTTATCGTCAGGCCCCTTTAAAAAGGAAAACGGATCGTCTTCTCCTGTCGAGTCAAAGATAAACTTCAAGCGTTCATTAACTCCAGGGAGGTTTAAGCGGGCATTTAAGTTGGCCCTATATTTAAAGCCCTCTTTCTCGTAGTAAGAAAAGTCATTGTACCAACGTATTATGGTCCCGGCTCTGGCATCATCTTCAATGCGGTCATCTTTAAAGAAGCTATCGAACCATATCGCCGGTTGGCAAAATTTAGTATTGAGATAATCGAAGGCTTGATCCAGCGCGGCATCATCGGAGGACTCGCTAAAACAGGGGTCATCCTCGGGAGCCACTGGGGGCGTAGGCTCTACCTCTTCGGCAGATAATGAAGCGGTAAATAGACAAGTGAGTAAAACTGTAATCTTTAAATACAACTTAATTCCGTGTTGTTATTATGGGTTAAATTATTGATAACCTGATACTAGCACTTGTTACAGCCATTTGATAAGTGGCATACAACACGGTTATTAATCCCCCATCAGAAATATATCCATATCATTAGTAATAAAACGGCCTCCGAGTGGAAGCCGCCGATATTTTATGACTGATGCGCTCTCACACTCAATTAAACCCTGTTTATCTCTCTTGAGGCATCGCTCCAGTTAAGATGGTATTTCTCACCTGCTGGTGTATCAGTTCGCTCAAACGTGTGCGAGCCAAAATAATCCCTTTGCCCCTGAAGCAGGTTTGCTGGCAAGGTGGCACACCGATAACTGTCGTAATACGCCAGTGCAGAGCTTATGCAAGGGACAGGAATGCCTCTGAGTACGGCGGTTGAAACTGTCTTACGCCAGTCTGACTGCTTCGATGATAAAGCGCTGCTGAAACTCTCGGCCATCAGCAGGCTCTCAAGTACTGACTCGGTAGATGCTGCCACTTGATATGCCTGAGTAATGGACTGAAGGAAGGTGGCACGAATAATACAGCCGGCGCGCCAAATTTTTGCTATTTCGGCGAAATCTAAGGCCCAATGCCTCTCTTTAGCCGTCATCGCCATTAACTGAAAACCTTGAGCATAGCTGGCTATCTTGGCACAGTAGAGAGCATTCTCAAGTTGAGCTATAAAGGCCTCACGCTCTTCATCTGTTGGCTTATTAACATCCGGTCCACTGAGTAACTGACTCAATGTTTGCCTTTGCTCTTTTTGAGTACTCACGGCGCGGGCATAAACCGCTTCGGCAATTGTCGGTGCCGGACAGCCTATCTGCAAACTGCTCACCGCGGTCCATAGACCTGTGCCCTTCTGACCCGCTTTATCCAGAATCATCTCAACCAGTGGTTTACCTGAGATAGGATCGGCTTGTTTTAACACCTCGGCGCTGATCTCCATCAGGTAGCTGTTCAGACTTCCCTGACTCCAGCGCTCAAACAGAGAACCAATCTCAGTGGCAGACATACCAAAACCATCACTGAGCAGTTGATATGCCTCGCAGATGAGTTGCATGTCAGCATATTCGATACCGTTATGTACCATCTTGACGTAATGACCCGAGCCAGCAGGACCAATATAGGTCGTACACGGCTCTCCCTCTGTCACTGGATTGCCAGGCTCCTGACGCTCAATAGGTAAACCCGTTTCTGAGTCAACTTTAGCCGCAATCGCTTCCCAAATAGGTTTTATTCTATCCCAGGCCTTGATATCACCACTTGGCATCAAGGAGGGACCGAAACGCGCTCCCATCTCTCCGCCCGAGACTGCACAGCTGAAAAAGGTAAACTGGTTAGCATACCGAGCTTCACGCTCTACGGTATCAGTCCATAGGCTATTACCGGTATCGATAACGATATCATCATGGTCGATACCCGCCTCTATAAGCGCGTTACATACCCCATCGACCGGACTCCCGGCAGGCACAGAGAGTATCAAAACACGAGGCTTTTCGAGAATAGATAACATTTCAGAAAGATTATTACAGCCGTTTACTCTTAGCTCAAAATCAATTTGCTGGCTACGATCTCGTTCAGTCCTCTCTTGCTGAACAAGTCCTTCTATCTTATCGGTATCGAGATCGAAAGCAGCGACACGATAGCGGTTATCGGCGATATTCAAGGCAAGATTCTTGCCCATTACGCCCAGCCCGATAACGCCAACATCATATAGTTTGGAGTGGTTTTGCATTAAGTTATATTCCGTAGGTAACAGAGATTATTTTATTCCTATCTATCACTAGCCAGAGATATCAAACAGTACATTGGATTTGGCCGTAATCGGCTCAATCAAAATGTGTCACGCGATACCAGCCACCTCTAATACCAATAGGTATAACAGAGCGCTCATCATAGGAGCAGAGATGATAGGTGTTATTTTGGCCGGGATTATACAGACTTTGGTAAGTGAGTTACCAGAATTTAACAATAGAAAGGCGGTGTTGGTTTAATGATTACGTATGCAGGATTAAGATCCTGCATACGTTATGAGGTGAAGTTGATACTTAATGGTCGTCATTCGTCAGAGCAAAGGTCATAGTTTGCCCTGACTAACGGCTACACATGGGCGTCCGCATACCCCATACGCGTGAGTGCATTTCGCACCAACTCTAACGTTTGCGGATCTTCTATGGTTGCCGGCATCTTATACTCCTGATTATCGGCTATCTTTCTCATCGTTCCCCGTAAAATCTTACCGGAGCGGGTCTTTGGCAATTTCTGAACTGCACTGACCAGACGAAATGATGCGACAGGACCAATGTGTTCCCGAACCAGAGCGATCAGCTCGCGATATAACTCTTCATCGGACAAGGTCACCCCTTTTTTGAGAACAACCAAGCCCAAAGGCAGTTGCCCCTTGAGTTTGTCGTCGACGCCAATCACCGCCACTTCGGCCACGGCCTCATGTTGGCAGAGCACCTCTTCGAATCGCCCGGTAGAAAGACGATGACCGGCGACATTGATGATGTCATCGATACGACTCATGATATAGAGATAACCATCCTCATCCATGTAACCGGCGTCCCCGGTCAGGTAGTAACCCGGATACATAGAGAGGTAACTGTCCAGATAACGCTGCTCATTATTCCATAGCGTCGTTAACGTCCCCGGCGGCAGAGGCAATTTGATCACCACATTCCCCGAAGCGCCCGACTCGACAACGTCTCCCATCTCGTCAACTACCTCAACCTGGTAGCCCGGCACAGGTAGGGCCGGTGATCCCGCCTTAACCTCAACGGGTGCCGTACCCATCAAGTTAGCCGCAACCGGCCAGCCTGTTTCGGTCTGCCACCAATGATCGATCACGGGCTTCTTGAGTCTATCTTCAGACCAATGAAGAGTATCTGGATCGCAGCGCTCCCCTGCCAGAAAAAGGGTTTTGAGACAGTTAAGGTCGACATCCTTAAGAAAATCGCCATCGGGATCGTCTCGTTTAATGGCGCGTATCGCAGTCGGCGCGGTGAAGAAACTCTTAACCTGATACTTCTCAATTATTCGCCAAAATATACCGGGATCCGGTGTGCCTATCGGCTTACCTTCAAACAGCACAGTTGTAGCACCGACCAGAAGCGGGCCATAGACAATATAGGAATGCCCCACCACCCAACCCACATCGGAAGCCGCCCAAAAGACATCACCGGCAGCGATATCGTATATATGTTTCATTGACCATGAGAGTGCAACGGCGTGGCCACCATTGTCACGCACGACGCCCTTAGGTTGACCCGTCGTACCTGAGGTATACAGCACATAGAGAGGATCGGTTGCAGCAACGGCTTGGCATGCAATATCCGGTGCGTCTGCAACAGCGCTTTGCCAGTCCACATCACGCCCCGTCACTAAGTCTGCAGTGTATTGACTACGGTTTAAGATAATACAGGTATCCACCTGGTGCTTAGATTGCGCTATCGCATCATCGAGCAGAGGTTTATAGGGCACGACGCCGGAAGGTTCTATGCCACATGAGGCAGATAGGATCAGCTTTGGCTTAGCATCATCAATTCTGGTCGCCAGTTCACTGGCTGCAAAGCCACCAAAGACCACTGAGTGGATCGCACCAATACGAGCACAAGCTAACATGGCATAGGCCGTTTCAGGCACCATGGGCATATAGATAATAACGCGATCGCCTTTCTTCACGCCTACCGAATCCATATATCCGGCGAGTCTGCTCACCTGAGCCAGCAGTTCATTATAGCTGATACCATATTCAGACTCAGTTACCGGGCTGACATATTGAATAGCAACTTGCTCTCCCCGGCCATTTTCCACATGCCTGTCGACGGCGTTATAACAAGTATTGAGCTCGGCTCCCGCAAACCATGAGTACATAGGGGCCTTACTGTCATCGAGCACTCTGTCCCAACGCCGATCCCAGTCTAACTCTTCGGCTGCATTGGCCCAGAAGCTATCGGGCTCAGTTAAAGAGTTACGATGTATCTGATGATGTAATTCACAATTGCGTGTCTTCATTTTGCTCTCCCACAATAACAGTGATGCCAGCCTAATAACCTTCCCTAAAGGCGTTCCACTGTTAGCTTTCCCTTCCTTCGGTAGTTCCTCTATGAGTCGATACTAATAGAAGTTGATCTATTCCATTATGCAAACCCCACCAGGCATTCCCATTAGACCTTGGGATAAGGTCCTCATTCTTGATTGAATTAAAACACAAACTTGGGGATAGCATTTTTAATCACCCGCCCCCCCTTAAATATCACCTCCCCCTTTGTCTCATCTCTTAGCCAACACTCTTAGCCACGAGATGCTTTGATGGCATATTATCTGTGAACCTGACCTCATATCTAGAAAGTGGCGCCAACTAGTCAACGAGGCAAAGGCATCCCCCAAGGCTCTTAAGCCAAAACACAAAACAGCTTAAATATCAAAAGTTAACCTCAATGATAACATTAACATTGCCAC